>Ga0075425_100001810_pt1 | contig 21039 bp, 21 predicted proteins | sample SoiMethybrSBSTD4_FD_75300 | JGI IMG/M metagenome (GOLD analysis project Ga0075425, IMG submission 75300) | Bulk soil microbial communities from a Populus tree surrounding site in Tennessee, USA - Soil MetaG P. TD hybrid SBSTD4 | ecosystem: Environmental > Terrestrial > Soil > Tree plantation... | reverse complement strand
TGGGACGAGGTGCGCCGGCTCGTCGGCGTGATGGGCGACCTGAACGCCGGCCTCTTCGAGATCGCCGGTGAGGGCGTCGACCGCGCGCCCGGCGATCCAGGGCTCCGCGACTATCACACGCGCCTGCGCGATCTGGCGGTCGAGACGGGGCGCCCGATCACATTCGGCGTCTTCAGCCGCCGCGGCGTGCCCGACGTGTGGCGCCAGTACCTGGCGCTTCTCAACGAGACGGCGGCCGCGGGCGGCCGGATGTTCGCACAGGTCCACAGCCGCTCGCTGAGCGCCCTGCTGTCGTTCAAGACTCAGACGCCGTTCGATCGGCTCCCGGTGTGGAAGGAGCTCCGCGCGCTGCCGCTCGCCGAGCAGCGGCGGCGACTCGCCGACCCCGACCTGCGCCGCAAGCTCATCGAGGCATCGGGCGCGAAGGACAGCGGGCGCCCGCTCGGGACCGAGGCGAAGCCCCCGGACTACGACTGGCTCCTCGTGTTCGATTCGGTGGAAGGGCCGCACCGCACGGTCGCCGAGGTCGCGCGCGAACGCGGTCAGCATCCGGCTGAGACCATGATCGACCTGGCCCTGGCGAAGGACCTGGACCTGTTCTTCCTGCAGCCGGTCGCCAACGAGGACCAGGACTACGCCCTCGAGCTGATGCGTCACCCGCGCGCGGTCGTCACCTTCTCCGACTCCGGCGCGCACGTCTCCCAGCTCATGGACTCGTCGCTCCAGACCCATCTGCTCTATCACTGGGTGCGCCGCAAGCAGGCCTTCACGCTCGAGCAGGCGGTGCGGATGCTGACGCTCGTGCCGGCCACGCTCTGGGGCTTCGCCGATCGCGGATTGATTCGCGAGGGCATGGCCGCCGATCTCGTCGTGTTCGATCCGGAGACGATCGCCGCCGAGATGCCGGAAGTCGTCGACGATCTGCCGTCCGGCGCGCGCCGTCTCGTGCAGAGGACGCGCGGGATCGCGGCCACCGTCGTCAACGGCGAAGTGCTGCTGCGCGACGGCAAGCACACCGGCGCGCTGCCGGGTCAGCTGCTCCGCGGGCCCCTCGCGCGGAGGGCGTAACCGGCGACGACGCGGCCGCACTGCACCGACGTATGTTGATCGTCGACGCGCAGATCCATCTCTGGGCGGCCGATCGGCCCGACCGGCCGTGGCCGCCCGGCGGAGCACAGCGCGCCCACAAGCCCTACCCAGTGGGCACGGACATGGCACTGGCCGGCATGAAGGACGCCGGCATCGACCGCGCGGTGATCGTGCCGCCCTCGTGGGAGGGCGAGCGCAACGATCTGGCGCTCGAGGCGGCGCGCCTGCATCCTGATCGCTTCGCGGTGATGGGCCGATTTCCGCTGGAGAAACCCGAGAGCCGCTCGCTCGTGGACACGTGGAGGCGCCAGCCTGGGATGCTCGGCATGCGCTTCACCTTCAATACCGAGCAGCAACGGCCGTGGCTCACCGACGGGACCGCCGACTGGCTCTGGCTGGCGGCCGAGCGCGCCGGGATTCCGATGATGATGTCCGTGGCGGGCCAGCTCGCCGCGGTCGACCGCATCGCGGGGCGCCATTCGGGGCTCAAGCTCGTAATCGATCACATGGGCGCGCGCAGCGGCACCAAGGGTCCCGAGGCCTTCGCCCACCTGCCTGAGTTGTGTGCGCTGGCCCGACACGGCAACGTCGCGGTCAAGGCCTCAGCGCTGCCGTGTTACTCGATCGAAGCCTATCCGTTCGCCGACGTGCACGCGCACGTCCGGCGCGTGTACGACGCGTTCGGGCCACGCCGCACGTTCTGGGGCACGGACTGGACTCGACTTCCGTGCCCGTGGCGGCAGGCCGTGACACTCTTCACCGAGGAGCTCTCGTGGCTGTCGAGCGAGCACAAGGAGTGGATCATGGGTCGTGCGATCTGCGGGTGGCTCGGCTGGCCCATGCCCCGGTCGGCCTGAGCCGACCGGGGCGGGACCGTTTCTCAGGCGCGAGCGGCCGCGGCCCGCTCAGCCGCGGCGAACGTAGGATTCTCCGTCCGATCGACCAGCGCCTCCGGACCCTCCGTCGGCAGCATCTCCGCGTAGTTCTGCGCGCCGTCGATGTCGCCTTCCCAGACCTCACGAGGCAGCTCGTAGAGCACCTCGATGCCGTGGCCGTCGGGATCCGCGATGTACACGCTGTGGGTCATCCCGTGATTGACCCGCCGGAGGAAGGGGACCCCCTTCTCCTGTAGGAAGGCCAGCTGCTTGAGCCAGGACTCCCGATCGGGCCAAGCGATCGCGACATGGTTCAGCCCGGGGCGACCCGGCATCAGGCTCCACTGCTCCGGCGCGCCTCCATTGCTCTCGGGCACCTCGGCCAGCGCGAGGTCGTGATGGGTCACGTCGCCGCTGGCGTCGAGCCCGCTGTAGAAGCGCATCTTGGGACGCTGGCGTCCGGGAAGCGGCTTGAGCTCCGCGACGCATCGAAAGCCGATGATCTCGGTCCAGAACCAGTGCGAGACCTCGAGATTTCGCACGTTGAGAACCATGTGGTTGATGCCGCGCGGAGGCAGCGCTTCGCGCGGGGTCACGGACGCAGCGTCGTTGGCCATGATGCCCTCCAAGCTCGGGAGTCGCTCGACTTCCAAGACAGTAGGAGCATTGTACGGCACGGCAGCGCCCTGTTGCACCAGCCCGACCGGCGACACGGTCGACCCGACGGAAGCCCGAGCTAGCGGGCTGGACGAAACAATCGCTTGTAGACGTCCAGCCGCTCCATGGTCTCCGCGTCGAGCTGACCGGTCACCCGGAGCTTTTCGGCCAGTTGATACTTCTCGAGAGCGGTCCGCGTTTGCGGACCGAACATCCCATCGATCGGCCCGGGATGATAGCCGAGGTCGCGAAGCGCGCGCTGAGCCTCTCGAACGAACGGCGGGCGCTGGCTCTGCGAGTCTGCCGCGGGCGTTCCTGCCCCCGCGGCCGGCCCGAGCGGATAGGATCGCCGCGGGGGCTCGAGGTGTTCGTGGTCACCAGGCACTGATCACCGCCGGCCTCCACATGGATTGCATCGGATGCGCTCGCTCCTCACGCGGACTGCCGAGCCATGGCAGGCTCGACGTCGATCTTCGGCTCGATGTGGACCTCGGGACCGAGCTGAGCGGCTTCGCGCTCGACGAGGAGGATCGCCGCCTGGCGAAGGTCCTCCGTTGGCACATGACCACCCAGCTCGACGGTCACCGGGGAGCCCTTCCACAGTGGGACGTGAGCCGTCGGGGTGATCGGCAGGCTGAAGAGCCGTGGATCACGCAGGACGGCGTCGGAGATGCGCGCCTGCACGACGATCGCTTCGCTGTCGCGCTTGCGCTTGAGGTCGAGCATCTTGATGAGCGCGCCGAGGATCACCAGCACGGCCAGCACCGAGGTCACGACCACGGCCGTCGTCATCCCGCTCGTCGGCGTAGCGCTCGGGGCGCTGCTGGGCGCCGAGGGCAGGACCCCCTGGGCCCAACTCATCTTCGCAGGCCAGCCCACGAGGGAGAGCGCGGTGGTCATCAGAGCCGTCTGCATCATGCTGCTTGCTTTCATGGCGTCACCTCCCAAAGGGGTAGGAGGGGTGCTAAGTCCGTGCCACAGGCGCATTCGTGGTTCGTCGGGCATTTAGCGCTTCGGTGTTTCACGGGATAGCAATCAATGAAAGGCCGACGGCAACTTCTACACGAATGAGCCGTAAGTTCTACATGCCGAGCGCCGCGCTTACACGGGCCGCGTCCGCAAGAGATCGAGCGATGCACTGATCACCGCGCACATCAGCTGCAAGGTTTGTTGGGCCGATGATGTAACGCCTACACGATCGATCGCTCATCGACGCGATCACGCGACTTATCCACGATCACCCGCCGATGATCGCCATCGTGGCACCCGCCTTGCTTTTCCTGCGCTCTGAGTCGTACGCGACCCGGAGTTCGCAGACGAAGGAGGTCCCATGATGCGAGTGCTGACAGTCGTCGTCGCGGCTCTCTTGACGGCGTCGCTCGGCGCGACCGGAGCGATCGCGCAGATGAAGACCGATCCCGCGCAGCCGAAGATGGACCACAAGTCCGACAAGATGGGCCAGAAGGTCGCAGGCACGATCAAGTCCGTACGCGGCAACATGGTGACGCTCGAAGACGGAACCCAACTCTCGATCCCGAGCTCGGTCAAGGTCGCGAAGGAGCAGCTCAAGCCGGGCGCGCAGATCAGCGCGGAGGTCGAGGAACGGGCGGGCCAGAAGGTCGCCAAGTCGGTCGAGATCAAAGGATAGGGGCTCGCCCCATCACGGAGGATCACGAAAATGAAGACATTCCTCTCCGGACTGTGTGCGTTCGTGCTGCTCACTGCGTTCGTCGCCGGCTGTACGGACTCGAACCAGGGTGGCCGCATGGGCAACAACCCGAACAGCGATCGGGCGCCATCGGCGTCGCCGCCGACCACCACGCCTGACTCGGGTACGATGGGCAGCGCGCCGAGCGGTAGCCGGGCGCCGGGCAGCGAGGCGCCGAAGAGCACGCCCTCGATGCCGAGCCGGTAACAGCAGACCCCGCCTGTCCTGAGCCCTCCCCGCCCCGGGAATCCTGTTTCCGGGTCGGGGAGGGTGTGTCACAATCATTCGACGCAGGGAACGCGGTAGCGTTCGGCTCCGCCCGACTCCCTCGCTCCATCTCGCTCGAAGGAGCTCGTACTGGTCAGACTGCGTCGAGCCGCGGCCACGACGCTCTTGGTCTGCCTGGTCACCGTGCTGGCGGGCGGGACCGATGGTCGCGTGGTCGTCCCGCTCTGGCTCGACCTCCTGTCCTTCCAACCGCCGACCGACGCGCGCACGCTCCGGACCACAGACGACGCCGTGCGCGGAATCGCCGCGATCATGTCCAAGCGCTTCGGACTCGTGGTGCCCGATCCCGTGACGGTTCACGTCTACGGCGGGCGGCGCGCGTTCGAGCAGGGCTTGATGCGCGACGCGCGGGTCTCGCCGCTCCTGGCCTCCAAGCTCAGCGGCTTCGCGGTCGGAGTGGGATCGCGCGGCCAGGTGCTCCTGAACGATCAATCGCCGAACCGGAGCGAGCGCGAGTGGTTACGCCTGATCGCGCACGAGCTCACGCACGTCTCGCAGATCGACCGCGCCGGCGGCGAGGGGCGCGGCGAGCAGTGGCTCGCCGAGGGCATGGCGGAGTGGGTCGCGTTCGCGTCGCTCGAACACCTTGGCCTGGACACCGTGGAGCGCCGCCGTCAAGCGGCGACCGCCGCGCTTCGCAGTCATGCGAACCTGCTTCAGCACGGCCTCGATCTCGAGGCGCACGGCACGCCGCAGGGCTTCACCGCCTGGCATCTGCGCGAGGGATCGGCCGCCGTCTACCAGCTGGCGTTTCTGCTCACGGACTACCTGATCGAGCATCGCGGCTTCGCGCGGGTCCGAGACTATTTCGCGGCGTTCAAGCGGTCGAGCGATCGCCGCGGAAACTTCGAAAGCGCCTTCGGCGTGGGTCTCGCCGATTTCGAGGCTGACGCCCTGACCCGCCTCAAAAGCGCGTCAGCGCTCTAGCCGTCGCGATCGACCTCGAAGCGGCCTACTTGGACAGCTCCGCGCCGGCTTCGTCCTCACCGCGCAGCTTGCGGTAGAGCGAGGCCAGGCTGATGCCGAGCACGCGCGCCGCCTTGCGCTTGTCGGACTGCGTCGCGGCCAGCACCTCCATCAGGTGCTGGCGCTCGAACCGCCGCACCGCGCCGCGCAGATCCCGAGGGGCCGCCGCCTGCGCCGCCGCGGGCTCGGCGGAGAGATCGCGGAGCGAGATGAGATCGCTGCCCCCCAGCACGATCGCGCGCTCGAGGACGTTTTCGAGCTCCCGCACGTTGCCCTTCCACGGCCGGCCGATAAGGGACCACAGCGCGTCGCGCTCGACGCCCAGACAGCGCGTGCCGAGCTTGCTATTGAGCCGGTGGATGAGGTGATCGACGAGGACCGGGATGTCCCCGCGGCGCTCGCGCAGGGGCGGCACGATCAGATGCACCACGTTGAGCCGATAGAACAGGTCTTCGCGGAAACGACCGGCCTCGACCTCGCGCTCGAGATCGCGGTTGGTGCTCGCGATGATTCGCGTGTCCACCGCCACCGCCTTCGTCCCGCCGACCGGCAGCACGCACTTGTCCTCGATGACCCGGAGCAGCTTCACCTGGAGCGGCAGCGGCATCTCGCCGATCTCATCGAGGAAGAGCGTGCCCTGGCTGGCCGCGACGAACAGGCCCTGGTTGGCCTGGACCGCCGTCGTAAAGGCGCCGCGCACGTGGCCGAAGAGCTGACTCTCGAGCAAGCTCTCTGGAATCGCACCGCAGTTGATCGCCACGAACGGGGCGTCGTGGCGCGCGCCCTCGGCGTGGACCGCGCGAGCCACGAGCTCCTTGCCCGCGCCGCTCTCACCGGTGATCAGCACGTTGCTTGGAGTCCGAGCGGCGAGCACGATCTGCTCGCGCAGAGCCCGGATGGCGTCGCTCTCGCCGACGAGCGAGTGGCCGGAGGCGCGGGGCTGCAGCGCGCGCTGCACCAGTCGGTCCTTCCAGATCGTCTCGCGGTATTGCAGGAGGCTCTGGACCCGCTCCTTGAGCAGGTCGACTGAGAACGGCTTCTCGAGGTAATCGCTGGCGCCCCGGCGGAGCGCGGTGATGGCGGTCTCGAGCGCGGCATAGGCGGTCATCACGATCACCGCGGCGCGCGGATTGAGCATCCGCGAGCGTTCGAGGACCTCGAGACCGTCCAGTCCCGGCATGACGATGTCGGTGACGATGACGTCGAAATCCTCTCGTTCGACGCGGCTGAGCGCCTCCTCGCCGCTTCCGGCGGTCGCCACCCGGTAGCCCTCGGCCGAGAGGGCCCAGGTCAGGATGTCCTGGATGGCGGGCTCGTCGTCAACCACGAGGATCGAGGCGGTCATACCTGGGATCACCTTTGATCTTCGATGACGCAGCCCTGGTGCTGCGCGAACATCCGGTCGCCGGTAGACACGCCGCTGGGAGTCGCGCCTTACGCCACGGGCGCGCGCTCCGCTCAGGGCGCGACTCTATCACAATAGCCCGCTTTCTCATGCTGGAGCAAGGTTGCAGCGCAGTTTTCTTCTCTGAGAATGTCGCGCCTTCCCGCTCGCAGCGCTGAGAATCCGAGGACCTCTCCGCGGCACAGAGATTTCAGAAAAGTTTTTGCTTTCCATTGCTTACGGTTGCGAGCCTCACTGGCATTCCACTTGCCCACGCTGACCACCTACGAGGCCGTACGTTCTCGAAGCGGTGATCGAAGCCGCGACCCCCGCGGTGAACCTTTTTGAATGAGCATGAGAAGGAGCGCAACGGTATGACCACCAAACGGGTGTTGTTCTTCGCGGTTGGCCTTTCGCTGCTCCTCGCTGGGACGGCAGTGGCGGTGTCGACGCTGACACCGCCGCGGCGGCTCGGCGACCCGCTGGTCGGTTTGACCGCCGCCGAAAGCGCGCGCTTCACCGCGGGCCAGGCGGTGTTCAGTCGGGAGTTCACGACTGAGACCGGCCTCGGGCCGTTCTTCAACAACGTCTCCTGCGCGAGCTGCCACGAGGAACCCGCTATCGGTGGCGCCGGCGCATTCGGCGAGGCGGGCGAAGGCGACGTGGACACGGAGCGACACGCCACTGCGGGCGACAAACCGTCGTGCGATGAACTCGAAAGGTTCGGCGGGCCAGTATTCCGGCAGCAGACGACGGGACCGGCCTTGCCGCCGATCCCGGCCGACGCGGTCGTACGCGTCGGGGTGCGTTCCACGCCGGCGCTCTTCGGCTTCGGCCTGATCGAGGCGATCCCCGAGGCGGCGATCGTCGCCAATGTAGGACACGCCGGCGGGCGGGCCGCGCGGCTCCCGAGCGGCGCCCTAGGGCGATTCGGCCGCAAGGCGACGGACCCAGACCTGGCCGGCTTCATCACCGGCGCCTTCGACAAGGAGCAGGGCGTCCTCGTCCCGAGCGAGCTCAGCGCGGCCGACCGGGATCTCACCGTGGACTTCGTACGCTTCCTCGCGCCCCCGGAGCCGCCGAGCTTAGATCTCGTCGAGCGCGCTGGCCAGGTGATATTCCACCGGGTTGGATGCGCGAACTGCCACGTGCCGACATATGTAACGTCGAGCCCGGTCGCAGCGCTCAACAAGAAGACGGTCTACCTGTACTCCGACCTGCTGCTGCACGACATGGGCGAAGGCCTCGCCGACATCTGCAAGGGCGTCGCCGGGCGCGCGGAGTTCCGGACGGAACCGTTGATGGGTCTACGGGCCCGGACACGCTTCCTTCACGACGGGCGGGCACTCACTCTGGAGAGCGCGATCACGCAGCACGGCGGGCAGGGAGCCGCCGCGGCGGCCAACTTCGCGGGCCTCTCGCGCGTAGAGCAGGCGGCCCTGCTGCGGTTTCTGAAGCGCCTGTAGCAGATCAAGAAGGGGCACCAACGGCGTCTCGCCGGGGCGCGCATCGGGCGCCCCGGCGCGTGTCAGGGCATGATCAGACCGCGGCGGGCCAGCTCGCCCTCGAGATCGAGCTCCGTCGTACGCGCCGAGATGCCGTCGGGCACCGTCCAGAAGATCTCGAGCTCGAGTCCGTCCGGATCCTTGGCATAGAGCGACAGGCTCACGCCGTGATTCGACGATCCCACGAGCGCTCCGGCCTCGATGAGGCGCCGGCGCGCGCGGGCCAGGTCGGTCAGATCCTCGACCTCCCAGGCGGCGTGATACATGCGCGCGACGCGCTCGTCCGGCCGCGGGACGCCCGGCTGCTCGAACAGGCCGAGATTGTGGTCGTCCGGCGTCCCGGGGATCTTCAAGAACGCGGCGTTGGGATAGCGGCGCTGGACCTCGAAGCCCACGACGTCGCAGTAGAAGCGCACGCTGCGCTCGACATTGGACACCCAGAGCACGAGATGCTGCAGCCGCTTGAGGCCGGTCCCCGTCCTGGTGGCGCTCATCGGGACCCCTCCGGATACTCGACGCTGACGGTGATGGCCGCGCAGGCGATCAGGGTGTCCGAGCTCGGCGAGCGCAGACCACCGTTGACGGCGTGCACGGTCACCTCGCCATGCGGAAGCTCCCGCCGGACGACGTCGACCTTGACCGAGTCGGGGTCGGGGACACCGATCGTGACGTCGACCAGCATGCGCCCACCCCGCTCGCGGACTTCCTGGAACAGCGGCAGGCTGGAATGCCGGATCGCGTCCGACACGGCCCGACACGCCGCCTTGGTCGAGTCCTTCCCGTGTACGTCGACGCCCATCCCGAACTCCAGCACGGCCGGCTTTGCGCTCACGGTGCCACCTCCTTAGTCACACAGGTTCGAACACAGGCTGGCAGGCCTTCGACGAGGATCAGGCGCGGGACCAAGCGCTATTCGCTCGATCCCATCCGGGTCGCGTCGACGAACTGCTCGGTCGCGTCGTCGATCGCGCGGCCCTGGCGACCGTGCGCCTGCAAGACGTAGAGCTGCTTGGGATCGATCTTCGTCTGCGCGGGCGGCGGCAGCTTCATCTCGTACGGGACCGGCCGGTGATGATCCGCGAGCAGGAGCTTGGGATCGAAGACGCGATCGAACTTCCAGAGGCTGCGGAAGAAGTTGGTCTGCCCGCGCACGAGATGGCCGGCCACGATCGAGGCCAGGTCGCGGAGCGCCGCCCACCCCATGTGCTTCATCGCCAGCACGCGCTGGGTATTGACGAGCTCCTCGTAGAATTCGGCCAGCGGCAGCCGCGTCGGCAAGACCGCGTGCTGGATGTCGTAGAGCCGGTAGTCGCGTGTGTGAATCCGCCGCGCCTCGGTGCGCCAGGTCTCGGTGCCCGGATACGGCGTGTTCACCGAGATGTTCACGATCTCGGGGATCTCCAGGCACCACTGGCGGACGACCGCGAAGCGCTCGCGATCCCAGTCGGGGTCGGCGATCAAATTGATCGCGACCTGGATGCCGAGGGAGCGCGCGAACTCCAGCGCCTCGAAGGCGTGGCCGAGCGAGATGCGCTTTCGGTACTTGCGCAGCCCTTCTTCGTCGATCGCCTCGAGCCCGAGGAACATGTACTGCAGGCCCAGGCGCGTCCACATGCGGAACACGTCCTTGTTGCGCAAGAGGACATCGCCTCGCGTCTCGAGGTAGTACTGCTTGCGGATCCCGCGCCGCGCGATGGCTTCGCCGATCTCGAAGCCGTGCTTGCTCTGCACGAACGCCACGTCGTCGACGATGAAGACGCCGGGCTCGCGGATCGAGGCGAGATCTTCCACCGCCCGCTCCGGGCTGACGATGCGGTAGCTACGGCCGTAGAACGTCCACGCGCTGCAGAACGAGCAGTCCCACGGGCAGCCGCGCGCGAACTCGATCGAGGCGCAGGGATCGAGCGTGCCGAGGAAGTAGCGGCGGCGATGCTTCAAGAGATCGCGTGCCGGTACCAGCGCGTCGAGGTTCTCGACCAGTCGCGGCGCGGGGCCCTCGCCGTCCAGTGAGACGACGCCGGGCACCTGCCCGATCGCGCGCCGGTCGTGCTCGACGGCCTCCAGCAGCTCGGCCACCGAGGCCTCGCCCTCACCCTTGAGGATGCAATCGATTGCGCCGTTGGCGTGCTCCAGGAGCTCCTGCGCGGTGAAGGACGCGCTGTGGCCGCCGACGAAAACAAAAGTGTCGGGCCGGCGAACCCGTGTCAGCTTCGCAAGGTCGACGACCTCCGGCACGTTCGCCAGGTAGTTGCAAGAAAATGCGACCACGTCGGGGCGCCAGTCGTCGACGAGGCGGATGTAATCGGCGTGGGTCGCCGCCTGCAGATCGAGAAGCCGTGCCTCGTGGCCGGCCCGGCGCACGGCAGCGGCCACCAGCTCGAGCCCCAGCGGCTCGAGCCGCAGGAAGATCTTCGTGTACATCAGCGGACCGGGATGAACGGCCAGGACTCGCATGGCTCGGGTCTTCAGAGTACCCCTATATTCCCGTCTGGGCCATCCGGACTAGCCGCGAACCGGCCCGGGCCGACCGTCCTCGACGACGAAGGTGGCCAGGGTATCCGCGTCGGCGCCGGCTTGGGTGACGCTGCGAATCGTGCGGAGGTCGGCCTGGAGACGCTGTCGGGTGAGTTCCAGCCTCACGTAGCCGCGGCGAGTGCCGTTACCGAGCCGGATGTGCGGATTATCCGACATGAGCGCGTCGAGATCGGACTGCGGGCGTCTGAACTGCGAGGTAATCGAGGTGCCGACGAGCTCGCTTCCCACCACCGGCGAGCGCGGGTCGTCGAAATCGGGCTTGAGGTCGGCCACCCAGAACGAGTGCACGTCGCCGCCGATCACGATCGGGTTCGAGGGCTTGCGCTGGCCCAGGTAGTCGAGCAAGCGGCGGCGCGCGGCGGGATAGCCGTCCCATCCATCCGTCCAGAACTGCTGGCCGGGACCGGGCTTGCGGTCGAGCTGTGCCATCAAGGTCTGCTGCGCGATCACGTTCCAGCGTGCCGGTGAACGGTCGAGCCCCACCGTGAGCCAGCGCTCCTGCGCCTCGCCGAGCATGGTCAGGCGCGGGTCGAGCCGCGCCTGGCAGTCCTCGACGACGTTGGCGCCCCCGCGGCCGGGCGCGGCGCACGGCTGATGCGAGCGGTACTGGCGATCGTCGATGAGATGGAACTGGGCGAGCCGCCCGAACGACACGCGCGCGTGAAGACGCATGTGCGGACCGAACGGCACCATCCCGCGGCGCAGCGGCATGTGCTCGTAGTACGCGCGATAGGCGGCCGCACGGCGCTCGAGGAACCACTCCGGCGTGTCCAGGTGCTCCGAGCGATCGTTCGCGTAGTCGTTCTGCACCTCGTGGTCGTCCCAGGTGAGGAGCCACGGATACGCCGCGTGCGCCGCGCGCAGGTCGGGGTCGGTCTTGTAGAGCGCGTGCCGGATCCGGTAGTCATCCAGCGTATGGGGCTCCGGCGCGCCGTGCTTGCGAACGTGATCCTGGCCCCACGACGATTCGTAGATGTAGTCGCCGAGGTGCACGATCAGATCGAGGTCGTCGCTCAGCATGTGGCGGTAGGCGTTGAAATAGCCTTGCTCGTATTGCTGGCAGGACGCGAAGGCGAGCCGCAGGCGCTCGTTGTCGGCGTTCGCGGTCGGTGCCGTGCGGGTTCGCCCGACCGCGCTCACCTCGCCGCCCGCGCGGAATCGGTACCAGTACCAGCGCGCCGTCTCGAGCCCTTCGACCTCGACGTGGACCGCGTGCGCGAACGCGGGCGTCGCGCCGGTCACGCCACGCTGGACGATGCGCCCCATGCGATCGTCGGTCGCCACTTCCCATTCGACCGGGACGACCTCGGGCGGCATCCCGCCGCCCGGCAGGAGCGGCGACGGAGCCAGTCGAGTCCAGAGCACGACACTGGTCGGCGAGGGATAGCCCGAGGCGACGCCGAGCGTGAACGGCGGGCCGGAGAGCTTGGGCTGCGCCGAGGCGCGGCGGATGAACGCGGGTGCGGCGTGCGCGGCGCCCAGCACGAGCGCGCCGGCCACGAACTCCCGGCGCCCGATTCGACCGGTTCCGGCGGTGGGAAGATGCGTCATCGCCCTGCGAAGCATAGACGTCGCGGGGCGCGAAGGACAAGAAACTCGTTGTCGCGGTGGAGACGCGGCGGGGCGTCCTTCGGGGCGCCCCGCCGGCTACGAGCTCAGCTCTTCTGGTAGACCGTCTTCATCGCGCGGTCACCGCGCGGGCCGTGCATGGTGGTATCGATCGTCAAAACGCGGCCGTCCGGCGACAGCGTCCAGATGGACTGCCGCGACATGGTCTGCTCGCCCTGATCGGTCTTCTTCGTGCGCGTGTGGGTCACGATCAACCGATCGCCCTCGAACGTGGAGCGGGTCACGACGTTGCCGTGATAGCCCTGCTCGACCTGATCGCTACCATCGGCGACGATCATGTCCGTCATCGAGTGCGACCGGGTGCCCCGCGCGAAGGTCCGGGTGACCTTCAGGGTGTTGCCCTGTTGCGCCACCGTGAGCGTCACCTGGGCCGGCTGCTGGGGCTGCTGCGGCTGGGCCTGGGCATCGGGCGCCGTCTGAGCTCGACGCTCGTGTTTCGGAAACTGGCTCTGTGATCGGTCGAGCACCCAGGAGCCGGTGAACTGGGGCTCCGCCTGGGCGGCCGCCACGCCGAGCCCGAGCAGCAATGCGGCCATCATCCCAATCGTCCGTTGCAGGCGTCTCATAGATCCTCCTTGGTTTATAGGCTCGCCTCGGACGGCTGGGTCCCAGCCCCGCGACGTCCTGCGGCTCGCACTGCGCGAACCTATCTGGCCGTACGACGGCAGGGCGTCCGGCTTTGTTTACGGTGAGCCAGCCGGTATCCTGTGGCGCGCCGCGGGACCCATGACGCGGCGCGAGGCACGGCGCACGGGAGGCGCTCCACGATGGACGACTGGACAGGCGGGCGAGCGATTGTCGAGCTACTGAAAACCGAGGGCGTCCGTCAAATATTCGGAATCGTCGGCTCGACCTTTCTGGACGTTCTCGACAGGCTCTACGACGATCAGAGCGTCGAGTACATCAACGTGCGCCACGAGCAGGCCGCGGCGTTCATGGCCGACGGCCTGGCGCGCGTCACCGACCGCCCTGGCGTCTGTCTGGTCACGAGCGGTCCGGGGGCGACGAATCTTCTCACTGGGGTCGCGGCGGCCCACGTCGCCCACTCACCGGTGGTGGTCCTCGTCGGGGGCATCGCGCTCGATCACTATCAGAAGGACGCGTTCCAGGAATACGACCTGGTGTCGATGTTCAGGCCCGTCACCAAGCAGGCGCTCCTGATCAACAAGACCGAGCGCATCCCCGAGCTCCTCCGCGGCGCATTGCGCGCGGCGATGAGCGGCCGCCCAGGCCCGGTGTTCGTCGAGATCCCGCGCGACGTGCTGAGCAAGAAGCTCCCCGCCGCGGCGGCGCTAGCGCCGGGCGGCTACCGCGTCACGCACGCGCAGCCGCCCCACCCTGAGGCGATTCGCGACGCAGCGGCGCGGCTCCGGCGAGCCGAGCGGCCACTGCTGCTCGTCGGCGGCGGTGCCAGCCGCGCCGGCGCCAACGAGCTGGTCGTTCAGCTGAGCGACCGCTACGGCATCCCGATGATCACGGCGTACGGCCGCAACGACGCGGTCCCCAGCGCGCATCCGCTCTATCTCGGCCCCCTCGGCCGCGCGGGCGCGCCGGAAGCCGCCGCCGCGTGCCGCCGCGCGGATCTGATCCTCGCGGTCGGCTCGCGCCTGGCGCAGTTCACGACCCAGTTCGACGACCGCTACATCCGGCCCGGCACCGCGATCGTGCAGATCGACATCGAGGCGCGCGACATCGGTCGCTATTATCCGGTGGCCGTCGGGATCCACGCCGACGCGCGCGAAACGTGCGCGGCGCTGCTCGACGAGCTCGCCCGGAGCGGTGAGCCCGCGCGCAACGAGGCGTGGCGGCGCGAAGCCGAGACCCTGCGCGCGGAACGTCACGCGCGGCTCGCAGCGGAGGAATCGCTCGCGGCCAGGCCGATGAAGCCGCAGCGCGTGTACGCGGAGCTTCGCCGCGCGCTACCCCCGGAGACGATCGTGGCGCTCGATGCCGGAGCCGCGCCCGCTTACGGATACGATCGCCTCTGCTTCGCGCGGCCGCGCACGTTCCTGACCCCGCTGGATCTCGGCGGCCTTGGCTTCGCGTTTCCGGCGGCGCTCGGCGCCAAGCTCGGCCGCCCGGAGGCGCCGGTCGTGGCGATCCACGGCGACGGCGGCTACCTGATGAATGCCCAGGAGCTCGAGACCGCCGTGCGCCATCGCATCGGCGTCGTGACGATCGTGATGAACAACAACTGCTGGGGCTCGGAGAAGGCGTATCAGAAGCACTTCTACGGCGGGCGCTACATCGGCTGCGATATCGGCAACCCACGCTACGATCAGTTCGCGCGGCTCTTCGGCGCCGCCGGCTACTACGTCGAGCACCCCGACCAGGTCGGCGACACGATCAAGAAGGCGCTGGCCGAGAACGCGCCGGCGGTCATCGAGATCCCGATCGATCCCGACGAGTTCCCCACCCCGGTCGCCGCGATCAAGCGGCCGGACTAGCGGACGGTCGTTCCGTCAACTCCGCGCTCACGTAGTTCTGAGCATGACGAAGGGCCGAGAAAGGCGCAGATACGAGGCAGCGGCTGGGCCTTTCTCGGCCCTTTAGTAACGACTGATGTGAAGGTTAACCCCGTGACTCGATGCTGGCTGCACCGTGACCTCGCCCGTGCCGCGCAGCAACGACGTGCCGGCGCGCGTGAACGCGTCGGTGAGCGCGGGAAAGTCCTCCGCGATCATCGAGAGCGCGACGAGGCCCTCGCTGCCGCCGACTTCCTCCGCCGGCACCACCAGCACCGCGCCCCGGCCGACCGCCAGCATCGTGCGCGGGCCGCCGTTCATCGTGACCTCTTCCAGGCCGAAGTGTGAGCGCAGCGCGTCGCTGGCGCGCTTGACGTCGGAGGCGCCGATCACGAGCCGCTTGAGCCGGAGCGGCGCCGGCGCCTCGTGGGGCCCTGCCACCGGCGGCGTAGCCAGCTCGACGAGCACGCCGAAGCAGGCCCGAGGATGCACGAATGCGATCTGACCGGCTAGACCAGGCCGCGGAGTCTCGTCGAGCAACTCGACGCGCATCTCCTTGAGCGACCGGAGCGTCTTGACGATGTCGGGCGTGTCGAAGCACAGGTGATGCAGCCCCTCGCCGCGGCGGGCCAGGAAGCGGCCGATGCCCGAGGACGGCTCCAGCGGCTCGAGCAGCTCGATCTCGCTCTCGCCGGCTCCGAGCAGCGCCGCGCGCACGTGCTGATCGGGGATCGTCGCTTCCTTGACGAGCGGCAGCCCCAGGGTGTCGCGGTAGAACGCGTAAGCCTCTTCGAGCCGATTCACGACGATGCCGACGTGGTGAATGCGTCGCATCACGCGTCTTCCCCCCTCAGCGAATGAACGGCGCGGTCCTCCGTGAGGACGCGTCGCGGATACGGACCCGATGGTGCGCCAGAAGCGTGGGCGGCAGCTTGCGCAGCGAAAAGTACTCGAGCGCCAGTGTCTCGTCGCACGTCTGCAGCGCCCCGCCGCGCACCACGCATTCGAACGACATGCTGACGTAGTGCCAGACGTTGCCATCCGGATAGCGGACGAGCTGGAGCGCGGGCGCCGAGTACACGCCGATGAGGCGACGCGGCTTGACGATGAGCCCGGTCTCCTCGTGCACCTCCCGCGCGACCGCCTCGAGGACCGACTCACCGATCTCGACCGATCCGCCCGGCAAGCCCCACTGGCCGCCGTCCGAGCGCTGCTGGAGCAGGAGGCGACCGCGTCGATCGAAGATGACGGCGGAGACGGCGGGACGGACTCCGATGGCGCGCGTGGGGTCACGCTCGAGCGTGATCACGGGATCACCCTACCCGACGCGATTGCCCTTCGCAATATTTTGCGACGCGTCGACGGTGCCCGGGCGCGACACGCCGGCGCCCGCGAATAGTCGCGGCCGCCGTCCGATCAAGCGCCGGCCGCACTGAAGAGGCGCTGGAAATGCTCCCAGCTCATCGGCGACACCGTGGCGATCGTCGCGTTTTCGTCGACATGCGCCGGCGTCTTCATGCCGACCAGCGCCGTGCCGATGCCGGGCGTCGAGCGGGCGAATTGCAGCGCGCGCTGGGCGTCGGTCGCGAGTCCCGGAATGTACTCGCTCATCACCGGCGGCAGGCGCGTGAGCTGGCCCTGGTGGAGCGAGGCCGAGGTCACGACGGAGAGACCGAGCTCGCGCGCGGCTTCGAGCACGGGGACCACGCGATCCTTCACGCGCTGGTTGGCCCGCGTGAACGCTTCGGTCATCCCGAGGTTGTACGGGAGCTGGATCACCTTGAAGTGATGATCGGCGCCGCCCACGTCGCGCGCGGTGTCGACGAGCTCGGCGAGTGACAGGTAGCCCGGATCGGTCGGATCCACGCGATAACCGGTCCACGTCGCGGTGCCGTAGCGTGCGATGGCCCCGGCGGCAACCGCCTCCTCGAGCGCGCCGAACGCGGCACGCATCCGCGTCGTGAACTCGAGGCGATCGATCTCGGCGAGCTGGGTCTCGGGATTGTGGACGTAGTAGACGTCGAGGGTGTCGAGCCCGAGGTTCGCGCAGCTCCGGTCGATCTGGTCGCGCAGATAGCGCGGCGTCATGCAATGGGCGCCCTTCGCCACGTCCCCCGGCTTGATGATGCCGGTCTCGACGTACGTCGAGGCGAAGTACGCGCGCGGATCGCGCGGCACCGCGCCGTCGAACGGGATGAACCCGCCCTTGCTCGCCACGACGACTTCGTCGCGGCGCACGACGCCGCGCCCGATCGCCGTCGCCAGCGCGGTGCGGATCGCGCGCTCGCTGCGCTGGTGACGGTAGTTCACCGCGGTGTCGAGATGATTGATGCCGAGCTCGAGGGCGCGGACGATCGCGTCCTGGTACAGGACGTCGGTCGCGCCGTCCTCGGGGCCGAGATAGGTGCCGAAGCCCAGGGTTGACGCCGACGCGCCGCCCGCGAGCTCGCGGAAGTGCCCGGCGGCAACGCGGCCAGCCACCTTCTCGGCGTAGCGCCGCGTGCCCTCGGCCGTCGCGCGGCCGGCCACCGTCTTGCCGGCGGGGCTCATCGCAGAGCCCGCGGCGCGACGTTGAACGAGAACCCGCCGTTGACGATGTGACCGTCGGTCGACAGCACCTGCCACTCGACGCGCCACGGGCCGGGCGTCAGGGCCGGCAAGGTCCCAATCAGGCGGTCGACCGCACCGTCAGCCGGCAGCACCGTGACCGGTCGCGCCGCGCCGCGCGCGTCGAGCACGCGGATCGTGGAGAGCTGCTTCTCGATACGGTTGTTGAAGCGCAGCGAGATCTGCGGCGGGGCTTCGTCGAGCGTCGCCCCCGCGGCGGGCGACGACTCCAGCAGCAGCGAGTGGGCTGCCACGCCGGTCGCCAGCGAGAGTCCGAGCGTGCCGGCGGCGGCGAGTGCGGCGCCGATCAGCGCCAGTCGTCCAGCACGAGGTCCGTGGGGTCCTCGTAGTCCTCTTGCTTGCCCCGTTGCATCCGGATCATCGTGAAGTCGATCTGATATCCGCATTGGATGAGGACGTTGTAGGCGGTCCAGTAGCGAGCATACACGGGGAGGATCACCCGTTGCACGCCGAGCTCCTGGCCGAGGCCCTCGATGATGCCGACGAACTGCTCGAGATGCTCCGGTCGCTTCTGCGGCGGATCGATCGCGAGGTACTTCACGTACAGGGCGCCCGTCGGCGCCTCACTGACGCCGGGCGCATGGCAGATCGCGAACCCGATCACATCGCGGCCGCGCTCCAGCAGGAGCGTGTCGCCGAGCGCCAGACCATCCACGATCTCGATCTCTTTCGCGAGGTCCATGCCGCGGCAGATCGCGTTGGTGATGCGATGAATGCGAGCGAGCGCCGCCTTCTTCTTGGCTTCCTCGAGCGTCGAGAAACGGCGCGCCGTCAACGTTGCCTTCGCCGGGACGGCGCCCTTCGCCAGGGTCGAGACCCGCGCGGGTCCCCGGTCGATCGCCCGGCTCATGATCGCGGTCAGCTGCTTGGGCCGGTAGCCGAACTTGTGATAGAGGTACAGGTGCTTCGGGCTCGTCGGGTAGGTCACGCATCCGTGCAGCGTGGCCTTGTTCTCGTCGAAGAAATCCTGCGCCGCGCGGATCAGCTGCTGGCCGATCGTCTGATTGTGATAGTTCGTCAGCACCGCGACCGGGCCCAGCACGCCGACGGTGCCCCAGGTGACCGCGAGCGCCGCGCCCACGATCTTCGAGCTGTCCTCCTCGGCGACGAAGCAGCCCCAGGGCTCCATGAGCCAGCGATGATGGACGTACTGCGCGCCGCCGAAGGCCTGGCGCGGCCGCGTGCCCAGCTGTCGCTCGAGGAAATCGCCGAAGGTCTGCTCCATGACGTCGCGGACCTTGGAGAGGTCGCCCTTGCGCACGCGTCGGATCTGAACTTTCGGGAGCCGGCCTTGCGGATCGAGCCCGGCGCGATCGACCGTGGCCCTCACCGGGAGAGGCCCGCGAGATCTTCCAGCAGGGTGATCACACCCGAATGGTCGAGGCCTCCGCGCCCCTTCACGCGGAGCGCGCTGAACAGCTCCTGCACCGCCGCCGTCGCCGGCAGCGGCACGCCGAGAGCACGGGCGGATTCCATGATGAGCCCCAGGTCCTTGTAGTGCAGGTCGATCTTGAAGCCGGGGTTGTAGCTGTTCGCGACGTAGTTCGGCTTCTTCTGGTCCAGGCACCTGGATCCAGCGAGCCCGCCCGCGAGCGCGGTCAATGTCAGCTCACGATCGAGACCGGCCTTCTTGGCCAGGGTCAGCGCTTCGCCGAGCGCGGTCAGGTTGACCGCGACGATGATCTGGTTCGCGAGCTTGGTGAATCCGCCGGCGCCGAGCGGCCCGAGGTGCGTGATGGTCTTGCCCATCGCCTGGAAGATCGGCAGCGCCTTGTCGAAGACCGCCTTGTCGCCGCCGACCATGATCGAGAGCGCACCGTCCATCGCGCCCTTCTCGCCTCCGGAGACGGGCGCGTCGAGCATCTGCACCCGCTTGTCGGCGAGCGCCGCACCGATCTTCTGCGAGACCAGCGGCGAGATCGTCGACATGTCGAGCAGCACCATCCCGGACCGCGCGCCTTCGATCACCCCGTCGCGTCCGAGCACGACCTGCTCGACGTCGGGCGAGTTGGGCAGCATCGTGATGAGGACTTCACACTGCGAGGCCACGTCGCGGGGTGAGGTGCCGACCTTGGCGCCGGCCTTGGCGATCTCGTCCACGGGACCACGGCTGCGACTGTGGACGACGAGGGGGTAGCCAGCCTTCAGTAGGTTTCGCGCCATCGGGCGTCCCATGATGCCAAGACCAATAAAACCAATTACTTGCGCCATAGGACCCCCATGACCTGAGTCGAGTGAAGTGACAACTTTTAGCACACCGACGCGGAGGGGGTCAAGACGGCCCTTCGGCCAGACTCCCGAGACGGACGCTGGCAGCCTACGACTTCCTGCCCCAGAGCTCCTTGGATAGCCACTCGAGGCCCAGTTCTTTCAACGTCTTGGGCCACGGTTTACCGGTCTTGCGATCGAAGCCGACCTCGGCGTACCAGGTGTCGAGCATCTTTTCCCACTGGGCGCGGACCGCCTGGCCCTTGGCCGGACCGTCGACCGGTGTCGAGCCGTACCTCGTCGAGGGGTACTCCATCGCGCCCGTGTGGCCGCAGCGGAGCGCGGTCGCCCGGTTGATCGCCGCCGTGCGCTTGCCGAAGCGCAGCGCCTCGTCGACCGTGAAGGTCCAGCCGGTCGCGGCCGAGAGCGCGCGACAGATGTACTCGAGCCGAACGCGTGAGGTGAAGATGCAGATCCCGAGCGAGTCCTCGAACGCTCGCCGTCCGCGGAGCCCCGCCACGTACTTGGCGACCTGCTCGCCATCGAAGGGATTGATCCGCGCAGGCTGACCGATCTCGGTCGGGTGCACGGGATTGCCGGTCTCCATCGTCGCAGTCGACGAGGTGCACGTGTCGAGCATCTCCTCCCAGCGCGCGCGGTGATCGTGGCCCCGCGGGGTGGCGCCCTTCTCGATGTAAATCGCGCAATCCTTGGCGGGGCCACCGAGCTTCTCGGCGGCGCGCTTGACGCCCTCGGCCAGGACGTCGCCGAAGCCCTCGCGACGGCTCACCATCTGGAGCAGCCGCGCCGCGCCCTTGATATCGCCCCACTTGAGCTCGAAGCCGAGCTGCTCGCGCGTGATGTAGCCCTTCTCCTGGCACTCCATGACCCAGCCGCAGAGCCAGCCCCACTCGTTCACGTCGACGCACGCTTTGTCGCACTCGGTGTTGAGCCAGGCGACGCCGTCGCGGTCGGCGGCGCCGATCGCCCAGCCGCAGCCCGACCAGCCCTCGTACTCGGGCTCGTCCACGATCTGCCCCTTCTTGTCCCCTTGCCGGATCACGGACATGTGGCAGTGGTGCATGCCGCAGGCATTGCACTG
>Ga0075425_100001809_pt1 | contig 21062 bp, 18 predicted proteins | sample SoiMethybrSBSTD4_FD_75300 | JGI IMG/M metagenome (GOLD analysis project Ga0075425, IMG submission 75300) | Bulk soil microbial communities from a Populus tree surrounding site in Tennessee, USA - Soil MetaG P. TD hybrid SBSTD4 | ecosystem: Environmental > Terrestrial > Soil > Tree plantation... | reverse complement strand
AGACCGCCGTAGCAATTCCCAGTTCGATGACACCGTCCGTCATGCGATAACCTTGCGATTTCAGGACGTGCGCCGCAGCGACAGCGTTTAGCGCGTTCTGCAACTGGAAACGCCCGGCAAGGAGTGGATCAATATTCATAGATTTGCCGCCGCCCGGTTCCCGGACGACTGCGCGAACGCGGCCTTCCTCCAAGCGCAGCGATTCGACTGAATACAAGGTTGCAGGTTCCACCAGGGGCGAGTGAAGTACGCCGGTACGCGCGGCGATGGCTTCGCGCACCTCGGCGCGCTGTTCAGCGATTACCACCGGGACGGTGGGCTTGATGATGCCGGCTTTTTCCTCCGCGATTTCGTGCAGCGAGTGGCCGAGGAAATTTTCGTGATCGAAATCGATCCTCGTGATGATGCTGACCTGCGGCGTAACGATGTTGGTGGAATCGAGGCGCCCGCCGAGTCCCGTTTCGAACACCGCGAAGTCGACCCCAGCTTCAGCAAAATAGAGAAATGCGATGGCGGTGACGCACTCAAAAAAGGTCGGGTGCGCGCGCAGCGTGCCGTCGGCAAGGAGTTTTTCGATGAGGGCGTGGATGCGCGAGAAAACGTCCGCGAACGCTTCATCGGGAATATCGTTGCCCTCGACACGCATGCGTTCATTGATGCGCTCGAGGTGTGGCGACGTATAAAGGCCGGTGCGATAGCCGGCCTCGCGCAGGATGGCTTCCAAAAAAGCCGCGGTCGAGCCCTTGCCGTTGGTGCCGGCTATGTGCACCGAAGGATATTTGTTTTCGGGATGGCCAAGATGCTGCGCCAGCACGGAAATGTTTTCGAGGTTGAACTTCGCCGAGCTAGCCTGAGTCGGCGCGGCGAGCTCCCGGCCCAACGACAACAGATAGTTCACCGCTTGCTGAAAGTCCATTTCAATTCATCAACAAGTCGAGGGAGGAGGCGAGGAAGGATTTCAGTTCCTTACGCGGAACAATGGCGTCCAGAAAGCCATGGTCGAGCAAAAATTCCGAACGTTGGAAGCTTTCCGGCAATTTCTGGCGGATGGTCTGCTCGATCACGCGCGGCCCGGCGAAGCCGATCAGTGCGCCCGGTTCGGCAATGTTCAAATCACCCAGCATGGCAAAACTTGCCGTAACGCCGCCCGTGGTGGGATCAGTCAGCACGGAGATGTAAGGCAGCTTGGCTTCGTCGAGGCGCGCCAGCGCCGCGGAAACTTTGGCCAGCTGCATCAGGCTGATGGTGCCTTCCATCATGCGCGCGCCGCCGGAACAGGACACCACGATCAGCGGTTGGCGCGTATCCATAGCCAGTTCCACACCGCGAGTCACTTTTTCGCCGACCACCGCGCCCATCGAGCCGCCGATAAAGCCAAACTCCATAGCGCATACCACCACGGGGCGGCCGTTGAGTTGCCCCTCTGCAGTGATCACCGCGTCGTTGATGCCCAACTTTTTGCGTGCTTCCTTGATGCGCGATGCGTACGGCTTGGTGTCCACGAATTTCAGCGGGTCCGTGGAGGTCATGCCGGCGTCGTGCTCGGTCCAGCGGCTGTCCAGCAGCATTTCCAGGCGCTGTTTGGCGCTCATCTTGAAATGGAACTGGCACTTCGGACAAACAAAAAGGTTTTCCTCCAGATCCTTGCGGAAGGTGATGGTGCGGCAGTTTTCGCACTTGGTCCACAGACCTTCCGTGCGGACGCGACGCTCCTCCGGCGGCGTCGCCTCTGCAATTGCCTTTTTTTCCCGTTTGAACCAGGCCATTTCGCGATGTTTTCTCTCTGCTGCCATAGCTGATCAACTCGCGATCGCGAAGAGCAATTCCTTCGCTTGCCCGCCGCAGGCAGGCTCGGAATGACAGTGGCCGTTTCGGACGTTACCCGTTCAATAGTCTATACCACGCTGGGCGAGAATGCCTTTGCTATAGGGATGCTTCACTTCTTTCATTTCGGTCACCAGGTCGGCGAGCTCGACCAGCTTTGGGTGCGCGTTACGTCCCGTACAAATGACGTGCACACGCTCCGGTTTCCCGCGTAACACCTCGACAATTCTATCGGCGTCCAGCATCTTGTAGCTGATGACGTAGTTGATTTCATCGAGGATCACCAGATCGTATTGGCCGGAGTAAATCGCCTCACGCCCAGCCCGCCAGCACTCTTCCGCCAGCTTGATGTCTGCAGGATCGGTTTCCGCGCCGCCGATTTTCACAAAGCCGCGGCCCATCGGCCGGATTTCAAATTTATCGTCGCCCAGCACTTTCGCGGCGTCGAGTTCGCCATAGTGCCACGAGCCCTTGATGAACTGCACCATTAGTACGCGGAGTCCCTGGCCTACGGCGCGAAACGCCGCGCCCAGCGCGCAAGTCGTCTTGCCTTTGCCTGGCCCGGTATAAACGATGAGCAGCCCTTTTTCTTCCGCCATGAGGACTATGAGTTTGCGAGGGAAGTCGAGAAACGTCAAATTTTGCGAAAGGTGTCGGCATGGGGCAGCTCACGCGGAGGGCACGCTCTCATTTACGCAATGTCCAGCCGCTTTACAAGTTCATCGGCGTAATGCGTCACGCGTTCCACAGCGGCCGCGGAAAGTGGCCGGTTGGCAGTAACTTTGTGGTCGTGCAGCACAATCCACAGACCCGGCCGGTAAACCTCGTCAGATCCCGGACAAATCGCGCCAGTTACTTGCGCGATTTCCAGGGGATGCGCCTCGGGCGGGTTGAGATCGAGATCGGTAATTTCCGAACTGGCGGTGCGGTCGGGAGGGCGCTCCGACATGATTTCCAGCAAAACGCCGCGCGCGTCATCCACCAAATCGCGAAAGCCCTGCGAAACCAGGACGCTGTCCACATCGCGAGGCGTGGGCTGCTCAATTTCGTGCAGGTCGTAATCGGGCAGCGGTTTTTCCAGCGAAATCTCGATAGCGGCGGACGGTTTGTCTTCGTCGGGAATAATGCGTGTGGCCATGGCCTCCGGTTGTACACCTTCCCCGCCCAATTTGCCATCGCCCGCTTTAATCTGCCGCCGGTCGAAGTGTAAGGATGGCCAGTTCGGGGCGGCAGGCAAAACGAACTGGTAGCAACGTCATGCCGATGCCGCGGCTCACATACATTCGCGAACTGCCAGATGCAAACCAACCGTGGATGTACGGGCCCACACCTGCGGGTAGCCACAGCGGTCCCCAAAAAGGAACCCGGACCTGTCCACCATGCGAATGCCCGGCCAAAGCCAGGTTGTACCGCTGCGCGGATTGCGCGAAGAATGCCGGGCCGTGGAACAGCGCGATGCGGTAGGAGTTCTCTGGAACATTTGCAAAGGCGCGCTCGATGTCCGGTGCTGCGTAGTTCGTGTAATCGACGCCGGTGAGCCAGATGTCGGGACGGAGTTCAACCGAACGATTCAACAGGAAGTGAATGCCATTGGCGCGGTAGAAATCGGATTCGTTGCGAAGCGTGTACCAGTTTTCCCAATTGCCGCGCACCAGCCATACGCCCAACGGAGCATGGAGTTCGCGTAATACCCGCGCTTCCTCCTCATAGGTGCCGGTGGAAGAGATGGTGTCGCCGGTGATCACAATAACGTCAGGCTTCTCCTGGTCCAGGAGCTTCAACAAACGCCGTTCGCGTAATCCAAGTCTCTCGGTGTGCAGATCGCTCAGGTGAGCAATTTTCAGCGGCTGGGCGACCGGCACGGTTAAAAAATGATGCGTGACCTCGATCCAGTTCGGTTCGATCAGAAAACCGTCAATCGCGCAGAACACTGCAAGCGCAAGCAAGGCAAACAGGATGCGGCCCTTGCGTGAATTGGGGAGTTTAAGTTTCATCAGCGGCGGTCATTTAGGATAAGGGCTGCCGGAAAGAATGGCGAAGGCGCGATACAGTTGCTCGGCGAGCATCACGCGGGCGAGCTCATGAGAGTAGGTCATCGGGCTCAAAGAAAGTTTGTGCGAGACGCGCTTGCGAAGCGAATCCGGGAAACCGTCAGCGTCGCCGCAGATGAAGATAATTTCCCGCGTGCCGCGGTCGCGCTGTTCCGCAAGCCAGTGAGCCAGCCATTCCGAATCCTGCGGCTTGCCGCCTGCGTCAAGGAGCAGCGCCGTGGCCGCACGATCCGCGTCGAGTTTCTTGATCGCAGTATCGGCATCGCGCAGGTCGTTCACTTCAATGGGGCAGGAGCGACCGATGCGTTTTACGTAGTCGTCAAAAACGGCGCGCAGTTCGGCGCGGCGTGTTTTGCCGAGCATGAGCAGGCGAAGTTTCATTGCAGGCCGTATTTTTTGCGTTTTTCGAGCAGCGTCTTCCGGCTGATGCCGAGAATGCCAGCGGACCGCGTGATGTGGTAACGCGTTGCTTCGAGGGTGCGCGAAATCGCTTCACGTTCGAGATCTTCGAGCGATCGCAGGCCGGCCAGGAATGCGGCGTTGCCCGCGTTGGCGCGAACGTGTTCGGGAAAATCGTCCGGCTCCAATTGGTCCGACTTGGAAAAAACGATGGCGCGCTCGACGGCGTTACGAAGTTCACGAAAATTGCCGGGCCAGGAATGCGCGGGAAGCATGCGGGCTGCGGACTCGGAAAGATGCATTGCGAGTTTGCGATGCAGCGTGGCCAGCACGGCGAGGAAATGGCCGGAGGCGGGAAGGATATCGGCGGGGCGCTCGCGAAGTGGCGGGACGACAATAGGAAGAACGCTGAGGCGAAAGAAAAGATCCTCGCGAAACTGGCCGCCCGTGACCGCGGCTTGCAAGTCGGTGCTGGTGAGCGCGATGAGGCGCGCCTCGATCTTGAAGGAATCGGTTCCGCCGAGCCGCTCGAACGTGCGCTCTTGCAGGACGCGCAGAAGTTTGCCCTGCCCTTCCGGCGAGAACGCGGCGATTTCGTCGAGCACGATGGTGCCCTTGCCTCCGAGTTCCAGGCGGCCTAGTTTGCGTTCGACGGCGCCGGTGAATGCGCCACGTTCGTGGCCGAAAAGTTCGCTCTCAATCAGTTGCGGCGGCAGCGCAGTGCAATCAATTTTGAGGAACGGAGCATCGCGGCGCGGGCTGAGTTCGTGGATGAGGCGCGCGAAGTGATCCTTGCCGGAGCCCGACTCGCCGGTGATGAGCAGGGTGGTCGGAGCGGGCGCGACCTTTTCGGCTAGCGCGAGGAGGCGCTGCGAGGCCGGATCGGCCGCGATAAAAGGAAGGCGCTCGGACATACAGAAATTGTAACGAGAAGCGGAAAGCTACCGCCCAAGGGAATTGACAGCCTTGTGCTAAGGAACACCGAACGCCACCCGGAACTTCGGGCCATTTGTTCGACTTGGATGGAACCCCTTCGAAGCCGCGCGTGAATCAGGAAGGAATTCCAAGCACTGGTTCGATGGAGACCCGCATGGGGCCGGCTCCGAGAAAGCCCAGGAGGAACCAGGCAAATTTGCCGGCGGAGCTCTTGGTGAGAAATCGGAGGTGCTCGCCGGAGCGGATTTGAAAACTGATTTCCTTGCGATTCCAGGTATTGTCCACGCGAATGGTGTGGCTTCCCGCGTTTACGCCGAGAGTTGCCGAATCGCCGAACATCAGTTCGCCATGATTTTCGCCATCCAGAAAAATCTTGATCTGGCGGGTTTGTGTGTCGTCGGGCGAATTGCGAACTACCGTGATATGCGCAGCGGGATGTTCAGGCAGGGACACGGCGCAGGCGCGTCAGGAATGATCGCCGGAAGCGCGCAAGCGCTGATGATCGCCGGACACGACAGCGTCGGGAAGGTCGGGTACTTCGTAGCGCGGCACATTTCGCCAGAGGCGTTCAAGATCATAGAAGCGGCGGCCTTGTTCGCTGAAAACATGCACCACGAAACCGCCGAAATCGAGCAGTGCCCAGTCGGCGGAACGGTGGCCCTCGCGGTGTTCCGGTTGGCGCTGGAATTCCTTGTACAGCAGTTCCTCGACTTCGGTGCAGATCGCCTGCACCTGCGGAGCGCTGAAGCCGGTGCCCAACACAAAATATTCAGTGAAGGTGCCGAGGCTGCTCAAGTCCAGCACGGTGATGGCAGAGGCTTTCTTGTTCTGCATCGCCTCGACGGTGAGGCGGATGGTTGGCGGAAGCTTTTTCAAATTCACCTGTATAGGCCCTGTTTAAGAATGTATTCCTCCACGCGCGCGGAAACAAGTCCGTGAATCGCCTGACCCTTGTGGGCGTGGCGCCGGATTTCGGTGGCGGAAACGTCGCTGGCGACGTTCTCCAGTAGGTAGACAGAACTGCGACGGAGCTGCGCGATGAGCTGCGACGGCGGATCGGTCTCCTTCTTGTCGTTAGGTCCGGCCAGCAGATCGGGCGGAATGACCAGCCTCAGCGCGTCGGCGCGAATGCCGGGGCGGTTGGCAATGATGAAGTCGCACAGGCCGAGCAGCGATTCGTATTCCTTCCACATGGGAATGTCGAGAAAAGCATCTGCACCGATCATGAAGAAAATCTTGTCGCCGTGGCCGTGGTAGGTGTGGCGGAAATAGCGAACCGTGTCCACGGAGTAGTGCAACTGGTTGCCGGCGAAATCGTCGCCAGCTTCGGAAAGCGACGGAACGAAGTGCGGATGCTCGGTGCAGGCCAGCGCGACCATGGCGTAGCGGTGGGGAAAGGGCGCGAGATGCTGTTTCAGCTTGTGCGGCGGCCGGCTGGCTGGAATGAAATGGATTTCGTCGAAATTGAAACGCCGGTCGGCGGCGCGGGCCACGGCAAGGTGGCCGTTGTGAATCGGGTCGAAGGAGCCGCCAAAAAGCGCGATACGGCGGGGAGCGTGTTTCGCTGCAGTGCTGCGCTGCGCTTGCGCGGTGGTCAATGCTGCTCCTGAGAGAGGCTGAGGTTATTTTCGCACGAAAGGCGAACAGAGAATAGCCACTGGGATACAGAGCGCTTCGAGTAGCAGGAAAGAAAAATCCTTCTCTGTGGCGTCTCTAATTCTTCTGCAAAATATCTTTACGAATTTGTCCCACTGCGGAAGATGCGGTTTCGGGGGCGTCGGGATGAGGGGCGGTGGACTTGGGGATTTTGTCGAGCGTGTCGGCGATGGCGAGGACCAGGTCGCGGACGCCTGCGCCGGTGGCGGCAGAAATCGAGTGGAACGAGAGATTGCGCTGGGCACAGAAGCTACGGAGTTCTTCCAGGTGCGTACGGTCTGTCGTGGCGTCGAGTTTGGTGGCCACGACGATCATGGGTTTTTCGCCGAGGCTTTCGCTGAAGGCGAGCAGTTCGCCGTTGATGATTTCAAAGGAGTGCACGGGATCGGTGTCGGTGAAATCGCTGGTGTCAACAAGGTGGACGAGGACGCGAGTGCGTTCGACGTGGCGGAGAAAACGGATGCCGAGACCGGCGCCTTCGTGCGCGCCTTCGATCAGGCCGGGCAGATCGGCGACTACAAAAGTGCGACCAACGTCGCTGGTCCCTCTGCCGGCGCCGCCGCTGGCGGATTGCGGAACGCTGTCGGCGCTGACCACGCCGAGATTCGGTTCAAGCGTGGTGAACGGATAGTTGGCGATTTTAGGGCGCGCGGCGGAGATTACAGAGATCAGTGTGGACTTGCCGGCGTTGGGGAAACCGACCAGGCCAACGTCAGCCAGGAGTTTGAGTTCGAGGCGAAGATGGCGCTCCTCGCCAGGATGCCCGTCTTCGTGTTCCCGCGGAGCCTGATGCCAGGGCTTGGCGAAATGCTGGTTGCCGCGCCCACCGCGGCCGCCGTGCGCGATTAAAACTCGCTGGCCCGGAGTGGCGAGATCCGCAATGGTCTGGCCCGACTGTTCGTCGTAGGCGAGCGTGCCCACGGGAACTTGCAAAGTCATGTCGTCGCCGGAGTGGCCAGTGCAGTTGGAACCTTCGCCGTGGCGTCCGCGATCGGCTTTGAATTCGCGATTGTAGCGATAACGTAGCAAGGTGTTGTCGTTGGGATTGGCTTCGAGATAGATGCTGCCGCCGTTGCCGCCATCACCGCCGGAGGGTCCACCGCGCGGAACATATTTTTCGCGGCGGAACGCGACACAACCGTTGCCGCCATCGCCGGCTTTTACAAAGATTTTCGCTTCATCAACGAACACTGAGAAATCCTATCAGGAAACGTTGTTGCGATTTCTACGGTGAGATGCTTCGTTCCGCCTCGTGGAACTCAGGATGACAACGAAGGCGCCACGCCTACTGTCACCCATGCTGCACAACCAAGGCCGTGCAGCGGAGCGCCCGAACGGTACGCGGAAAAATCAGGAGTGATCGGCTTCGACATCGTGCCGAGATAGAGCGCAGCGTGCTGCACCCTACGCGGAAAAGGAAACCGGCACACTAGTTAGCGGCGGTGGCTTGGGCCGGGGTGACGCTGATGAAGCGGCCGCGGCGGCCACGGTCTTCAAACTTGACGTGACCGGTAACCAGCGCGAATAGTGTGTCGTCTTTGCCCTGGCCAACGTTTTCGCCGGCCTGATGCCTGGTGCCGCGCTGGCGAACCAGAATCGTGCCGGCGTTGACGAGTTGTCCACCGAAACGCTTTACGCCGAGCCGCTGACCGTGAGAATCGCGGCCGTTTGTTGAGGAGCCGCCACCTTTTTTGTGTGCCATTGCTGGTTCCTTTTCAGAATCGAAAATCGAAGAGCCGGGCTAACACCCGACACTGCATAAAGCTAACTGGCGAACGGTATCTCCAAGCGGAAACGGATTTGGCTTGACGCATACCGCTGCGCAGACAGGATGGTCTGCGCTCGAAGAATTACAGCTTGATGTCGCCGACCTCGACTGCGGTGAAGTTCTGGCGATGGCCGCGCTGGATCTTGTACTGGTTGGTCTTTTTGTACTTCAAAACGGTGACTTTGGGGCTGCGGCCCTGACGGACGATCTTGCCAGTCACGCTGGCTTTTGAAGCGTCGTCGCCAACCAAAACCTTTTTGTCGTCGGTGTGCACCGCCAGAACAGTGCCGAACTTGACCTGTTCGCCGACTTCACCGGAAACCCGTTCCACACGAATGGTGTCGCCGGGAGCGACACGATACTGCTTTCCCCCGGACTTGATAACGGCGTACATCACTCCTCCAAGAGCAAGAGACAAACGCTGATTATACCAGAGGTTGCGGGAAAAGCGTCAACGAGGATTGAGGCAGCGCGCTCGATCAGCGCTATCGAGCCGGTCTACCCTAGAATGGTTCCGCAATGAAATCCACGGAGAGCCAACAAGCCCAGTGATTTCAGTATTTTAGTGACGCAGGATTTTCTGGCGAGGGGATCTCAGGACCGCCATTACCGAGGACGGGAGCGCCAGCCAATTCTATAACTCAGATTATACTATACCATAGTATAAACAAGAGCAATCGGGCGGTCTCTCTACAGGGTTGGCGAGGAGTCGCCTAGGAGCGCTCGGCGGACGATGGCAATTGGAGGATAGCCCTGGGACATGAAATCGTCATGGAATTTGCCAATGGAAAAAGAAGAGTCCTGTTTTTTGCGGAGGTCTTCGCGGAGCTTGAGGATCTGGAGCTTGCCGAGCGTGTAGTAAAGGTAGGTGGGATCGGAAGTGCCGCGCTTGGTTTCGATGTCGGCGATTCTGGGAGATTGAAAACCTTCCTTGACGAAAAATGCGCGCGATTGATCGAGCGTGAATTTGCCGCGGTGCATCTGGATGCCGGCAACGAAGCGGGCGTCGCGCAGTAGGGCGTCCTGCAACTGACCGAGGCGAATAAGCCGCGATTCGCGCAGATCTTTGGCGCCGACACCGGGCTGCGCATAGCCTTCGTCGAGCATCATCTGCTCGGTGTAATGAGCCCAGCCCTCAACGTTGGTGTTGGCGGAGAGAACACGGCGCAACCTGGTGGGAGCGCGTTGTTCCCAAAGATATTGCGTGAAGTGGCCGGGGAAGACCTCGTGGATGGAAGTGCTGATGATGGTGCCAACGTTGAGGCCGGCCATGATGCCGGCGACGTCCTCAGGAGAGTCGGCCGGCTGAGGAAGTGTGACGTTGAAGTAGGCTTCGGTGGCAGTCTTTTCAAAAGGGCCGGGCGTATCCATCGAAGCGGTAGTGGTAGCGCGCTCGAAAGGCGGCGTTTCCTGCAAGGTGGGGCGGCGATCGGCGGGCAGCGTGATGATATGGTGCGTGTTGATGAAAGCAATCAATCCATCGAAAGTGTTGCGGAAGCTCTGCAGGACTTCGGAAGGGGCCGGGTGCATGGATTGCAGTTCGGCAAGAACTTCGGCGGGCGACTTGGAGGGATCGACTTCCTTGGCGACGCGCTGAAACTCGGCTTGGTTCTTGTGGAGATCGGCCATGCCGATTTCGAGCAGGCGATCGAGCGGTGTGGAAACCATGTCGTCATAGAGGAGTTTTTTGGAGAAGGTGCCAGCGCCAATGCGGAAGTCGCCATTGGAGCGGGGGAGCAGATCGGACTTGAGCCAGTCCTGGTAGGCGCGGAGAAGTTTGATGGCAGCGCCGTTGGATTCGGCGAACGCGGATTTCAGGGCGGGATCGGTGGCGTTGGTGAAAGCGGAAGGCACATCTTTTTCGAAGAAGCCGATGGTGCCGGGAAGCTGTTCGAGGGCAATTTCGGTGTAGATGCGAGGGACATTCCTTAGATTGGCGCGAGCGTCCCCGAAAAAGCGGGGAAACTGATTTTCGCGGGCGATGACGGAACGAAGACGATCCTCTGGCGAGGCGAACTTACGGCTCATGATGACATAGATGCTGGCGGCCGCACCGCTCGAGTAGGTGTCGGGATTCTTGTTCCGGGTGCGGACGGTTTGAAGTTCCAAAAGGTTTGCGCGGATGGCGTTAAGAAGAATTTCGCGGTCGGCAGCGTCGATGGCGCTGAGTGTTTTAGGATCAAAAGCCAGCACGCGCTTTTCGAATCGCCCGAGCCAGGCGACTTGTTTGGCGATCGAAGCGGGAGAGTAATCGTCCAGCTCCGCATCATGAACGTGGATGCCGACCTGCGTTGAAGCAGTCGGGCTGAACGCCAAGTATTGGTTGATGAAGTCGTCGGAGAGTTGATTCCACGAGTCAGCGGAAGCTGCAGACTGGGCGAGAGTGAATTCCGCGAGAAGCAGCGAACAGAGAGCGGCGAACAGAACGAATCGAACACGCGGCATGAGCACCTCAAGAATAAGTGGAAGAATGTAAAAGTATAAGGGTACAAGAGACGGATGGCTTAGCGCCCATTGGTTAGAAGGACGGATTAGAAGTTGAAACGGTAGCCCAGGATCATCTTGGCGATGAGGTGATCGGTGGAACGAGTAACGCCGACACCGACGCCAAAATTGACTTCCCACTTGGGAGAAAGGTTCAAATCGATGGCGGGAAAGATCTGGTGCTCCTGCTGGGCGATGGGATCGAAATTCGTGGCAGGACCGACGGAGCCATAGTATTCAAACCCGCCGCCGATTTTTTTGCTGAAGTCGTAGACGAGTTTGAAGTTGGGAGAAAAGACGAAGCCCTGATTTTCCGAAAGTCCGTGAATGGATTTGTCGAAAGTGGGGTTGAAGGAAAAATACCAGCGGCCGATTTGCTTGTCGATGATGGGCCGCATTTCCCAAGTCCAAGTGTCCACGGAATATTGGCGCCGCTGGTAGCCAACTTCATTGGAGAGGCTTAAACCGACCGGCCATTTCCATTGGGGAGGGATGCGGACGCGTGGGCGAATGTGGTCGCCGACCCAATCAATGCCGAGGCCGCTTTTTTCGGCGGTGAAGATGTAGAAGCCGACTTCCAACCAGTCGTTGAAGCCGTGGGTGATTTCGATGGTTTCGTGAAGCTGGTGATTGGTGGGGAGTACGCCGTCAGTGAAAGTTTTAGAGCCCTGGAAGGTGAAGTTGCTGTGCAGTTCTACCATGGTGTGGCCCGGTTCGACGGTGTCGTAGGGGTAGACCTGGATTTCGTAATTTTCCTGGGCGCGGACGGGAATAACACAAAGAGCGCAGAGAACCGAGGCGCAAAGGACACCGGGGCGAAGACAGCCAGGCGAGAGAAGGAATGTTGGCCAGGACTTCATGACCTACAGATTAAGTGAACCAGCGCGAGTAGCCAATTCGGACGGGATGGGAGCGTTAGCAAAGCTGGCCAGGATGGGGCGTCTGGTGCAGGCACAGACCTTTCGTACCTCGGGGCAAACTGAAGTCAGTGCCACTAAACCAATTCCTACGCGTGGGGATGGGATTTGTCGTAAATGTCCATGAGCTGGCGGATCGAGGCGTGCGTATATTTTTGCGTGGTGGAAAGAGACTGGTGGCCGAGGAGTTCCTGGATGGCACGGAGATCGGCTCCATCGGCGAGAAGGTGCGTGGCGAAGGCGTGGCGTAGCGAGTGAGGGTGCAAATCCCAGTTGATGTTGGCGAGTCGGACGTATTTTTTGACGATGCGGCCGATGGAACGCTGGGTTAGGCGGCGTCCGGCGTAATTGAGGAAGATCGCTTCGTTGTGAGCAGGGGAGGCGCGATGGCGGCCGGTGTTGCACTGCAGAAGAAGCTGTTCGCGGACGGGCCAGTAGGCTTCCAGCGCTTCCTGAGCTTTTCCGCCATAAGGCACGATGCGCTCTTTGTTGCCCTTGCCGCGGACTCGCAACATTTTTTCGCGGCGATCCATATCCGCCAGATTGAGGCCGGTAAGTTCGCTGACACGGAGACCCGCGGCGTAAAGTAGCTCGAGTATCGCGCGATCGCGGCGGAGGAGCAGGGCTTCTTCGTCCGGAATGCGGCGGCCATGAAGGCGCGCTGATTCAGACGTTCGCGATTTTTGTGCGCTGCCAACCGGGGTTGACGGCGGCGTTGGGGGATCGAGCGCCAGCTGGTTGAGGAAACCATTCATCTCTTCGGCGGACAGGACGGAAGGGATGCGCTTGGGAAGTTTGGGCGTGGGAACGAGGCGCGCGGGATTTTCCTTGAGCAGGCCTTCACGAACACAATACTTGAAAAACGAACGCAGCGAAGCCAGCTTGCGGGCGATGGAACTTTTTTCGAGCTTTTGCGAATGTAGCTGTCCGACATATTCACGAATGATCTGGTGGGTAATGTCGGTGACCCCTGGAGTTGCAACGCCGGGCGGGGAAAGATAAGCCGAGAATTGCTGGAGATCTTTGCCGTAGTTCAGGACCGTGTGCGGAGAGGAGTTGCGCACCGAGCGAAGATACTCAAGATATTTCTGGATGGCCCGATTCATTTCCAGCGAGATCCCTGCTCGCGAGAGCTTCCCTTGAATTATAGGCGCAGAAGGCCAGCGGGTGGCGCGAGGCTCCGCGTCAGCGTTGTTGGTTGTAATAGCAAGTCGGCGAAGGCTTGAGCACCTGGATTCAGGTTTTGACGCCGGCGGGCTCGGGAACTTCGGCGGGCTTGGGTTCGTCCACCAGTTTTTCCCAATCGCAGCCTTCCTTAATACAAGCGCGGACCTTGCCGATTTTGGAATTTTTCTCGACGATGAAGTCGGCCCCGCACTTGGGGCACGGTTCCGCGATAGGCTGGAAGGGCGTGGTGAAATCGCAGTCCGGATAGCGCGAACAGCCGTAGAAGATGCGCGCGCGGCCGCCACGCCCGGCACTGCCGCGGCGAACGAATTCGCCTTCGTGGCACTTGGGGCATTTGATGCCCAAGGTGATGGGGCGCGTGTATTTGCACTTTGGATAGCCGGTGCAGCCGATGAATTCGCCGTAGCGGCCGTGTTTCTTGACCAGGCCCTCGCCGCAAGTGGGGCACTTTTCGTCTAGCGGTTCGTCGGGCTGGAGAGCGATGCGCGTGCCCTGGACCAGCCGGCGCGTGGTTTTACAATCGGGATAGCCGGTACAGGCGAGGAAGGTGCCGAAGCGACCGCGCTTCACGGCCATTTCCTTGCCACAATTTTCGCAATACTCAGTGGTGTTTTCGGCATCGCCTTCCGCTACTTCTGGCGAAAGATCCTGGATGAAGTCGCATTCGGGATAACGGGAGCAGCCAAGGAAAAATCCGTGGCGGCTGATGCGTTCGAGGAGTTCGCCCTTGCCGCATTTTTCACAGTTCTTTCCGGTGGGGATACCGGCCTTGTAGGAAAGCATTTCTTCATCGGCGCGGTCCAGATCAACAATGAATTTTTCCCAGAACTCCTTTACGGCTTCGCGCCAGTGCAGCTTGCCTTCTTCAATTTCGTCCAGCTCTTCCTCAAGGCGCGCGGTGAAGGTGACGTCGAAGACGTCTTCGAAACTCTTGACAAGCAGGCCGCTGACGCGTTCGCCGAGCATAGTGGGCGTGAAGCGGCCCTGGTCCTTCTTCACGTATTCGCGCTCGACGATGGTGGAGATGATCGAGGCGTAGGTGGACGGACGGCCAATGCCTTTTTCTTCGAGATCTTTCACCAGCGTCGCTTCAGTGTAGCGCGGCGGCGGCTCAGTAAAATGTTGCTCGGGGCGGACTTCGCTGAGCTTGAGCGTCTGGCCTTCGGCAACGCGCGGCAAGGCGTTGCCCTCGCCTTCGTCGCTCTTTTCGTCATCATCGCGGTCGGCGTTGGCCGCGGGCAGCTGGTAAACGCGCAGATAACCGTCGAATTTCTGCACCGAACCGGTCGCACGGAAGGTGTAGTCCCCGGCGGAAATGTCGATCGAAGTCTGATCGAAAATTGCGGGGAGCATCTGTGATGCCACGAAACGCTGCCAGATCAGCTGGTAGAGCTTGAAAAGATCGTCGTCCAGGTATTTGCGGACATCCTCGGGCGCGCGAGAAACGTCGGTGGGGCGAACGGCTTCGTGCGCTTCCTGCGCGTCTTTCTTGGATTTGTAGTAGTTAGGCTTTTCCGGCAAATAATTGGAGCCGAACCGTTCCGGGATCAGTTCGCGCACCTGGGCCAGGGCGTCCTGCGAAACGTTGACGGAATCCGTGCGCATGTAGGTGATGAGCGCGACGGAGCCTTCCGAGCCGAGTTCGACGCCCTCATACAGGCGCTGCGCGATGCCCATGGTGCGCTTCGCGGTGTAGCGCAGCCGGTTGTAGGCGGCCTGCTGCAATTTCGACGTGGTGAAGGGAGGCGGCGGGTTGCGCCTCTTTTCTTTTTGCGTAACCGAAGCGACCTGCCACTTGGCTTTGCGAACCGCGGCGAGAACGGCGTCCGCGCCTTCCTGATTGCTAATTTCGATGTCTTCGCCTTTGTATTTGGCCAGCTTGGCTTCGAAGATAGGCGGTTCGCCGGCATCGAGCATGGCGTGGATAGACCAATATTCTTTCGGAATGAAGGCGCGGATTTCCTGTTCGCGCTCCACGATGAGGCGTAATGCGACCGACTGTACGCGCCCGGCGGAAAGTCCGCGACGAACTTTATTCCACAGCAGCGGCGAGATTTTGTAGCCCACGATGCGGTCGAGCACACGGCGCGCCTGCTGCGCGTCCACCAAGTTCGCATCCACCTGGCGCGGATGGTCGAAGGCGGCGCGAATGGCTTTCGGCGTAATCTCGTTGAAGGTGACGCGGAAAATCTTTTTCGGATCGGTCGGCGGAATCTCTTTCTTGCTTACGACTTTCTCCTTCTCTTTATCCTTTTCTTCTTCCGCCCCGGACTTGGCGTTTTTCTTTTTCCAGCGAGGCGCGCTGGCTTCCTGTTCGGGGTACTTGGACGGCTTGGACAGCACCATCGCAAGGTGCGCGGAGATGGCTTCGCCTTCGCGATCCGGGTCGCCCGCCAGGTACACGGTGTCGGCGGAGTTGGCTGCCTTGCGCAGGTCGTTCAGAACTTTGGCTTTGCCGTGAATGATCTGCAGGGTCGGCTCGAAAATCTTGTCGTCATCGAGCGTGACCGGCTTGCGCACGGGCCGGACTTTCGCTTTCTTACCGCCTTTCTTAGCACGAGTTTTTTTCTTTGGCGCGGCTTCTTGCTGTTCCGGTTCATCGGGCAGACGAATGCCTATCGTTTTTTTCGGCAGGTCCAGGACGTGTCCGATGGAAGCTTTGACGGTGTAGCTGCTTCCTAAATATTTGTTAATCGTTTTCGCCTTGGCAGGCGATTCGACAATGACGAGCGAACGAGCCATGTTGCAGTTGTAACCCCGGTTCTCTGCGCTGGAAGGCTTCGCGGCGAGGCGTGTGCCCTTCTCGCTAACGGAGAGGAAGATGCCGGAAGCGGTTGGAATGTTTCAAAGCCCGTTTCCGTGTTTCATTAAATCCTTTAGATTCAGTAAGTTCGCGAGTTCGAGTTTTTACCGATTGCACGGACTGCCGTTCGAATCCAACTGCGTCGCTCTACCTTAATTACGAGCAATATGCGCGACTGCAAACAGCGGCCCTGGATAACGGCAGCTTGCTGGACAGCTTGCCGGCGGTTGCCGGGCGAACTCTTCATCTCCAGATCAAAAAGCGTAGCGAGAACCTCGGAAGAGTTCAAGCCGGTGTTTTCGGCGGTGTCGTCAATGGCCCGCGGTTCCCCGGAACTCCGGAGCGCGTAAATCTTTTGGCCGCTGCCGGTCAGGGAGGCGGCACCGACAGATTGCGCTGCTGGGCCTCCGGCTGTTCGGGTTTGCTCAGCGCGAAACGGGCCGGGGTCGGCAGCTCTTCGATCACATCCGCTTCAATGAGCGCGGTCTCGTTCGCCATGGGGCGCACCGAAGCCAATTTCCATCGGCGTGTCTTTGACAAAGACGACGTCCTTCCCGCGCGACAGAAAATTGCGGTACAAGGAAAAACCGGCTCCGTAAGCGGCGAATGCGATGGAAACGGGTTGTGAGCGCGCCGCCAGAGTAATGAGCGAGCCGGAAAAGCCGTAGCCGGAGACTCCCGCGCCAGCACGAACACTTGGATCGCCTGCGGCATCGGTAGTGCCGTGCTCCACGTCGGGCCGCGAAGCGGCGGCTGCCATGAGCAACGCCAATCCCGTGGAAAGGTAGCGCGTCTTGCTGTCGGTGGCGTGCGCTCCGCCCTCGTCATCAAGCTTCATTCCGGCGGCGCGATCGGCTTCTAATCCTTCTAGACTTCCCCGCATCGGTTGCACGATGCCTTCCGGTGTCGAAATGCGATTGAATATTACCCGCAAATCGCCGTTATGGTGCAGTTTTCCGGCGGGCTTGGCTTGTATAACCTCACCCTCAATCCGGCTTTCAGCGGGCAGCAACAGATGGCGATCCGTTGAATAGAGCGGTTCGGTCAAAACGGCTGTGACTGGTGCACCTCGCGTCGCTGTGGCCGAGCTGACTTCCTGTACCAACCTCGCGCGCAGCAGGCTCGCCGAAGCGGGCGCCTGGCCGAGTTGCGAGAGTTGCTCCTGCGTTCGCTCGGTCGTCCCAAATTGAAGTGGCTCATTCAACACGGCTGCGAAGCGCGTGCCGGATTCGAGATACTGCCGGCGATACGGGGACTGCGCCAGAACAATTTGCTTCAAGCGGTGCATTTTGCCCGGCGCCTTAACTCCTTCAATGGCATCGCGAACCTTGGTTACTGCTTCCTGTTTCGCTTCGCCGACCTTGTGCGATGCGACGTTCTTTTTCTTTTGGCTGTCCGCAGCGACCAGGTGAACGACTTCGGCTGTTCCCGGTGAAACGACGGTCACAAGTTTGCGATTTTCTCCGTCGGGAAGAGTAACGGAATCGAAGTCCAGCCTGTATCCATGCGATGGCGTCAGATTGCCGTTGAGGTATGCCTGCAACCGCTTCAATTTTGATACGGCGTCGACTTGCGCCACCCACCCGGTGACCTCGCTTCCCGCCGGTATCACTGGTTGATCGAAGGCATAAACCGTTTCGACGATCTTCCCGTGTACGGGTTGGCCGGGCGTCTTGATGCGTACACGTTCATCCAGTGCGACGCGCAGCGCCGTTCCGGAGGGAATGCTCAATTCGAGGATGGACGGTGGCGCCGGTGTTGCGAGTATCTCGGACGTAGGTGGCATACACAATGCCGGTGAAGCATCTTCCAGCGGAACTCGAGTACAGCCGCCGGGAACGGCCGTTTGACAGAAAGCCACGGTCGGCAAAGCTAGAAGGCCCGGTACGCTGATTAGAGCCAGGACAAAATGACGACCGGAAATCGACATCGGCCACTCCTGCCAGAAGATGAGGGAAGGGCGAGCCGGAATCCTTCACATCAAGGATAGCACTCGGTTTATACGACGCGAGAACATCCTAGCGGGATGCCCCTCATGAAAATTCCTTTTCGGATGGCTGAGCGGGGTCTTCCAGCAAAATCTTCTTCAATATTTCGCAAAAATGAGCCGCGTCTGGCTCCGAGAAGATCAAAGGCGGCCGCAGCTTGATCACGTTGTGATGAGGCCCGTCGGTGCCGGCCAGGATTCCCTCGTCGCGCAGCCGATTGACTATGTACGAGGCCTGGTTAGGAGCGGGCTCTCGCGCAACTTGTGAACGCACCAGATCGAGTCCAAGGAACAGTCCTGATCCACGCACGTCGCCGATCAAAGGATGACGACGCTGCAGTCCTTTGAATTCCAGAATGAGCAGCTGGCCGACACGCAGCGCGTTCGATTGCAGCTTTTCTTCGTGCAAAACGTCGAGAACTGCGAGTCCCACTGCGCACGAGACCGGATTGCCGCCGAACGTGCTGAAAAACTCCATGCCGTTGTCAAACGACCGCGCGATTTCGCGTGTGGTAACCACCGCGGCCAGCGGGAATGCATTTCCGATCGGCTTGCCGAAAACGGCGATGTCGGGCACCACACCTTGCGTTTCGAATCCCCAGAAATGCGTGCCCAGGCGGCCGAATCCCACCTGCACCTCGTCTGCGATACACACGCCGCCAGTCGCATGGACGTGACGATATGCTTCGCCAAGATAATTAGGCGGAAAAACGATCTGACCGCCGACGCTTGGCAAAGTCTCCGCAATGAACGTGGGACGTTTTCCGCGCGCTTGCAGTTCGGCGCAAATCTCGCCGACGTGTTTCGCGTATTTCACGCCGAGATCTGCCTCGCCGCGCCGGTGGATGCCGCGGTAGTCATCGGCGAGCGGCGCGACGTGTACCCACGGCTTTTTTCCCAAACCGCCCGGACCGTCGAATTTGTGCGGACTAATATCAATCAGCGTGTTGGTGTGACCGTGATAGGCGTGCTCCAAAACGATTGTGTCGTCGCATCGCGTGTGCGAGCGAGCCAGCCGCAGCGCCAGCTCGTTGGCTTCGCTGCCCGAATTCACGATGTAGCACACGCGTAGCGGTTCAGGCAGCAACTCCGTCAGGCGTTCCGCATATTGCAAAATATTTCCGTGTAGGTAGCGGGTATTGGTGTTGAGCAGCGCCAACTGTTGCTGCGCCGTCTTCACCACTCGGGGGTGCGAATGCCCGACCAGTGGCACGTTGTTGTACATATCCAGATAAGCGCGGCCCGTTTCGTCATACAGATGCTGGCGCCAGCCGCGCACGACCTTCAGCGGCTTCCGATAGGAAACGCTCAGGTTGCAGCCGAGTAGTTCGCGGCGGCGCAGCAGCGTGCCTTCCGCAGAGGTTTCCAGAGGCGGAATCCCTTCCGCGGGTATTCCCAACAACAAATTCGGATCGGGACACAAACTCGTCCATACAGAACGCTCCGAAGCACGCGCCACGCCGGCAAATTCCGCGCCACCATCCAGAAGGTCGAGGATCACTTGAAAATGCAGATGGGGCGGCCAACCGCCGTTCTCGCGCAGCGTACCCACCCGAGCGAAAATCTCGCCGCGAGAGATTGCTTGTCCCGGCTTCAGCTCGTGCAAGGTCTCGCGCGTCAAATGCCCGTACAACGTGAAGAATTCGTCGCCGGCGCCCGTGACGTGCCGCAAAATCACCAACGGGCCATAGTCCAACTCCGCCGTATTTTCCGCCAGCAGATGAACAGTGCCGTCGAGCGGGGCGCATACTGCCGTACCCGACACGACAAATAGATCAAGCCCCAAATGAATGGTTCTCCGCTCATTCACGTGAGCCGCATCGCCGCAATACTGGGCCGCGGTGTAGAGCAAACGCGCTTCGTTGTAGCGTCCAACGCCAATCGGCACGCGCTCCCTCTCCATGCGCTCAAAAATAGTTCGCGCAAGCAAATGCGCTTCCGCGTTTGCTGGGTCGGCGCCGAGCATTGCGCTGCCCGCGCTCAAGTCAAAAACGTGCAGTGGTGCTTTGCAGAGGTCCGCCTCGAGTACGCTCGCTCCTAGCGACCGTTGCTCTGCGAGCCATGACGTGAATTTTCTTTCCTTCGGCACCGCCGAAAGTCCGCAAGCGTCACGGAGCATGTAATGCGCGAACCGTGGATGGATCTTCGCCAGTCGTTCCAGCGCCATCCAGGCCGGATCTTCGGTGACGGTAACGTAGGGATCGCCGGGCCTCTGTTTTTTTCGCGCGGCGGAATTGACGACGCTCACCGCGAGGCGCATGCCAATCAGCGGAAACAGCGCGGCGATTTCCGGCTCAGTCAACGGAAAAACACGGTGGAATCCCCGCACGATGGAGGCTGCGACACTCAGCGGATCTTCTTCCCCCAAAATTGCATACGCGGCGGCGATTGCCGGTTCGCTGACCGTCCAGCCATAGTGCATGTCGCCAAAATCGATCACGCCGGCGATCTTGCGCGGCTGCGGCCACGGCGGACTCACCAGAACGTTGTGGTCATTTGCGTCGCCGTAAATCGTGCCCTTGCGCAATTCGTCGCGGCGCGATTCGACTTGCTTCTGATAAAGCGAAAGGAAATATTCCACCAGCGAGCGACGCGGAGGCTCCTCAACATGATTCAGCTGGCCGCGAATCCATCCGGCGCGCGACGAATCCCATTTCAGCTCGCGATGAACACCAGGGTGCGAGAAGTCTTGCAACGCCGAGTCCAGCTCGCCAAGAAACCTTCCCAAATCCTCCAGAGTCTCAGCCGAATGAGGAGTAGTTTTCTCCAACATCGCGCCCGCCAGAAAACTCAGCATCCACACCACACGTTTGTTGTCCGCTCCGTCATTGATCTCGGCAAACTGCAGGCCTAGGCTGTTCCGCTGCACGCGCGGCAATGGCAATTGCGAAGCGCGCGTAGAAACGTGCTCCAGGGCGGCGCACTGCATTTCTATAAACGAGGTTTCTCTCGCCGGATGCATGCACTTCAAAACAAATTCCCGGCCGTCGCCGGCCCGCAAGCGAAAATTGCAGTCGTATTCGCCGGGCAGTGGAGTCGCGATCGCCGC
>Ga0075425_100001807_pt1 | contig 21074 bp, 13 predicted proteins | sample SoiMethybrSBSTD4_FD_75300 | JGI IMG/M metagenome (GOLD analysis project Ga0075425, IMG submission 75300) | Bulk soil microbial communities from a Populus tree surrounding site in Tennessee, USA - Soil MetaG P. TD hybrid SBSTD4 | ecosystem: Environmental > Terrestrial > Soil > Tree plantation... | reverse complement strand
ATGCGGTATTTGCCGCGCTTGGCGACACGCTCATCCCGACCGATCCCGGTGATCCAGGTTACAAAAGTCTCGAGCCTTACAAAATCACGGAAGAGGTAATGAAGCAGCTGGGCGGACTCACCGACGCTGACCTTGAAACATTCGTTCAAGGCAGCGCCGAATTGTTTCAGGGAAGAACATTTCTGCAACTCTCGCCGTCGCAACGAGCCGACTATCTCCTCGCGGTCATCGACGGCGCCAGGTTCTCCGATCAGGCACGTCTGAAGGTCCTGCAAAAGGTGTATCGCCAAACCAGAACGCGTGTGTTTACGGTGTACTATCAAAACTATCCCGAGAACGTTGTGGCGCGCGATCAGGCCGGGGTTCCGATCCTCAAGCCCGGCGACAAACACCAGATCACCAATCCGAACACCAGAGATCTCGTCACCGGTTGGGACATCGCGGGGTTCAAGGGCCAGATGTCGTGGCAGGAGGAAGAAGAGGGCCGGGCGAAACTTCAAAAGTCAGGGCGGCGCTGAGTAATCAATGCAAACCCAAAAAGATTACGACGTCATCATTATTGGCTCGGGAGTTGGCGGCAGCATCGTCGCTGCCCATCTCTCCGAAAAGGGAGTGAATCCAAAGAACGGAGAACGGCTTCGCATCGCGATGCTCGAAGCGGGACCGTACTGGAAGGGAGATCCGCGGCCGGGTTACGGAATCGCGTCGCGGCGACAGCTGATCACCAACATCTTCAGCGATGATGCTGCGGATCGAATGTGGCCGTGGGGAATGGTCAAGATGGTGGGCGGCTCGACCATGCATTACGGCGCGAGCGTCTACGTGCCGTATCCCGAAGACTACAAGCATTGGGTGGCCGAAGGCACCGACTGGAGCGAAGAGAATTGTCGCGAAGCGGCTGCTGAAGTTGAGAAGATCTATAACATCCATTCTGAACCGGACTCAGCCCTTTCGAAGGGTTGTCTCATGTTTCGAGACGCGGCGCGCGCCCTCGGACGCGAGGTTCATCCGGCGCTGGTAGCTCGACGGAACTGTCTCTACTGCGGATTCTGTGAGGGAGGTTACTTCTGTCGCTACGACAGCAAGTTGAATGCGATGACCACGTACATTCCGCTTGCAGAGAAACGCGGCGTCGAGATCATCCCCAATGCATCGGTCGAGCGAATTATCATCGAGAAACGTGGAGAGCAAGCGATCGCGACCGGCGTTGCGTTTAAGCTTGCGGGCAAGCCGATCGAGTTGAAGGCATCGTCAATCGTCGTCAGCGCCGGAGTCATCGGCACACCTCGGGTATTGTTCATGTCCGGGTACGGTCCAAAAGAAGACCTCGGCTCGAATCTGGTCGTCGAAAACAACAACATCGGCAAACACCTCGACATACACTGCGCGATAATCGTGCAGGCCTGGTTCGATGAAGTCATTAAAGACGGCTCGCGCGGTGCGGCACCCGCCGGATTCTTCTTCCTGGACGATGCAGGTCCCAACGCCTACGGAAGAATCAGAATAAAAGACAGCGGAATGATAGGCGTCGACGAGCCGTGGGGCCTCGCGTTCAGTCCGTTTGCTCCGCACTTCGGTCGCGAACACAAGCAGTTCATGAAACAAGCTCGAATGCATCGAGGCGGCACGCTGGTAGTGCTAAAGAAACCCGAAGGTTATCGAGGTTACATAAACCTCAAGACCTCGCAGATGGAGTACGAAGGCAACGACATCATCGCTAAACGCTTGCGAGACGGCGGCGAGATGTCACGAGAGGTCCTGCAAAAGATGGGCGCCAAGAAAATTGTCGGACACGATATGTCGCCGATCTATCACATCGCTCATGGAATCAGCACCTGCAAAGCGGGTTCCGATCCCAAGGTATCGGTAGTCAATAACAACTTTGAGTCACACGATGTGAGCGGTCTGTTCATCTGCGACGGAAGCGTTGTTCCTCGCTCATCATCGGGAGACGCCGTTGGGCCGATCGCGACCGTCTCGGTGCTCGCGGCCAAACGGATAATCGCAAACCATTTCAAAAAATAAAGTCCAGCGTCGGAGGACAAATGGAATCTTCTGAAAAGCAGATCAAGTTTCAAACTGAGGACGGTTGGACGATTTACGGATCGCTTCATCTGCCGCCTACTGCGAGCGCCGACTCGCCCGCGCCGGCTGCATTGTTGCTGCACGCGGCCGGACACGATCGCGATGCATTTACATCATTTGTTTATCCGGGCATGGCCCAGCTACTCAATTCCAGGGGCGTTGCCGCGTTGCGCATCGATTGGAGAGGTCGCGGCGAAAGTATCGAAAGTCAGGAATACCACTCGTTCACCGAAGCCCAAAAGGAAAAGATTCGCTTCGATGTTCAGGCTGCGTTGAACTTCATTTCTGAACAGAGCGAGATCGATGCGAATCGGCTCGCGGTCTTTGCTGAAGAGGTTAGCTCGGAGTGGGCGGTGACCGGGACCGTCGGCGATCCTCGAGTAAAGGCGCTCTCATTTCTCTCCGGAAGAATCAGCGAGCCAACTCGCGAGATCCTCGCGTCGAACAACCAGATGCCGATCCAATGTGTTGTCAGCAAGGAAGACAAGCCCGGCTTTGAAGCGATGTCCGCGGTCTACTCTAGGACTGAGAGCGCGGACAGCGACTTCAAAGTTTATGAAAACATGGGTATGGGCACTACGATGTTTACCGTCTGGCGATACCACTACCCCGACCAGAAGGGCGTCGAGTTCCTGGCGAAGAATCAAGGTGTCGATACTGAAAAGATCGGACTTGTTCCGCGAGACCCCGGCGACGAAAAGCCGATCGAAGAAGTTATCTGCAATTGGATCAGCGCTCGGTTGAAAGCCATCGGATCGGTCAAAGAAGTTTCTTTCAAGACCGAAGATGGCTGGACCATCTACGGCAATCTTCGGATCCCCGAGAACATTGAAGCAGGTCAGAAGGTGCCGGGAGTGGTGTTGTTACATTCCGGTTGGAGCGACCGCTATATCTTTCACGGCCTTGAAATCGTGTGCGCGAAACTGGGAGTCGCGGTGCTCAACATAGATTGGCGAGGCCGCGGCAAGAGTCGTGAAAAAGGAAATTATTTTACGCTGCCGCGCGAAGAAAGAGATCGCGCTTACCTGGATGCAAAAGCTGCTGTAAATCTGTTGGCCGAACAACCGGGCGTCGACTCCGGCAGGATCGCGATCCTCGGAACTTATCTTGGAGCAAAGTTCGCAGTGATGGCTGCGATGGGAGATTCGAGAATCGGTGCTTTGGTGATGCTGTCGGGTTACATCCCGAGTGCGAAGGAGCGCGATGAAATTGCAACCGCTCACTTCCCAATCTTGTTCATTGGAAGCCGCGGTTTTGCTCCGGTGACCAACGCAATCACCGACCTGTACGAGCTCACTCGCGACAACGGGAGCGAAATGATCATCTACGAGGGCGGTGCGATCGGCTATCAACTATTCGAAGTCGATGAAGGATTGGAGCATCGCATCGTCAGCTGGATCAAATCCAAATTGAACGCGCACGGCAAGACAGAGGCTGCAGCGGTATCTGAAGCTTAGTTCGATCGGGATTTCGCGAAACGCAGCGAGAACTAACATGGTCCTCCTGACGGAGGGCAATCCACCAACTGCGTCGGTGGTACGCAAGCGAGATGCGTGCGGTCCAATGCCGCGGAGTCTTTTTCGGAGGGCGAAATGGCAAAGACTTCTCTATTTCTCAATGTGGTATTGCTGGTCTTGTTGCTCGGAACTCTGAGTGCGAAATCCGAAAAGGTCACCGCGAGCGTAGCCGAATCCACCAGCAGCGTTGCAAACGATGCCGAGCAGGTAAGCGAAGCGTTCTCGCGCTACATGCAGGCTTATGAGAAGAAGGATCTCTCGGTACTGAGCAAATCGTTTGCTAACGACGACAAGCTTCAGGCGTTCTGGCCGGATCCCAGCAACCCCTGTCGCATCGAAGGCTGGAATGAAATGCGCAAAGGGTTGGAAGGTTACCTCTCCTCAATTTCCAGCATGAACATCAACATTCGCCAACCCATCGTTCAGGTTTACGGCCCGCTTGCGATTGTGAGCTGTCATTGGAGCTTTTCAGGGATGGTCGGCGGCAAGCCTCAGGTCGGCAGCGGTCGTGGCAGCTACGTTTTTGAAAAGCGAGACGGAGCGTGGGTAATAGTTCACCTGCACGAGTCATCGATGCCCGGCGGGAAGTAACATCATCGTCATCGAGTGTCATACAGACGGGAGAGCCTCTTCATGAAATTAAACAGGCACCTGGTCAACGCCGTGGTCGCGGCGATGACTCTGTTTACAGTTTTTTCGATCCATCGAGCTGCGTTTGCGCAACAGAGCGCTCCGGAACCGGTCGTCCTGATCCGCTGCGGCAAGCTGATCGATGGGCGCGCCGGTCAAACGCAGACGCAAGTGACCATCGTGATTCGTGGAGAGAGAATCGAGAGCATACGGAAGACCGACGGTCTCGCAATTCCTCCCGGTGCCACGGTGATCGATCTGAGCTCGGCTACGGTGCTACCGGGTCTCATCGATGTGCATTCACACATCATCCCGGACGTCGGCTATACCCAGGACTCTTACCTGAGGCGTTCATCAGCGCTCAATGCTATCGAAGGACTGCTCAACGCGCAGAAGGATCTCGATGCCGGGTTTACTACGATCCGAGATCCGGGCGATATGGATCCTTATTACGCACATCTCATCGTCCGCGACGAGATCAACGCTAAAAAGGTTCAAGGCCCGAGGATCTTCGCGGCCGGTCATCTGTTGTCGATCACCGGTGGTCACGCGGATTTCAACGGCGTCGCTCCGGAACTGAACATCGCCGGCTTTGGCGAGATCGTCGATAGCGTCGACGAGGTTCGCAAGGCGGTTCGCAAAGAAGTCAAGTGGGGCGCCGACTGGATCAAGATTGCAGCGACCGGTGGAATTTATACCGCCGGAGACGATCCCGGGCGGGAACAGTTTACTTATGAAGAAATGAAAGCCGCGGTCGATGAAGCGAAAAGGCTGGGACGTTTTGTCGCGGCGCATTCCCACGGAGTCGAAGGCACGAAATCAGCTCTGAGAGCCGGCGTCAGGTCGATCGAACACGGCAGCATCCTCGACGACGAAGCCGTCGCACTTTTCAAACAAAAGAACGCGTTTCTCGTTCCGACGATCTATACATCTGAGTACACGCTTACCCAGGGCAAGATGCCCGCGTACGCGATGGAAAAAGCGCGAAAGCTCCACGAGCTCAAGCACGAGAGTTTTGTGAAGGCGATGAAGGGCGGCGTTCAAATAGCGTTTGGGACCGATACCGGAATCATTCCTCACGGCGCCAACGCGCGACAGTTGACGCTGATGGTCAAGTGGGGAATGCCGGCGCAACAGGCGATCATGTCGGCGACTTCTGTTGCCGCCGAACTGCTGACGATGTCGAAGGATCTCGGGTCGCTCGAACCCGGCAAGTATGCCGACGTGATTGCGGTCGTCGGAGACCCGCTTGCGGACATTTCGCTTCTTGAAAATGTGAAGTTTGTGATGAAGGGCGGCAAAGTAGTGAAAGATACATTGAGCGCGTCGAAGCGGCGAGACTGAAGTCAGTGGATTTCAAATGCAAGTTCACCTTGTGATTCGATCTGAAGACGCACGAGAAAGGTAAAAAGATGAAGCGAGCGAATTGGGTTATCCTGCTGGTTGGCACATTGACGCTACTGCAGACCGCGCCTGGTCAGGTTGCACAGAACAAGCAGGAGAATAAGGAGAACAAGATCATCTCCTACTTTCCAACCAGCACCGGAAAAGCAACGATTCCAGACAGGTACAAAGTAACGTCCATCGAACAACTGCTGCCAGGTACCCGATACTATCTCGAGCACGGCACAAAGCTTCAGAAGGGCGAGCAGGTTCTCATCGTCGATGACTCGAAGACCGGCGATCCGATGATTACCGAGGCATGGGCCCGAGCTGCAAAGGAACGCGGAGCGATTGTCGACGTGGTGACTCTCGACCTCACCTCGCACCGTTTGAAGCCGGAAGAGGGTCCGATGGGTTCAGAACCTACGAGCTGGTGGCCTACGTGGCTGGACAATGCGATTTTGAAAGCCGATGCAACGCTTGTAATCGCTCCGATCAACATCAATCACGGTATACGGCGTCAGACGGTCGAGGCGAAATGGAATCGCGGGCGAATAGGCTTGCCGGGGAATATTTATACGCGCGAGCAGCTCGCGTTCACCAAGTGGACCACATACCCGGCTGAGTTGGACGTCGCTCTGCAAAAGAAGCTCTACGATCTGACCGATGTTGACGGCGGCGCAAAAGTAATACGAATTACGAATCAGCTTGGCACAGATCTGACGTTCACTGAAGATGTCGATCGTGACTGGATACGAAAGAATTTTGCATACGATCTGAATAAAATCGAAGTCCAGTTCACTCATCGCATGGAGTACATGTTCATTCACAACAAAATCTCGCCGGGTCTGTCGAAAAAGCCCGATGCGAAGGGCGTGATCGTAACTACTTCTCTGGCAACCGGACCGACGCCGCCGTTGAAGCTGATCATAGAGAACGGTCAAATCGTGAAGGTGGAAGGCGACAACGCCGCGGCAAAGGAATGGCGGGAGGGCATTGAGAAATACAAAGATGTGAATTACGGGTTCCCCCACGGCAAGGGAGTCGCCTGGGTTGAAGGGGTTTACTTCGGCACCAATCCGAAAGTGATTCGGCCGGACTTCTTCAATCCAAAGTATTTCGATCAACAGGGCTCATACAACTACTGGTGGTGTGAGATAAAACGCTCGGGATTTCTTCACATCGGATTTGGCAAAGGCTGGTCGGGCCTGGATGGGCTGAAAGTGGATCTGCCGACGTGGCATAACGATGTCTTCCTCGCATTTCCAACGGTCTACGTAAACGGGAAGAAGATCGTAGATCTGGGTCATCTGTTGCTACTCGATGACCCGGAGATCCGCAAGATAGCTGCGAAGTACGGCGATCCTGACGAACTGTTGCGAGAAGAATTCATTCCGGCTTATGACGACGATCCTTCAATAAAGGGCTATTACACCCGCGAGCAGTACAAGGAAATACTGAAGGCGTTCAAGCGGTGAGAAGGCGAATCCCACCAACGCAGTTGGTGGATCGGTTCAGGCTCTACCTGCAAAGGCAAGAACGGCCCCCCCGATTTTTCGCTAGTTCCCCAGCGAACGGATTCGGAGGGATCGCTCCTTCCTCCGTGTGTAGGCCAAGCGTGAACGACCCACCAACTGCGCGTTGGTGGGATTCGCCCGATTTCACACGGTCTCTGAAGTTGGTGGGTATTTTTTCAATCGGCGCGTAACAATTGCGAGAATTCCGGTGGAAGCTATTACCGACACAAACGGCCAGCGAGCGCCTCGCAAATGGATTTGCTTCTCGTGCGTGGCAATCGGCACGTTTATCGCTTATCTCGATTCGAGCATCGTAAACATTACGCTTCCCACTCTCTCTCGATACTTTCAAGCTGACCTTTCCATCATCGAATGGATTGTCACTTCGTATCTGCTGATGCTCACCGGATTGGTGGTCATCTTTGGCCGAGCTGCCGACATTCACGGGCGAAAGCGACTCTACATCTTTGGCTTTGTCGTGTTCACGATTAGTTCCGCGTTGTGCGGAGCTGCGCCAAACGTCTGGTTGCTGGTTGCGTTCAGGTGTCTTCAGGGGATAGGAGCGGCTTCGCTCCTGGCGAACGGCACCGCGATAGTGACCGAAGTGTTTCCGCCGACGGAACGAGGCCGCGCGCTTGGCATGATGGCTTCGGTGCTTGCGGCATCGGCGATCATTGGTCCACTGCTGGGTGGGTTTCTCGCCGACAACGTCGGATGGCGTTCGATTTTTTATGTGAACATCCCGATTGGAATCGCCGGCGTGCTTCTCGCGGTGAAAGAGTTGCCTTCGAGTACTACGAGCGCATCGGGTGAAAGATTCGACTTCGGTGGCGCGATTACGTTGCTCGGAAGTCTCAGCTGTTTTCTGTTTTTGATCAACACGCTGTCGAGAAATGACTGGCGCACAGATATTGTTACGGCGCTGGCGGTGGGAATGGTGATACTCACTGTAGTGTTTCTTACGATTGAAGCCCGAGTAGAGCAGCCGCTGCTCGATCTGAGCTTGTTTCGAAGGCGGGCGTTCACTGCAGCGACAGCGAGTAGCTACCTGAGCTTCTGGGCGATGGCATCAGTATCGTTCCTGCTGCCATTCTATTTGGATCGCGGGCTCGGGCTGAGCCGGACGACATCGGGTTACATCATGGCGCCGATCCCGGTCGTGCTTGTGTTGTCAGCGCCGTTGGGTGGGTATCTGTCGGATAAGGTCGGCGCGCGGCTGATCTCGACGATCGGCGCGGTAATCAATTGCTTCGGACTCTTGTGTCTCAGCACTCTCACTGCTCACACGACCCCGGCGGGCGTGATCCTTCGACTGGTTCCGTTCGGTGTCGGGATGGGCTTGTTTCAACCGCCGAATAACAGCGCGATCATGGGAGCAGTGCCCGCAAGTCGAATCGGAATCGCTTCAGGGATGATCAGTGCGATAAAGAATTTGGGATCGATGAGCGGCGTCGCAGTGACCAGTCTCTTCTTTACAGTTGCGCGACTGTCGACCTTGAAACAGATGCAGGCCCAAGGCACGGAAGCCGCGCTTGCCGATCAGCAGTCGTTTATCGCCGGAGTACGCGAGATGTATATCTTGTCGGCGGCGATCTGTTCGCTTGCAGTTGTCATGTCGCTGGTCAGAGGTCAGCACCAGAAAGATAAAGAGGGAATGATTTCCGTCGAGAAGGCCGAACCAACCGCAGAAAGAATTGATTCATTGGTTCATTGACTCATTGGTTCATCGACTCATTGGTTCATTGGGTTCATTGACTCATTGGCTCGGGTCATCGAGATTTGGTCGGTGAATCGATGAAATCAATGAATCAATTAATCAATTAATCAATGAACCAATGAATCAATTGATCAATCACTTCACTCCAAACGCTAACAATTTCTTGCCGGGCATATACGAACCCGCTCCAGACCCAATGAAAACCATCCCGTGGGCAACCGCCGGACCGGCGGCGATTGGATCACCGGCGGCTGACTCCCAAAGCTGAGTTCCATCTTTCAAAAGCCAGCATCGGATCTTTCCATCCGCCAGTCCCATGTAAACGACACCGTTGGCGATTGACATTGGACCGAACTGAAACGCAGGCAGCGTGTGTATCCAGACAATCTCGCCGCTCGACGCTTCGAGCGCCGCAATCACACAATTCTTATCGGCGTGATTATTGGAAGCGAAAACCACCAGGCCATCCGCGGCCGCGGTAGGTCCAGTCTCAGGCCCGCTCGTTGGAAGTGACTCCTTGCCGCCGGGAGGAAGCGACGGAGTGAGCTGGACGTGCCACAAGCGCTTTGACGTCTGTCGATCCCACGCGCGAATTCCATCTTTCCCTCCGACGACGATGATGTTTCGCAGATTGCCGTCTTTCTTAACTCTGAGCAACATCGGCGGGCAATTGAGATCCAGATTACTCGAGTCGTGCGGGTGAACCTGATCGGCCCAACGAAGCGTGCTGGTTTCGGAGTCGAGAGCTATCAGACTGCAGCTGTGACGAAGAGGACCGCTTGCGATGTGGAACGGGCTTCCAGTTGCGGCGTAGAGAGTTCGCGTTCGCGGATCGAGTGACTGCGCCGCGAACAACGCACCGCCGGCGACGTTTGCTGCGACGGTGTAGAAGTTCCACCGCAACGCTCCTGTTGCGGCGTCAACACAGACGATCCTGCCGCGCGTCTCGGTTTCGCTGCCGTCGGAAGCTCCGGCGTACACTCTGCCGCCGTAGACCAGCGGCGGCGCCCAGAAATACTCGAACGTCTTGTCCGGCTCACCGATAACTCGTTCCCATACTCGCTTGCCGCTCTCGAGATCCAACGCGAACAACCGGTCAGCCGCGATGTAGACTCTGTTGTTCTCGATGGCCGGCGACGCGAACACGCCGAGCTTGCGATCTGGTGGATAGCTTCGCAAACCGCCATCGAATGACCAGAGAGGTTTTCCGGACAAACGATCGAGCGCGTAGATCCTTCCGTCCCACGACCCGAAGACTACGCGATCGCCTGCAACTGCCGGTGTTCCGGTAATTCCGGATTCTGCTTCGAACTCCCAAAGGAGTTTCAATCGCGACACGTTTGTCGCGGCGAGCGTTGATTCATTTGCATTGAAGCGGGTCTGCGAGATGTCCCAGCCGTGAGATGGCCAATCGGATGCGTGTTTGTTTTGAGCTGGTGACGAAGAGGAAGACAAAACGCCTGCGGCAGCGATCAGCGAAGATTTTAGAAACTTCCTTCTGGAAAGAGCTCTCATAATTAAGTGGTGCATGTTTGTAGTTGAGGAGCGGAACGTTCGAGCTCCGTCAGGAGTCCATGTTCAAACCGGCCTTTTGATATTGAAGGTTTGAGATGGCGTGATGAACTCCTGGCGGAGGGCGATCATGCTCACGTCGCACCTACAAACATTGCCCTCCCGACGGAGGGCGATCACGCTCACGCCGGGTCTACAAACATTGTCCTCCTGACGGAGGGCCACAAATCTCCAACATCAGTGAATCTTCATCCTCACTACCTTATTTGGGATCATCGCGACGAACCAAAGCGTGTTGTCGCTATCGATTCGGAAATCGCGGATCTCCAAATCCAGAAACGGTACCGGGAACGTCGTGAAAATCTTCGTCTCCGGATCGAATCTGATCATCGAGTCCTGATGCCACGTAGATAGCCAGATCTTGTCATCGTGAGTCACCTCGACCGCGTAAGGTTGTGGCCGAACTCCGGGCATCAAATACTCGGTCATCTTCTCCGTCTTTGGATCAAACATTCCGAGGCGGTCGGCGAGAAATTCCGTGAACCATATGCGACCCTTCGAATCTGCGCGAACTCTGCGAACCCCCGAATTCTTTGTCGGCGTCGGGTAATCGATCACCTTTCCTACTTTCGGATCGAACTTGCCAAGGCTGCCGCTTCCGATTTCTGCGATCCAGACTACGCCTTGCCGGTCGACATCCAGTCCATAAGGTTTGGCGTCTTTTGTTGGGACCGGATATTCGGTGAACTGTTTCGTCGCAGGATCAAACCGAGCAAGTCGGTTACCCTCATACTCGGTAATCCACAGTATGCCCTGTGAATCAAAAATAAGTGTGTGAGGTCCCGAGATGTTGTGAGGTAATGGATACTCGGTGAACTTCTCGGTCACAGGATCGAAGTTCACGATCTTGTTTGCGGGTTCGAACTGAAGCCGCGCAGTAAACCAGACCTGTCCGTTCTTGTCGACCACGATCCCGTGCGGAAGCGAATTCGGAGTTGGTGTGTTCCAGGTTTTGAACTGTCCGGTAGTGACATCCAGATGACCCATGCGAGAGCCCAGCGGATCGGTGAACCAACTGTTGCCCTTCACGTCCTGCGTCACAGTGTGCGGAAGAGACTTTTGGAGCGGGATGTCCCACGAATCATATGTGACGTTTATCGGGCTTGGTGACTTGAACCGCATCTGCTTGACTTGATTCTGAAGAGTCGAATCTGCCGCGAATGTCGATGCGAGGTAATCGATAAGGACTCCCTCTTTCCCTTCCGGTAACGAAGCCCCGAAAGCCTTCTTCATCCGAGTGACGACCTTGCCCCAGCCGTCTTTGTCCCAGCTCGCGATAACGAACTTTTGCAGAGTGTGACATGTCATACAGTTCTCGAGAAGGACCTTTTTGCCTTCGCCCTCGGGCAGTAAAGGCAGAAGCTCTGCGCTGGTGAGCTCCGAGATATCGACTGTGTCTGGTTTTACCTTGAGAGCGACAGTCGCGGCGGCGCTGGCGCTCACTTTGATTTGTTGAGGTTCACCTTGCCAGCTGCGCTCTGAAATCTGCACCTCGTAGTCGCCGGCTTCGAGGTCCGGCATGCGAAAGTTTCCTTGCGCCTGTGTCAGCGCATAAGTTGTACGATGAGTTACAGAGTTGCGAGCGCTGACGAACAACCCAGACAATGCCTGGCCCTTAAGATCAGTGACCCGCCCGGATAACCCGTTTCCTCCGGACTTTGCTGTTGCCGGTGAGCCGACCGAGCCATTCAACATACAGGTTGCGATTGCAATCAATATCGCGCAGGTCGATATCACTCTTCGCTTCATCGATTTCATTACTGGATCTCCTTAGCGAACAAGACCCCGCGGGCTTTGCCCGCGAGGTCTTGTCTTATGCTACAGACGGTCATGCTCGAACGCGCGAACTCAGGTTCGACTCGAGATCAGAAGATAAATTTGACCCCGAATTGTAGTTGTCGCGAGGTCGTCGCCGTCCTCGTGATTTGCCCGAAGTTAGGCGGAATGACTCCGCCCTGCGAGAACACCGTCACTTCATCGGGAAGCGCGAAGTTTGGTCTGTTGAACAGATTAAATGCTTCGGCCCTCAACTGTACGCTGGTGTGTTCCGTGATCCTGTTCGACTTTAGTAGCGAGAGATCGACCGAACGAAGATTTGGTCCGATCAACGCGTTTCGAGCAACGTTTCCAAATCGTCCCGAGGGCGCGATCACAAACGCGTTTGCATTGACGAAGTGATCCGGGTTGTCGGTGACCGCGCTTTGGGGAGTCGCCCCTGGCGCCCAGCTCGGCCTCTCAACATTGTCCTGATTTCCGTCTCTGGAATTGTTGAAAGAGATAGTCGGGCTAAACGGAGTACCAGAGTGCGCGGTGATGATCGTGTTTACCTCCCAGCCGCCGAGTAACAAGTCGGCGACCCGTCGACCGCCGTGAGCCCCCGATTCGGTCTGGTACGGGATCTGGTAGTTGGCGTTGAACGAGAAGTTATGTCGAACGTCGAAAACGGACAAACCTCGCTCGCCGCGTATGTTGGTCGGATCCTGTGCCAGCTGCACTGCCTGTAGAGCATAGTAGCCCAGGCTGTCAGAGGCCGTGTCGATCGACTTCGAATAAGTATAGGCCGCCTGGAATTGGAGCCCGTGTGCAAACTGTCGTGCTACGTTCAGCTGCAAAGCGTGATAGTACGAGTCGCCGTTGTGAGTCTGCTGACGAATCGCATTAAACGCGGGATTCCTAAGCGGATTATTGCCGGTCGTTGGGAACTGCTTTTCGCCGTCCGGCAAAATGGTGAAGTTTGCCGAGGTATTGCGGTTCCCATTGGTTCCCAGATGTATGCCGCGCGAGCCTACGTAAGCAGCGGTCGCTGTAAAGCCGCCAAAAAGCTCACGTTGAACGCCGAAGTTCCACTGCTGCATGTAGGAAACTGCGGGGTCGAAATCATATACAGTCGCCGCGATTGCGCCCGGTATGTTTCTGAGAGTCGGGAACGAGTTCGGAAATGTTTCCGGCGCGCCGAACAGCGAGCCGAAACCGAGACCGATTATGAAGAACGGATCAATTCCGGACATCTCGAACCGATATGCATATGGAAGCGGTAGCACATGGAAGATGCCGTAGCCGCCTCGTAGACTTGTTTTCCCGTCTCCAAAGATGTCCCACGCAAATCCGATTCGAGGAGCAAAGTTCTTCTTCGTATTGTTCTTGATGAACGGCGAACCAACTGTTGGCGTTTTATCGTGGAGGATATCACGCAGATTCGAGAGCTTGCCGTTGACCTCGTCGGGACTGGTTATCGTCTCATAGCGAACTCCCAGGTTGAGAGTGAGGTTGCTGCGGACTTTCCAGTCATCCTGGAAGTACGCGCTTGTCTGCCACGTCCTGATTCCTCGATACGCGTCATTTGCGGTCGCTAGTGGCGCTGCAAAGATTTGCGTTCTGCCTCTCAGGAAATTCGCATAGGATCCGAAGATGTATGCCCCCGCAGCAACGTCAGTCGACACCGCGTTGAGCTGTGTCCTCAATTCGCTGAAACCAACCTTCATCGCGTGCGCGCCACGGGTGTAGGCGAGCTGCTCGGTGAATTGCATGTTGTTCTGGATCAGGAAGCGCGGCACCAGAACGCGATCGGAGAGCGGCGAAAGACCTCCGATGTCCCTGAAGCTGCCGAGAACGGTCTGACCCGGAACCCACACCAGTGACTGCGGAACTTGAACCTGATCTACCAGATCCCCAAAAACTTTCGTCCGAGTGTAAGAACCGCGCATGTTGTTCAATAAGTGCGGGCCAAAGATGTGCGTCTCACCCAAACCGACATACTGGTTCCGGCCGTCCAGAACTGAGTTCGAGATCACATGATCCGGGCGCGAGAAGTTCGAGTTATCGAACGTGTAGCGGCCGAACAACGTGTCCTTTGAACTCAGGTTGTGGTCAATGCGTACGCTGAAATAATCTTCGTTGGTTTCACCGGCATCGTTGCGAATGAAAGCTCCGAGGCCGCCGCCGATGTTTCCGGCGTTCGGTTTCGGATAGAGAGCAAGATAAGGCTTGACGGAGTTAGCGACGGTGATCGGGCCCGAAGGATCGACTCCAATCCCGTTTCGCGCATCGTCGGTCGGCACGAAGAATCGTTGTGATTCGGTCAGGCTCTGTCGAAACCCTTCATACGCGCCGAAGAAGAAAGTCTTGTCCTTCTTTATGGGACCGCCGATGCTGCCGCCAAACTGATTGCGGCTGAAAGGCGGCACGCTCTCCAGATCGAAGAAGTTTCGAGCGTCGAGCGCCGAGTTTCGAGCAAATTCAAAAGCAGTGCCGTGGATCTGATTCGCGCCGGACTTGCTGACGATGTTTATGATTCCACCGCCTGCCCCTCCGAACTCCGCGCTATAGTTGTTGGTAAGCAGCTGAAACTCCTGAACGGCATCGACGCCGGTGAAGCCGCCCGCTACCGATCCGGGCGTGGTGTTCTGCACTTCATTAACAGTCGATCCATCCAGAAGAAAATTGTTGTAGGTGATTCTAGCGCCGTTGATCGACATCTTAACGGAGCCGGTTCCGGAATTGAGCCCATCGGTCACCAGGCTGCCGGCGTTCACAACTCCGATTTGCAGTGTGGCCAGCTGGAAGAGATCTCGACCGTTGAGCGGAAGCTCTTTGATCGTTCTTTCGTTGACCAGGGCCGAGATCTCCGATGAGGTTGTGTTAACCGTCGAGGCATCGCCGTTGACGATTACCTGATCTGTAACCGCGCCTACTTTCAAGCTGAAGTTGACCACGGCTTCACGGCCTACGGTCAGCACGATGCCTTGCCTCACTTCTTTGCTGAAGCCCTGATGTTCGGCAACTACTTCGTACTCGCCCGGCGCCAACTCGCCGATGAGAAATCTCCCTTCTCCATCGGTCGAGACGATTCTCGTCGAGTTGGTTTGAACGTTTCTTACTGTGATCTTAGCTTCGGAGACCGCAGCGTTGTTGGGGTCCATGACGACCCCTTGAACCGTGGCGGCCAGGTTTTGCGCAAGTGACAGGGGAGCCTGCCATATGATGAGCGAGAGCGCTATCAGCGCGACCAAGGCGCGAGCGGGAGTCTTAGGAGCATTTCGGCTAATTTTCATAGTTACCTCCGAGCCAGTTTTCGGGCTTCATCAAAATCAAAAATTGTGCAAACTCAAGGCGTCATTGCGACGCGAAATCCGGTGCTCGCATAACGAATCGATGCGTAGTTCCAGAGCCTCGCAGAACATCTCAGCTTGTCCGGCCCACCAAACCACGAGCCACCGCGGATCACATGCTTGTCACTTCCTTCAGAATTTTCCGGATTGTTCTCAGGCGATCGCGCGTAGTAGTGCTCGTCATAAACATCCGAACACCACTCCCATACATTTCCCGCCGTATCGAAGATTCCGTAGCCGTTCGGCGCGAAGCTTCCGACCGGGGCGGTGTACAGAAAGCCATCCTTTCCTCGAGCGCGATCGTTGTCAGCTTCGGCCCCGCAGTTCGCGCGATAGCTTCCCGAGTCGTACGGCTCATCGCCCCACGGATACGTCTTGCCGTCCAATCCACCTCTCGACGCGTGTTCCCACTCTGCTTCGGTGGGAAGCCGGTACATCTTGTTTGTCTTTTCGCTGAGCCACTTGCAGTAGGCGACTGCGTCATCCCAGTTGACGTCGACGACCGGGTAGCTGGGCTTGTCGACGAGATACGAAGCTGACGAGTCGTGCGAGTGATGAGTCCATCTCGCTTCTGGATACTTGCGCCCGGTATCGTCGCAGTAGGTCTTGTATTGGGCGTTAGTCACTTCAAACTTTCCGATGTAGTAAGCGTCGAGACTGACCTGATGAACGGGCCGTTCGTCCGCGGCGTTGTCGCTGCCGATGCTGCAATGGCAGGCAGGTATCAACACCAGCTCGGGTTCGAGCTCCGGATGTTTTAGGTTTTCCGCCTCTGAATGGACTGGTGGAGCCGCCGGTTCGTCCTGGTGTTTAAGGTGATCGCAGGCGAGCGAGGAGCCGACAATAAGCGAAACGATGATGATGTTCCTAAGCATCAACTCGCCCCTCCACCAGGACGAAAACGCTAATGAGCTTTATGCGTTCTGTCAGGTTTCATCGAACAGCACGCCAGTAGGCTAAAAACCAACTGCAAGAAATCTTACAAAGAGTCGAAGCTCACCGAATTCAGACAGATTTGCTTTCCAGGTTCTGCACGGGCCGGGGCAGGAGCTGGAGCATACGGCTCTTGAGCACGCGTTTAGCAAGGTCGTAATTGCAGACCGCAAAAAAAAGGAGGAGCAAAACTCCTCCGATTGCGCCGTCTCTATCTTCGTTGAGGGCTCTGTAACCAGCGGTTGCAAAGCCCGCAATAAGTGCGATTTGAAGATAAATAGCAATAAGGAGATCGGAGAAACGGTAACGAGATTTGATTATCAGCGCGAGATAGGCGAGGCAGGCGCTGGTGATGTAGAAGTGAATTCCCGGCAGGTACGGTTCGAACCATTTACGTTCCTGATAGACGAGCTCTTCGACGATCATGGTTTTGAATCCGACGGCGAGGGAGTTCAGGGCCATCCACGAGATATAGAAATAGAATGAGAACCAGAAGGCGCGGACGAATCGTGATGTGGGATCGAGAGTATGATTGCGACGAATTTTTTTGACGACCCAGACGAAGAGGGCGATAGCTGGGACGGTCATGACGGAAAGGAAGATGGGAGCGAAGAAGAACCCTGAGCTATAGAGGAGACGGAGCATGGGGGCGAAGAATCGAGCGAAGGACCAGGTGAAGTGGATATCTGTCATCGACATGGTGCGCCGTCCGAGAAAGTGGGCACGGGGTTAAGGGCCTGGGTGAAGACCTGGAAAACTGTGGGTCGCCGGTCCCGGATTCCGGGTCCTCCAAGCGCCCGTTCTTGCTGCTGTTCTTTATTCCCTGCGATGACTGACTGATCAGTCGAGACCGTAACATAACGTTCAGGCGATGTCAAGAAATGTGTCATAAGAGAAAGCCTGTTGTTACCGCTCGATATCGCACAAAACAGGCATGTGGCTCGCGTCCCGATCCGCCTCGGCAATTCCACTTTTACCCTTTGACTTCATCCCCTGCTCTACGTATTATCTGACTGACTGATCGGTCGCCCCTCTCCTTTCTTGCGGCCAAAGTCACGAAATGACTCGATTCGCGGAGATGTGCTCGTGAAACCGCTCATCATATACCTCGCACTCTCGCTCATTTCCCTCTCGCTCGTCGCTCCCCTAACCAGCTCCCAGGACCTCTCCTTTCAGGCGCGGCGAGAGGTCGGCGCTAAACATTACCCCGCTTCCATCGCCATCGCCGATATCGACGCCGACGGCAACCTCGACCTCGTCTCCGCTGAGTTCGGCTCGTCCGCCATCTCTGTCTTCTTCGGCAACACCGCCGGCGGATTCGAACCTGAAATTACCGTCCCCGTCGGAAGCGCTCCGATCGCCATCGCACTCGCGGACTTCAACGCCGATGGTCATCCCGATATCACTGTCGCCAACTGGCTCTCCAACAGCATTTCAATCCTGATGTCCGACGGACGCCGCGGCATCAACCCCGCAAAGACATTCCGCGTCGGTGACGGACCAACATCTCTTGTCTGTGCCGATTTCAATAACGACTCCGCGCAGGACATCGCAGTCGCAAACGGATTCTCAAACAACGTTTCGGTTCTTCTTGGCGATGGCAAGGGTGGCTTCAAAGATCCGGTAAGCGTGAAAGCCGGGAGCGAACCGCGCTCGATTGCAGCAGGCGATTTCAATCACGACGGCTTTCTCGATCTGGCAGTCGCAAATCGAAGATCGGCCAACGTAACCATCCTTGTTGGCGATGGGAAAGGCGCGTTCAAATCGGGAGACGATTTGGGTGTAGGAGACAATCCGATCTCGGTGATTGCTGTCGACGTCAACGGTGACAGCAAGACGGATCTCGTCACAGCACATCCGAAGTCCGGCTTTGTCACGGTTTGGATAGGAGACGGCACTGCGCACTTCGCTCCGCCAAAACATTTCAACGTTGGCGCCGAACCTCAATGTGTAGCGACTGCGGATTTGAACCGAGACGGGCACGCCGATTTAGTGACTGCGAATCGTGTCTCGGGGACGATATCGGTTTTGGTAGGCGACGGTCACGGCGACTTCGCTGCCGCGAAAAACTTCAAGGTTGGAGACTTTCCACTCGCGGTTGCGATCGCTGATTTCAACAAGGATGGCAAGGCCGACGTCGCGGTGGCAAATCGAGATTCAGAGAGCGTCTCGATTCTTCCGGGAGATGGGAAAGGTGGTTTGATCGACTGTCCAAACTACGCGGTGGGACATTTCCCGCGAGCGCTGGTTGCAGCGGACTTTAACAAGGATGGCAACACCGATCTGGCAGTGACCGGGTTTCCAACAAAGATCGCGATCATTCTCGGAGATGGAAAAGGAGGATTCGGCCCGCCGACTCTTCTTGAAGCCGGCGACGGTCCTCGAGCGGTGGGAGCGGGAGACTTCAACGGCGACGGCAATCTGGATCTTGCTGTTGGAAATGACAACTCCGGTGATGTGACGATTCTATTGGGAAACGGCAAGGGCGGATTCTCCGCGCCGACGAGTTTCAAGACCGGAGGCGGACCCAGCTTTCTGGTGATCAAGGATTTTAATAAGGACAACAATCTGGATGTTGCAGTTGTGAACCGCGATTCGAACACGATTTCAGTGTTGCTTGGAAACGGGCGCGGAGGGTTTGCGCCGGCCGTCAACTACAAGACCGGGCGAGGACCAAGCGGTGTAGCGGCTGGCGATCTGAACAACGACGGTAATCTTGATCTCGTAACAGCGAACCTGGGTTCATCGACGGTGTCCGTGTTGCTCGGAGACGGAAAAGGTGGATTTAAGGAAGCGGTCGACTACGCAACGGGTCGAGGTCCGTTCTCGATTGTCGTCGGTGACTTCAACAAAGACGGCAAGATAGATGTTGCGACGGGGAATACTGCGGAGGCCAGCGTGGGGGTGTTGTTCGGCGATGGTACAGGAAAGTTGGGCACGGCGCTGAGTGTTCCGTCGGGAGAGACGTCGTCGGTTCTTACGGTGGGAGATTTCAACGGGGATGGGAATCTCGACATAGCGGGAGTTAATTTTGGGTCGGCGACGATTTCGGTAGAGCTGGGAGATGGGAAAGGTGGATTTCGGCCGGCGGTACATTTTGGAGCGGCGGCGGCGCCGCGAGGAGTAGTGGCGGGAGATTTCAACAACGATGGGAAGCTTGATTTAGCGGTAGCGAACAGGGATTCGGACACGGTGTCGATACTGTTGAACAGTTTGAGCGTGCATCGGTAGGAGAAATTGTTTCGGGTTTAGGTTCCGGGTTGAGATGATCTCGTTGAAACTCAGTTCCCTTACAAATCCCACCAACGCAGTCGGTGGATTCTTCAAGCTCAGCCTACAAGTGCCGGTTGGTCGGCCCGTGTAGGCAGAGCCTGAACGATCCGCCAACTGCGTTGGTGGGATTTGGGAAATTGGTTATCGAGACAGGGGACCAGCGGCGGGCGCGTGTAGGCCGAGCGTGAATCATCACCAACTCCGTTGGTGGGATTTGCAAGAAAAGTTGGGGCTTCACTTTTAATCTCGGCGTTAGAGAAGTGGTTTAGGGAGGTGTTTCTTGACATGGGATTAGGTAGTTCGTATAATCCCGACCGATTGGTCAGTCAGCAAGGATCTTAAGCGATTTGTCCCGGGAAACCCCTTCGCCGAGGGGGACAAGCGCAAACGCATTAGCATTTCACGCTGTTCACCATCTTGGCCTGCTCTTGCTTGGCTCTATAAGGTGCTGAATCCATGAAACGACTGGTCTTGCTCTATTTGTTCCTGCCCGCATTGTACCTGTCGTTTGCCAACTCAGCCCACGCCGCCGATCGCCAAGTCTCATTCAAAACCAGACGCGGCAACCTCTTACACGCTACTCTCTCGATGCCTCAATCCTCCTTCGAAAGGGTGCCCGCGGTCGTCCTCCTCTCTACTCCCGGCACTGCTCGGACTGGTCAACGGGAGTCCGCTTCAGACCTGTCCGAACTCGCGCCAGTCATCACCAAAGCCGGCGCCGCCGTTCTCAACCTGCCTTCGAAACAAGGCAATCCATCCAAAACTGGGCTCTCCCAATCGCTCGATGTCAGGGCAGCGATCGATTTTCTCGGAACTCAAAAAGGAATCGACTACTCACGGCTTGGAATCGTAGCCGCAGGTGCGACCGCCCAAGCCGCAGTCGAGGGGTGTCGAGGCGATACGCGTGTAGCGGCGATTGCGCTGCTGTCCGGAAGACTCGATGCCAGGGCAAAAGAGCAGATCGCCGAGTCGCCCGATCTCTCTCTGCTTTTTGTGGTCAGCGCGGAGGACAAAAGGGGATTCGCGGATATGACTGACGCGTATCTCCGGTCAAGAGAAGACAACGCCGACATACGAGTGTTTAACGATCTTGGCAGCGGACCGGAGATGTTCAATACGTTTCACGACAAGTACCCGAAGGAAACGCCGCTGAGCACGTCGATAGGTCAATGGGTCGCGAACCAGTTGTTGTCTGACGGAGATGTAACCGAAGTCTCATTTCAAACCGAAGACGGCTGGACGCTTTTTGGCAACCTGCGATTGCCGCAAAAGGCCCAGGGCAAACTCCCGGCGGTGATATTGCTTCATTCTGGGCTGAGCGATCGATTTGCTTATCACG
>Ga0075425_100001806_pt1 | contig 21076 bp, 23 predicted proteins | sample SoiMethybrSBSTD4_FD_75300 | JGI IMG/M metagenome (GOLD analysis project Ga0075425, IMG submission 75300) | Bulk soil microbial communities from a Populus tree surrounding site in Tennessee, USA - Soil MetaG P. TD hybrid SBSTD4 | ecosystem: Environmental > Terrestrial > Soil > Tree plantation... | reverse complement strand
CTCGGCAAGTTCGGGGAGCTGGTCGAGCGGTTTAGCAGCTCGAGCGGCAACGTGAGCGACGCGAGCGGCGCAGGCGCCTGGTTCGGCGCGTCTTGACGCTCGGACTGTCAGACCGGTAAGGGCTCCTACTCCGACACGTGGCGTGCAACGGCGCGTGTGCCGATGCCGCCGCGCGCGTTGAACACGCCCTCCACCTCGCACTCGACGGGATCGCAGCTGGCGACGACCTCGTCGAGGATCGCGTTCACCGCCTCCTCCTGGAAGATCTGCCGCTCGCGGAAGCCGGTCAGGAAGTCGCGGAGGGACTTCTGCTCGACGAGCGTGTCGCCCGGCGTGTAGCGAATCGTGATCCTCCCGAAGTCGGGAGCGCCGGTGAGCGGGCAGATCGAGGTGAACTCCGGGAAGGTCAGCTCGACCTGGTACGGCCGGCCGGCGTAGCGGTTGGGAATCGTCTCGAGCACCAGGTCTGTGTAACACAGCTGCTGGGTACGATCGCGCGATGGAATCACGCTACGAGCCGAAGGGCGTCGAGGAGCGCTGGCAGCGGATCTGGGAGGAGGAGGGCCTGTACGAGGCCGATCCGGAGGCCGCGGGGGAGACGTTCGTGATCATGCACCCGCCGCCGAACATCTCGGGGTCGCTGACGATCGGTCACTGCCTCCAGCTCTCCCTCGAGGACGCCCTCGTGCGCTGGCACCGCATGCGCGGGTTCAACACGCTCTTCCAGCCCGGATACGACCACGCGGGCATCTCCACCTGGGCCGCGATCGGCCGGACGCTGGCGAAGGAGGGGAAGACGCAGCGAGACCTCGGCCGCGATGGCTTCGACGCCTACGTGCAGGAGTGGCTCGAGCGCTACGGAGGGACGATCATGGTGCAGTTCCGCCGGCTCGGTGCGTCGCTCGACTACAGGCGTACACGCTTCACGATGGATCCCGGGTACTACGGGGCGGTGATCCGCTGGTTCGTGCATCTGTACGAGCGCGGCTGGATCTACCGGGCCAACCGGATCGTCAACTGGTGCCCGCGCGACCAGACCGCGCTCTCGGACCTCGAGGTCGAGCACCACGACGCGGACGACACGCTTTCGTACCTTCGCTATCCGATCGTCGACGGTTCCGGGCACGTCACCATCGCGACGGTGCGCCCGGCAACGATCCTCGCCGACGTCGCGGTCGCCGTTCACCCCGGCGACGAGCGCTACCGCGATCTCGTCGGCAAGCAGGCGATCGTGCCGTTCGTCGAGCGCCGCGTCCCGATCATCGCCGACGAGCGCGTCGACCCGGAGTTCGGGACCGGGGCGCTCAAGGTGACACCGGGCCACGACCCGATCGACTTCGACATCGGCCAGGATCACGACCTGCCGGAGCTCGCCGTCATCGGCCTCGACGGGCGGATGACCGCGGAGGCGGGCGAGCTGGCCGGCCTGTCGCAGGAGGAGGCGGGGGAGCGGGTGCTGGCGTGGGCGGAAGAGCGCGGGCTCGTCGAGCGCAGCGAGCCGTACCGGCACGCGATCGGCACCTGTCAGCGCTGCGGGACGCGCGTCGAGCCGCTGATCATGCTCCAGTGGTGGTGTGCCATGGACGACCTCGCCGCGCCTGCGATCGCGGCGGTCGAGGAGGGGCGCGTCCGCTTCACGCCCGAGCGCTTCGCGCGCGTCTACCTCGACTGGCTCCGGAATGTCCGGCCCTGGTGCATCTCGCGCCAGATCTGGTGGGGACATCGCATTCCCGTCTGGTACTGCCCGGACGGCCACCTCACCGTGGCGGAGACGGAACCGGACTCTTGCGCCGAGTGCGGCTCGGGCGAGCTCCGGCAGGACGAGGACGTGCTGGACACGTGGTTCTCGTCTGCGCTGTATCCGTTCGCGACTCTCGGCTGGCCGGACCAGACGCCCGAGCTCGACGTGTACTACCCGGGCGACGTTCTCACGACCGCTCGCGACATCATCTTCCTCTGGGTTGCCCGGATGGTCTTCTCGGGGCTCGAGCTGATCGGCGAGGAGCCGTTCCACGACGTGGTCATCCACTCGTACCTCCTCCACCCCGACGGTCGTCGGATGTCCCGCACCCTCGGAACGGGGATCGATCCGGAGGACGCCCTCGAGCCGTACGGCACGGACGCCACGCGCTACGGCCTGCTCAAGGTGACGTCGAGCCAGGACCCTCGGTTCTCGTTCGGCTCGATCGAGGAAGGGCGGAAGCTTGCAAACAAGCTGTGGAACGTCGCCCGACTCCTCCTTTCGTACGGCGAGGGCGCCGAGCCCGAGCTGCGGCCGCGGGACGTCGAGGAGCGCTGGATCGTCGCCCGGCTCGACGCGGCTCAGGCGGCGATGGAGGAGCGGCTCGCGGCGTACGACTTCGCCGCTGTCGTGAAGACGCTCTACCGGCTGACATTCGACGACTTCTGCGACTGGTATGCCGAGGCGATCAAGCCGCGGCTCTACGAGCACGACGCGGACGCGATCGCGACCTCGCTCGCTGCGCTCGACCGGTTGCTGCGCCTGCTCCATCCGATCATGCCGCACGTCACGGAAGAGATCTGGTCGCACCTCCCTCCCCGCGAGGGGCGACTGATCGTCGCTCCGTGGCCCGCGCTCGACGGGCGCTACCCCGGCGACGTCGATGCCCTCGAACGCGTCCAGGACGCCGCGGAGATCTACCGGCGGAGCGGCGTGAAGGTCGCGCTCGATTCCGAGGAGGAGCGAATCTTCGACGCCGTCGTCAAGCCGGAGCGGATGCGGGCGGACGGCGGCGACCGGCACGCCGAGCTCGAGCGGTTGTCGAAGGAGGTCGCGCGGGCCGAGGGGATGCTCGCGAACGAGCGCTTCGTCGCGAACGCGCCGGCGGACGTCGTCGAGGCCGAGCGGGAGAAGCTCGAGCGCTACCGGCGCGAGCTCGAGGCCCTACGGGCTTAGCCCCAGGGCCTCGCGGGCCTTTTCCAGGTCGTCGACGCCGAGCACGAGCCGGGTGCGCGTGGCGAAGTACGCAAGATCGATGTCCACGCCGGCGTCGGCGATGCGGCCGGCGACGTCCGCCAGCGTGCCGGGCCGGTCTTCGAGGTCGACGAGGAGCACGTCCCGCGGGCCGAAGACCTCGAACCCGGCGTCGGCGAGCGCCTCGATCGCCCGCTCGACGTCCTCCACCAGCACGTGGTCGACGCGACGGCCGTCGGCGAAGACACTGCAGACGCCCTCGATGTTGAGGCCGGCGGCGGCCATCACCTCGGCGAAGACGGCCAGTCCGTTCGGCCGATCCTCGAGATCGACGATGAAGTCCTTCATCGGCGTTCCCTCATTGAGGTAGATGCTACGAACCCGGCCGGAATTACGCTTTCCCCGTGGGAACTATCGCCTGGCTTGAGACGCTCAGCCCGTGGCCGACGGAGTTCGGCCTGGACCGGATCCGCGCGCTGCTCGCCCGCCTCGGCGATCCGCAGCTCACGTATCCGTCGATCCACGTCGTCGGCACGAACGGCAAGACGGGGACGGCCCGAACCGCGGAGGCCCTGCTCGCCGGAGAGGGTCTGACGGTGGGGACGTACACGTCGCCGCACGCGACGACATGGGCCGAGCGCATCCGGGTCGCCGGAGACGAGGTCGACATGGAGGAGGCGATCGGGCGAGTGCGCGGTCCCGCCGAGGCCCTCGGCGCCACCCAGTTCGAGGTCCTGACCGCCGCGGCCCTGGCGGCATTCGCAGAGGCTCGCGTGGACGTGGCCGTCGTCGAGGCGGGTCTCGGCGGCCGCTACGACGCCACGAACGTCCTCCGCTCGCCGGTGCAGGTCCTGACGAACGTCGCGCTCGAGCACACGGACGTGCTCGGCGACACGCGCGAGGCGATCGCGGCCGAGAAGCTGGCCGTCGTCCAGCCGGGGGCGACCGTCGTGCTCGGCGAGGCGGCCTGGGAGCCGCTCGCCCGCGAACTCGGCGCCGCGGTAGTGGTTGTCGTCTCGCAGTCGAACCTCGCCCTCGCTCACGCGGCCGTCCAGGAGTTCCTCGGACGTTCTATCGGCAGCGGAGCGGGCGGGGCAGTGCAAGTGCCGGGCCGGCTGGAGCACTACGGCGAGGCGCCGCTCGAAATCCGGGACGGGGCGCACAACCTCGCCGGCGTCGGATATCTCCTGGGCCGGTTGCCGTCGCGCCGCTACGTGATCGTCGCGTCCATCCTCGCGGACAAGGACGTCGACGGCATGCTCGCGGCGCTGTCCGTTCTCGGCGACACCTTCGTTGCGACGCGATCCAGCAATCAGCGCGCCCTTCCGGCGCGAGAGCTCGCGGACCGGGCCCGCGCTCGCTTCGCGCGTGTCGAGGTCGTCGAGGAGCCGTCGCATTCGGTGGCGCGCGGTCGAGAGCTGGCCGGCGCCGAGGGCGCGCTGCTCGTCACCGGGTCGCTTTACTTGCTCGCGGACCTTTTCGCCGCGGACAGGTCGTCCTCCCTGGCGACGTAACATGAAACAGCTCGCCGAGCGGCTCAGCGTCCTCGCGCTCGCGGCGTTCGTCGTCGCGGCCGTCGTGGGCCTTGCCTTCCTCGCGGGCTACGCCGTAGGGAAATTGCTGCTCTGAAGTGCTGATCGCCGCGAACAACCGCGATTTTTTCCAGAGGCTGAGCGACTTCTTCGACTCGGGCACCTGGACGGTCGTGCGTGACGCGCTCATCCTCGTCGTCGCCGTCTTCTGGCTTGCGATCGCGTACTGGATCTACAAGGACGCCCGGCGCCGGATCGAGAGCTCGTGGCTCGTGGCGCTCGCGACGGTCCTCGGGCTGGTGCTGCCGTTCGTGGGCGTGATCATCTACCTGCTCTTCCGGCCGCCCGAGTACCTGGACGAGATTCGCGAGCGGGAGCTCGAGATCCGGGCGATGGAGGAGACGCTCGCCCTGCAGGAGATGCGCTGCCCGGTGTGCCGCGCCCAGGTCGATCCGTCATTCCTCGTCTGCCCGGTGTGCACGACGCGGTTGAGGCAGGCCTGTGATAGCTGCAAGGCGCCGCTCGAGCCGTTGTGGCAGATCTGCCCCTATTGCGAGACGCCGATCGAGAGCCCGCGCTCGCTGGATCTCGATGCAACACAGTCGCTGGAGGCGGAGCGCCGCCGGCGCGGCGAGCGGGCTTCCGGCTGAAGCTCGGCCAGAGAGGGCCGAGCCATCTCCGGCCGACCTTGACCCCTCAGGCAGCCCCAGACCCCCTCCACTGGTCCGCTTCGCGGACAGGCCGCTAGCGGCCCTTCGCTGGGGGATAGCTCGGCCCAGAGAGGGCCGAGCCCTCTCCGGCGGACCTTGACACCTCAAGGCAGCCCCGGACCCCCTCCACTGGTCCGCTTCGCGGACAGACCGCTTCGCGGTCGGATTACACTCCGCCGCCGATGGGGGTGGAGCGCACGCTTGTGCTCGTCAAGCCGGACGCCATGCGCCGGCGGCTGGCGGGGGAGATCGTCGCGCGGTTCGAGACGCGCGGCCTCGAACTCCGCGCCGCTCGCCTGGTCGTCGTCGGACGCGACCAGGCCGAGGATCACTACGCCGAGCATATGGAGAAGCCGTTCTTCGGCGAACTCGTCGAGTTCATCACCTCGGGGCCGACGCTCGCGCTCGTCTTCGAGGGCGAGTCGGCGATCTCGGTCGTCCGCACGACGATGGGCGCGACGAACCCCGTGAACGCGGCGCCGGGCACGATCCGAGGCGACCTCGCCCTCGCGATGCCCGACAACCTCGTGCACGGGTCCGACTCACCCGAGGCCGCCGAGCGCGAGATCGCGCTCTGGTTTCCCGGCGAATGAGCGCGTCCGAAGATCAAGAGCGCAACCGCGAGCTGTGGACGCGGACCAACGTCAAGTACACGGATGCAGCTGCGGAGGCGCAATGGCGCGAGGAAGAGATCAGCTGGGGCATGTGGGCCGTTCCGGAGCGCGAGGTCGGCGCGCTGCCCGACGTCGAGGGCCTCGACGTCGTCGATCTCGGCTGCGGGACGGGCTACTTCGCCGCCTGGCTGGCGCGGCGGGGCGCCCGCGTGGTCGGTGTCGACCCGACGCCGGCTCAGCTCGAGACCGCTCGGAGAATGCAGTCCGCGTTCGGGCTCGAGTTCCCGCTCATCGAAGCGGGCGCCGAGGAGGTGCCGCTTCCGGACGCGTCGTTCGACCTCGTCTTCTCCGAGTACGGCGCGTCGATCTGGGCCGACCCGCACCGCTGGATCGCCGAGGCCGCCCGCCTGCTCCGCCCGAACGGAACGCTCGTCTTCCTCCGCAACTCGACGCTGGTGATCCTGTGCTCGCCCGACGACGGACAGGCGACGGAGCGGTTGATGCGCCCCCAGTTCGGCATGTACCGGTTCGAGTGGCCCGAAGGCGGAGTCGAGTTCCAGTTACCGCACGGCGAGTGGATCCGGCTCCTGCGAAGCCAGGGCTTCGCGATCGAGGCGCTGCACGAGCTGCAGGCGCCCGCCGGCGCGCAGCTTCACCCGGAGTACGACTTCGTCACGCCCGAGTGGGCCAGCCGCTGGCCCGCCGAGGAGATCTGGGTCGCGCGTAAGGCCGAAGACGCCCGTTGAGCGCGGCCCCGGCCGCCCCGCTCGTCCTCGCCTCGACGTCGCCGCAACGGCGCGCCATCCTGGAGCAGCTTCGGATCCCCTTCGAAGTCGTCCCTCCGCAGTACCGAGAGGAAGACGACGCCGACCGCGATCCTGTCGAGCTGGTGCGGACGCACGCGGAAGGGAAGGCGCGATCGGTGGCCGGCAATACCGCGGAGCGGCCCGTGCTCGGCGTCGACACCACGGTCGTCCTCGACGGGCGCATCTACGGCAAGCCGGCCGACGCCGGAGCCGCGGAGCAGATGCTCGACGCCCTCGGAGGCCGAACGCACGAGGTCGTGTCCGGCCTCTGCCTCCTCACACCCGGCTGGGTCGAGCTCGAGCACGCTGTCACCGGCGTCACGTTCCGTGTTCTCGATGCTGCGGATCTCGCCGTGTACGTCTCGAGCGGCGAGTGGGAGGGGCGCGCCGGGGCCTACGCGATCCAGGGGCTCGGCGCCAGCCTCGTCGAGCGTATCGACGGCGACTACCTCAACGTGGTCGGCCTCCCAGCGGCACTGCTGGTCCGGCTCCTCGCGGAGAGATTTCCGGGTACCTACGGCTTCGGTTAGACGTGATCGGTCGTCGGTGCCGGCTTTGCCGGTGCCGGCAGCACAGCGTCAACTCCAAGCGACCGAGCCGAAGGCGACAGGAGCTGGCCGCCACAGGCGGCAGCGGATTTTCGCCGGTAGACTCGGGGATTCAAGCGTGGCGCTCCTCAGTTATTTCAACGGCTTTGGCGGCCGCGACATGGCCGTCGACCTTGGCACAGCCAACACGCTGGTCTACGTCCGCGGGCGCGGGATCGTCCTCTCCGAGCCGTCCGTCGTCGCCATCGACCAGGCGACGGGCGAGGTCCACGCAGTCGGGGTCGAGGCGAAGCGCATGCTCGGTCGGACGCCGGGATCGATCCAGGCGATCCGTCCGCTCAAGGACGGCGTCATCGCCGACTTCGACGTCACCGAACAGATGCTCCGGCACTTCATCCAGAAGGTGCACCAGCATCGCTTCGCCCACCCGCGTGTGGTCGTCTGCGTCCCGAGCGGCGTCACCGGCGTGGAGAAGCGCGCGGTGGAGGAGGCAACGCTCTCGGCGGGCGCGCGACAGGCGTACCTGATCGAGGAGCCGATGGCCGCTGCGATCGGCGCCGGGCTCCCGGTCGCCGAGCCGACGGGGAACATGATCGTCGACGTCGGCGGTGGCACGAGCGAGGTCGCCGTCATCTCGCTCGGCGGCATCGTCGTCTCGCAGAGTCTGCGCGTCGGCGGCGACGAGATGGACGAGGCGATCGTCGGTCACATCAAGCGCGAGTACAAGCTCCTCGTCGGCCAGCAGACCGCCGAGGAGATCAAGCTCGAGGTCGGCTCCGCGTACCCGCTGAAGGAAGAGGTGCAGGCGGAGGTCCGCGGCCGGGACATGCTCACCGGCCTTCCGAAGACCGTCGTGCTGAGCTCAGAGGAGATCCGCCACGCGCTCGAGGATCCCGTCGCCCAGATCATCGACGCGATCAAGTCGACGCTCGACAAGACGCCTCCGGAGCTCGCAGCCGACATCATGGACCGCGGCATCGTCCTCGCCGGCGGCGGCGCGCTCCTAACAGGGCTGGACGAGCGCCTCCGGCATGAGACCGAGATGCCGGTCCACCTGGCGGAGTCTCCGCTGACGTGCGTCGCCGTCGGGTCCGGGCGCAGCCTGGAGGAGTTCGAGGCGATCCACCGGGCCTCGAAGGCCCGTGCGCGCAACCGCAACGGCTACGGCGCTCGGCGCTAAGCCGGAGTCTTTCGTCCGCCTGACCTAAACTAACTCGCTTCCCGTGGCTCGCAACCGCACCGCACGGCTGGCGGTGTTGGGGTCTGCACAGCGCTCCACCCCGACGCCTTACTCATCACGCGCCAGCTCCGTCCTCCGACGGCGCGCAGTGATTGTCGCGCTTGTCGTCGTCTGCCTTGCGCTCATCACCGTGTATTTCCGCGAGTCCGACGGCGGACGACTCCACGGCATCCAGGGTGTCGGTGCGACCGTGCTCCGGCCGTTCGAGATCGGCGCGACGCACGTGGCACAGCCGTTCCGTGACGTCTACGGCTACTTCTCGGATCTCGTGCACGCGAAGAGTCGCGCGGCGAACCTCGAGAAGCAGCTGAACGCCCTCCGCCAGAGCCAGACGAGCGGGCTCGAGGCGCAGCACGAGCTCGGGATCATCCGGAGAGAGCTTCATTACAAGGCGCCGCCGGACGTCCAGCACCTCCAGCGGGTCAACACTGCCGTCATCGCTCAGCCCGTCAACCCGTTCGACCAGAGCATCGTCATCAGCGCGGGGGCGAATGACGGGGTGCGGGCGGGGAATCCGGTGCTCGACCCGAACGGGTATCTCGTGGGCACCATCTCGCTGGCCTACAGCCAGACGGCCCTCGTCACGCTGCTCACCGACGAGTCGAGCGCGGTCGGCGCCAAGGATCCCCAGACCGCTGCGCAGGGCGTCGTCAAGGATGCGAGCGGCGGCAGCGACTCGCTGATCCTCGAGCGCGTCTCGAAGGCCGAGAAGATCCGCGAGGGAGACCAGATCATCACCTCCGGGTTCAAGGTGCGGCCAGACCTCTCCTCGCTCTACCCGAAGGGGATTCCGATCGGCTGGGTGCGGAGCGTGCAGCAGTTCGACACCGACGTCTACAAGCGGGTGCAAGTGGCGCCGTATGCGAACTTCTCGAAGCTCGAATCCGTGATGGTCGTCCTCACGCCGAAGGGGATGCGAGGGTTGCCGTGACCTGGCCGATCGACGAGCTCAAGACCGCCGCGATCGTCTTCGTCGTCACCATCTTCCAGGTCAGCGTCCTCAGCTCGATCACGCTCTTCGGCGGCTCCGCGAACCTCGTGCTGATCACGCTCGTCGCGGTCGCCCTCCTGCGCGGTTCCATCTTCGGTGCGGCGGCGGGCTTCTTCGCCGGAATCCTCATCGACACCGCCACGCTGAGCACGCTCGGCGTCACGGCCCTGCTGTTGACGCTCGCCGGCTACTGGACCGGCCGGTATGCCGAGACGACCGGGCGCGATCGCGCGCACGCGCCGCTCGTCGCGGTCGCCGTGATCACGCTGCTCTACGCGGTCGGCGAGCTCGTGCTCAACTACATGATCGGAGAGGACGTGTCGCCGGCGGCCGCCTTCCACGCGCTGCCGCCGACGATGCTGTGGAACGTGCTGCTCGCGGTGCCCGTGTACGCGCTCTGCCGCCGGCTGCTCGGCGAGCGGACCGGCGAGCGAGCACGCGAGGTGCAGTTCTTTGGCTAGCACGACGCAGACGCCGCCTCCCCGCGTCTCGCGCCGGTTCCTGCCCCCTGACCCCACCGTCGAGGCTCCCTACCGGCTGAGCCCGCAGCTCGCGCTGCGGATCGGGTTGCTGGGGGCGGTCGCGCTGATCGTCTTCGCCGTGCTGTTCCTACGGCTGTGGGCGCTCCAGGTGCTCTCCGGCCCGCAGTACCGGCGGGAGGCGACGAACAACCAGCTGCGCACGATCCGCGTCGAGGCGACGCGCGGCTCGATCCTTGACCGCCTCGGGCGTCCGCTCGTTCTGAACCAGGTCGAGACCGAGGTGCAGGTCTGGCCCGCCGACCTGCCGAAGCGCGGCGCCTACAAGGAGCTGAAACGCCTCGCCCGCGTCCTGGACGTGCCGCTCCACCGCATCACGAGCGACGTCGAGCTGCGGCGAGGCGACCCCGTGACGCCGGTGATCGCCAAGGAGGGGGTCAACGAGCGGCTCGCGGAGTACCTCGAGGAGCGCCACACCGACTTCCCCGGCGTACAGGTGGCGGAGACGAACGCGCGGCTGTACCCGCGCGGCATGCTCGCCTCTCAGATGCTCGGCTACGTGGGGGAGATCACGAAGAACGAGCTTGCCCGCGACAAGAAGAGCGGGCTCCAGCCGGGCGATCGCATCGGCCAGGCGGGCCTCGAGGCCTCGTACGACCAGTACCTCCGCGGCCACCCCGGCGTTGACAAGCTTCGAGTCGACTCGCTCGGGAGGCCGCGCAGCCCTATCCGCCCGAGCCTGCAGCCGGTCCCGGGCGACACGCTGCGAACGACGATCGACTTCAACCTCCAGCAAACGGCAGAGCGGGCGCTGCGGACGTGGGTGGAGAACGCGCGCCATCTGTCCGACTGCTTCGGCTGCTGGTCCTCGAACGGCGGCGCCATCGTGGCCATGGACGCGTCCGACGGGTCCGTGCTCGCGCTCGCGTCATACCCGCGCTACGACCCGCGGGGCTACACGCGCCGCGTTGACGCGAAGCGGCTTGAGCGGGCGGGTCTCACCGATCCGAAGATCGCGAAGGCACGGAACTACCCCGGGATCGACCGCGCCATCCAGGGCACGTATCCGGCCGGTTCGACGTTCAAGCCGGTGACCGCTCTGGCCGCGATGCAGGAGCACCTGATCTCGCCCTACACGGAGCTCGACTGCACCCCGACCTACAGCGTCGCCGGCCAGACCTTCAACAACTGGAACCCGGATGTCAGTCAGCCGATGGACCTGACGTCGGCGCTCGAAGCCTCGTGCGACACGTTCTTCTACCGGGTCGGGATGATGTTCTACCGCCTGCCGCCGGAGCGCAGGCATCCGCTGCAGGAGTGGGCGCGGCGCTTCGGATTCGGCCGGAAGACCGGTATCGAGATCGGCCCCGAGGTACCGGGGTTGCTGCCGACGCCGGAGTGGCGGCGCGCACACTTCAAGCACGACCCGATCGAGCGACTGTGGAAGCCGGGCGACTCGATCCAGCTGGCGATCGGCCAGAAGGACCTGCAGGTGACTCCGATGCAGATGGCGCGGTTCTACGCGATGGTCGCGAACGGTGGGAGGCTCGTCACGCCACACCTCGGCATGGACATCGAGGATCCCACCGACACGGTAAACGGCTCGCCGACGGTCCTACGCCGCTTCAACCCGCCGCAGCCGCAGCCGACCGGCGTCGACCCCGTGGCGCTCGCCGCAGTGCAGCAGGGCCTGCTGCTCGCCACTCACGGCCCGGACGGTACGTCGACCGCGGTCTTCGGAAACTTCCCGGTCGACATCGCCGGAAAGACGGGAACCGCCGAGAAGGCGATCACGCTCCCGGGCTGGAAGACGCCATCGCTCGTCAGCCAGTCGTGGTGGTGCGGCTGGGGTCCGTTCAACCCGAAGCCCGGTGAGCACAAGCTCGTCGTCTGCGCCCTGATCGAGAACGCCGGCCACGGCGGCACGGCCGCAGCTCCCGCGGCCCTCCAGGTCTTCAAGCGGTACTTCCACGTCCAGGGCGACTTCGGGCAGATCCCCAACAAGTCTGACTAGATGAACCGATGATCGAGTACGCACCGAGACCCAGCATCCGCGCCGAGCACGTGCTCGAGTTCGGCGGGCGGCTGCGCCGCATCGACTGGCTCCTGATGCTCGCTGTCGCAGGGCTGCTCGCGGTCGGGCTCTGGGCGATCGGCGGAATCACGCGCTTCGACATCCCGGGCGACCCGAACTACTACCTCGTCCGCCAGGGCGTCTTCGCGGCGCTCGGCAGCGTCGGCCTCTTCGTCGCGCTGCTCGTCGATCCCGATCTGTACCGCCGCCACTGGAAGGTGGTCTACGGGTCGCTGATCGGCCTCCTGTTGCTCGTGATGGCGGCCGGTGAGGTGACCCGCGGCTCCAAGCGCTGGATCACGATGGGGTTCTTCCGCTTCCAGCCGTCCGAGTTCGGCAAGGTGATGCTCGTCCTCGCACTCGCCGGTTTCCTAGCCGCGCGGATGAAGCGGATGAACGAGTTCCAGACCGTGGCGATCGCGGTCGGGTTGACGGCGGTTCCATGGTTCCTCGTGCTTGCCGAGCCGGACGTCGGCTCGTCGCTCGTGTACCTCTCGGCGCTCGCGGCCGTGCTCTTCGTCGCGGGCACGCGGTGGCTGCACCTCGCCGTCCTCGGGGTGGCCGCGATTCTCGCCGCACTCGCCGTGCTCTGGGTGCTGCCCTCGGCCGGCGTCAACGTGCTCAAGCCCTATCAGCTGAAGCGCGTCACCGTGTTCCTGCATCCGAGCCGGGACACGAGCGGTGACGCATACAACCTCCAGCAGTCCAAGATCGGGGTCGGTGCGGGCGGCGTCGACGGCCGAGGCCCCAAGGACGCGACCCAGACGAAGCTCAATTACCTGCCGGAGCACGCGACCGACTTCGCGTTCGCCTCCTACGCCGAGCAGCGCGGGTTCGTCGGGGCGACGTTGCTGTTGGGGCTCTACCTGCTCGTGGTCTGGCGAGGGCTGAAGATCGTCGCCGGAGCCCGCGACGCGTTCTCGGCGATGGTCGCCGGCGGGATCGTCTTCGCCTTCCTCTTCCAGGTGTTCGTCAACGTCGGCATGACGATCGGCATCGCGCCGATCACCGGCATCCCGCTGCCGTTCGTGAGCGTCGGCGGATCGTCCCTCATTTCGAACCTGATCGCGATCGGCGTCCTGCAGGCGATCTGCATGCGCAGCCGCGATCGACGCTGACGCTGCGCTGCGTAGGGGCACCCCTGGTTCCCCTACGGGACCCCTCCTTGCCAGTGCCGCGGTGGTTCCATCGTTTTCGGTGCCGTTGGCTGCGCCCTGCAGTTCGGGCGTGCTATCTCCGATCTCCGCTGTGGCCGACGCCGGCAGAGCCGGCATCGGCGGCGAACTACGCGTCCCCGCTAGCTCGTGCCTGTGTCGCGGTTGATGGGCGGCGGGGCGATTTTGTAGAAGGCTGAGAACTCGTCTACGCCGCGGATGGCATCCGCCGGCTGCTCCTTGTACCACTTCACGAAGTTCAGGAACGGCGAGTTCAGCTTGATGAACTGAGCGAAGTCGTCCTGGAGACCCAGCTGCCCGAAGTACGAGGAGACGATCCCCTCTACGCTCGCGTCGCTCGCCGGCTCCGCGGCTCGCGCTTGAGATGCCGACGCCCCTCCGGCTGCGATGAAAGCCGCGGCGAGGCTGGCCTTTGCGGCTCGAGCCCGCTTCCCCATAGTTTCCCCCCTGTCTCGATTAGAGACGTTTGTAACACCTGTCGCGCGCGTTGTCCAGCCGCGATGATGACGCGATGAGCGACGTCCGGCGAGCGCTCGCCGAGGCCGGATTCGACGAGAACGCGGTGGCCGAAGCCGTACGCGAAGCGCCGTTCGGCGAGGCCGCGCCGCTCGCGATCCGCCGTCGTGCCGAGCCGCTGCTGCAGCTGTTTCTGCTCGGGGACGCTGTACCGTCCGAGCTCCTGCCGGTCGAGGCTCGGACGCTCGAGGCCGCCGGGCTCATCGAACGCGACGGAGATCGAGTGCGGCCTGCCGTCCGGCTGTTCCCCTACGAGGACCTGCTGATCGCGAACGATCTGGACGACCGGGCCGAGGCCGGCGACTACGTCCCTGGAGTCACGAACGCGTCCAGGACTCTTGCGGCTCTGACCATCCGGCGGAACGTCGGCCGCGCGCTCGACCTCGGGACGGGATGCGGGCTGCAGGCGCTGCTCCTGACCCGACACGCCGAGACGGTCGTCGCAACCGACCTCAACCCGCGCGCCCTGGAGTACGTTCGCCTGAACGCGCAGCTCAACGGTCGCTCTCTCGAGACCGCGGCAGGGAACTGGTTCGAGCCCGTAGCCAACGCTCTCTTCGACCTCATCGCCGCCAACCCGCCGTTCGTGATCTCGCCTGACAACCGGCTGCTCTACCGCGACAGCGAGCTCGGCGGCGAGGAGGTCTGTCGCCTGCTCGTGCGAGGCGCGGCGGCCCGCCTGCGCCAGGACGGCCATGCGACAGTGCTTTGCAACTGGGTCCGTCGCTCCGGAGGTGAGCCGTGGGCGCCGCTCGCCGACTGGGTGACGGGGACTGGCTGCGACGCGCTACTGCTCGCCAACAGGCCGGTGGATCCCTTCCGGTATGCGGCGCAGTGGAACGAGCCGCTTCTGCGCGACCGCGCCGCGTTCGACCGTGCGGTCGAGCGTTGGCTCGAGTACTACGAGCGCGAGGGCATCGGTGCGATCGGCGTCGGAGCCGTGGTGCTCCGTCGTCGGGACGGGGACAACTGGTGGCGGGGCTACGAGCTCCTTATGCCTGCAACGGGGGCGGCGGGCCGCCAGCTCCAGCGTCTCTTCGCGGCCGCCGATCGGCCGCTGACAGACGACGACCTCCTACGCACGCGCTTCCGTCTGGTGGAGGGGCACCGGCTCGACCAGACGCTGACCTACCGCGGGGTGTACGACCCGGCGACCGTGAGGATGACGCTTGCCGACGGCGTCGGGCTCGTCGGGCTGGTCGACGCCGCCACGGTCGAGGTGCTCTTCGCCGTCGATCCCTGCCAGGAGCTCGGACGCACGATCGCCGACCTCGGAGCCAAGCCCACGGAAGTGCTGCCGACGGTCAGGCGCCTCTACGAGGGCGGCTTCCTGGAGCGTGGCTGAGCCGCGCTTCAGGCCGCCGCCGGCCGGAGCTTCGCCCGACGGGCCCGGATTGCCCGTAGCCGTTGCGTCAGCCGGGCCCACGCCCACGGCTCGATCTCGCGGTACCTGATGAGCGACTGGCCGCGCGTCGCCTCCAGGTACTCGAACCAGGCGTCGGCTTCCTCGATCAGCAGCAGCTCGTGAGCCTCTCGCTTCGCGCTCATGCGCCGCGATGGTAGGTCCTTCCCCGGACGTACCCAGCTCCTGTCGCCTTCGTCTCGGTCGCTTTAAGGTGATTCCGGAGCCGCACCGCCTCTGCCAAACGCCCCGAGGGGTGCCAGCGAACACCGCTGATACTCTTGACTCGAGGCTCATCAATGCCCACCGATTTCGACAGACCGGCGCCGCACGTGTCCCGCACGGGGTTCGGGACAACGTCGCGCGCCCCCAAAGGAGATGTTCTTTGCCCTGGTTCCGTTTCTTCAGGCGGCGGAGCACCACGGCGCCCGCTGAGGCTGCCGCTCCGCCCGCAACCCAGCCCGTAGTAGTCGACGACCCGCCCGCGATGACCGCGGGCGACGAGGAGCAGCAGAAGCGCAAGCGCAGGCGCGGTAGCCGAGGCGGCCGCAGCCGGCGGAAGCCGGCGGAGGGCCGCACGGAGACACAGGCGCAGGCGAAGCCGAAGCCCGCTCCGGCTCGCGCCGACACCGGGCCGGAACGCCGCGAAGGCAAGCGCCAGCGACGGCGCGCACAGGCGCCGCGGCGCATTCGCCCGAAGGCGAAGCGTGAGCTCCTCGTCTCCGTGGACGTCGGCGAGCAGCGCGTCGCCGTGCTCGAGGACGGCAAGGTTGCCGAGGTCTACCTCGAGCGTCCCGAGCGGCGGTCGATCGCCGGAAACATCTACAAGGGTCGCGTCGAGAACGTCCTCCCGGGCATGGAGGCGTCGTTCATCGAGATCGGCCTCGAGAAGAACGGCTTCCTCTACGTCGACGAGATCGTCACGCCGGAGCTCGAGGGCCGCCGGCGCGACCGGAAGATCACCGACCTGGTCAGCCGCGGCCAGGAGGTGCTGGTGCAGGCGGTGAAGGACCCGATGAAGAGCAAGGGCGCTCGCCTGACGACGGAGATCTCGCTACCGGGCCGCTTCCTCGTCTACGTCCCCAGCGGCGAAGGGCTCGGCGTCTCCCGGCGGCTCGAGGATGCCGAGCGCGTACGGCTGCGCGACATCCTGAAGGCGATCGAGCTCCCGAAGGGCGGCATCATCGTCCGCACGGCGGCGGAGGGCGCGTCCGCCGAGGACATCGAGGCCGACCTGCTCTTCCTGACCCGGCTCTGGAAGGCGATCCAGCAGCGCGCGAAGGAGATCGCCGCGCCGAACCTCGTCTACCAGGAGGCCGAGCTCCCGCTTCGCGTCGTCCGTGACCTGTTCACGGAGGACTTCGAGCGGGCGTTCGTCGACCACGAGCGGACGTATCGCCGGATCGTCGGTTACCTGAAGAAGACCTCGCCGCACATGGTCGAGCGCGTCCAGCGCTACAAGGAGAAGAAGCCGCTCATGGACGCGTTCGGCGTCGAGGCGGAGATCCGCTCGACCCTCTCGCGGCGGGTCGACCTTCCCTCCGGCGGCTACCTCGTCTTCGACTACGCCGAGGCATTCACCGTCATCGACGTCAACACGGGCCGGTTCACCGGGTCGCGTTCCAAGAGCTCCGCGCAGCGGCTCGAGGACACGATCACGAAGAACAACCTCGAAGCCGTGAAAGAGGTCGTCCGGCAGCTTCGCCTGCGCGACATCGGCGGGATCATCGTCATCGACTTCATCGACATGGCGAATCCGAAGAATCGGACTCAGGTCCAGGACGCGCTCCAGGCCGAGCTCGAGCGCGATCGGACGAAGACGTACGTCGTCGAGATCTCGCCGCTCGGCCTCGTCGAGATGACGAGGCAGAACGTGACCGACGGCCCGCGGGAGATTCTCACGCAGAAGTGCCCCACCTGCGGTGGGGACGGGATCGTCGTCTCCACCGAGTCGGCGGCGATCGAGATCGAACGGCGTCTGCGCGAGGTCGCGGCCGGCTCCAGGGTGCAGGCGTTCCAGGTCGAGGTCAGCGCAGCGGTTGCCGAGGCGCTCATCGGCCCGACGGGCGAGCGGCTCGCGGAGATCGAGTCGCAGGCACGGCGGCGCTTCGTGCTCGAGCCGCGCAACGACGTGCCGCTCGAGCATTTCGAGGTCGTCCGGCGCGGCAAACGCGCCGACCTCGTTCCCGCGGCACCGTTCGCCGAGGGCGACCAGGTCGAGCTTCAGTTGCTCGAGATTGGCCAGCAGGATCCCACCGCCGGTGTCGGCAAGGTCGACGGCTTCGAGGTGTCGGTCGCAAATGCCGCCAGGCTCGTCGGCAAGAAGGCGAAGGTGCGGCTGGAGCGGATCGTGGGCGGCGTCGCCTACGCGACGCTGATCCGGCCGAAGCCGAAGGCCGCGGCTCCGGCGCCGCTCACCGCCGAGATCCAGGCCGAGAAGCCGACCCGGCAGCGATCCCGAAAGCGCGCCGACAAGCCTGCCGCGAAGGAAGAGACCCCGGTCTCGGTCGAGGAGCCCGAGGAGACCCCGACAGCCGCTGAAGAGGCGCCACCGGCGGACGGCGAGGCGGCGGAGATGCCGAAGAAGAAGACCCGGCGAGGATCGCGCGGCGGCCGTGGCCGGAAGAAGAAGCAGCCGCAGGCCGACGCGGTTGCTGCGAGCCCCGACGGGGCTGCGGAGGAGGCCCAGCAGCCCGAGCAGCCCGAGGCTTCCCAGTCGCCCGCGACACCGAAGATCCACGTGCCGGACACCGACCTCACCGAGCGCGCCGCTTCCGGCGCGGACGGGCGAAAGGAGCCGCAGGCCGAGCCGGTTCAGGAGGCCGACGGTCCGGACGGAGAGGCTCCCGCACGGCCGAAGAAGCGAACCCGGCGCGGATCACGTGGCGGTCGCCGGCGCCGCAAGCCGGCGACCACGACCACACCGACGGCCGAGCCGTCCGAGTAACGGGTTCGTCGCGCGCTCGCTACACTTTCGTGCGCGGACGAAAGTCCGCATCCCTGTGCCATGAGCTACGCAATCGTGTCCATCGGCGGCAAGCAGTACCGCGTCCAGGAGGGCGAACGGATCCTCGTGGACCGGGTGGAGACGGCGGAGGGGAAGACCTTCCATCCCGGCGTTCTTTTTCTCGGCGGCGACGGCAAGGCCGATCTCGCGCCGAAGGGCGTAACCGTCACGGCTCGCGTCGTCGGGCACGTTCTCGGCGACAAGGTCCGGATCGGGAAGTACCGCCCGAAGACGGGGTACCGGCGTCACACGGGCTTCCGGGCGCGCCTGTCGCAGATCGAGATCGAGAAGATCGGCGGCAGGCAGGCACCCGCGAAGCAGGCAACCGCCGCCGTCAAGGAGGAAGCTGCAACCGAGGCGCCGAAGGAGCTCCCGGAGGGGTACGCCGAGCTGACCGTGGCCCAGATCGCCGAGGCCGCGCCGGGCTGGCAACGCCCGATGCTGGAGGCGGCGCTTGCGTACGAGCACGAGCACGCCAACCGGAAAGGCGCGGTCCACGCGCTCGAGTCGGCGCTCGAGACCAAGGAGGAGTAGTAGATGGCGCACAAGAAAGGCCTCGGATCGTCCCGCAACGGGCGGGACTCCCAGTCCAAGCGCCTCGGCGTCAAGATCTTCGCCGGCGAGGAGGTCAAGGCGGGCATGATCCTCGTCCGCCAGCGCGGCAGCCGGTTCCGCCCCGGCCCGGGTGCGGGCATCGGCCGCGACGACACGATCTTCGCTACGCGCGACGGTGAGGTCGAGTACCGCACGAGCGGCAACCGGCGGTACATCTCCGTCGGCGCGAATTCCGACTGACGTCCGCAGCGTTCGGGAATCGCCGTTCTCCGATCGGGCGCGCCTGCATGTCGAGGCGGGGCGCGGCGGCGACGGCGCGCTGAGCTTTCGCCGCGAGGCGAACGTCCCGAAGGGCGGGCCGGACGGCGGCGATGGCGGGCGCGGCGGCGACGTGGTTCTCATTGCCGACGAAGCGCTTCGTGACCTCTCGGCGCTCGCGCGCCGGCGCAGCCTGAATGCCGGCCGCGGCGGGGCGGGCGGAGGCGCGAATCGCCACGGGGCCGACGGCGACGACGTCGAGTTGCGCGTCCCGGTCGGGACGCAGGTCTTCGACGAGGACGGCGAACTGCTCGCCGACCTCGCCTCGCCGGGTGCCCGCGCGCTGGCCGCGGCCGGCGGCGCCGGCGGCCGGGGCAACCGCCGCTTCGCGACGCCGACGCGGCGGGCGCCGCGATTCGCCGAGACCGGGTTGCCGGGGGAGCGACGCTCGATCGAGCTTCGGCTCAAGCTGCTCGCCGACGCAGCGCTCATCGGCCTTCCGAACGCGGGGAAGTCGTCGCTGCTGCGGCTGATCTCGAACGCGAAGCCAAAGGTCGCCGACTACCCGTTCACGACGCTCGTGCCCGTGCTTGGAACCGTCGATGCGGCGGACGGAAGCCAGCTTACGGTCGTAGACGTCCCGGGGCTGATCGAAGGCGCTAGCGAGGGCGCCGGCCTCGGGCACGAGTTCCTCGCGCACCTCGAGCGCGCACGGTTGCTGGTGCACGTGATCGACGTCGCAGCAGGTGACCCCGCGGAGCAGTTCGCCGCCATCGATCACGAGCTCTTCAGCTACGGGGCGGGCCTCGACGAGCGGCAGCAGATTGTCGTGCTGAACAAGATCGACCTGGTGAGCGAGGTTCCCCCGTTCGACCGCGACGACGATCGGGTTGTACGCGTGCTTCCCCTGTCCGCAGCGACGGGAGCGGGGATCCCGGAGCTGAAGCGGACGCTGTTTCAGGTGGCCCCTCCGCTCCGTGAGCCGGTGTCGGAGGCTCCCGAGCTCGCCGACTTCCTCGTCTACCGGCCGCGGCCGCCTCAGCGCAGGCGGTACCGGATCCTGCGCACCGAGCGCGGGTTCCGGATCGCCGGAACGCCGCCGGATCCGGCCGAGCTCGAGGAGGCCCTTCGCGAGGCCGGCGCGCGCCGCGGTGTCGAGGTCGAGGTGGGCGACGAGACGTTCGAGTTCCAGTGATTGGGCTGCTGGGCGGCGCCTTCGACCCGCCGCACAACGGCCACGTGGCGCTGGCCGAGGCCGCGCTGGCCCAACTGGGGCTCGAGCGGTTGGACGTTCTCGTGGTCGCCGATCCGGGCCATAAGCGGGTCGAGGCATCGGCGGAGGCCAGGCTCCGACTCGCGGAGGCAGCATTCGAAGGGCTTCCGGTGTCCGTTCAGCTCGATGATCACCCGCGGACCGTCGACCTCCTCCGCGAGGACCGCTGGCGCGATCCGCTGTTTCTCGTCGGCGCGGACGAGTTCTCCGACTTTCTGTCCTGGAAGGAGCCGGAAACGGTGCTCAAGCTGGCTCGGCTCGGCGTCGCCACGCGCCCCGGGTACCCGCGTGAGCAGTTGGAGTCCGTGCTCGGCCGCCTGTCGCACCCCGGGCGGGTGCTCTTCTTCGACATTCCGCCGGTGGCGGCGTCCTCGACTGAGATCCGGCGGCGGGTCGCGGAGGGCAAGCCGCTCGACGACCTCGTCCCGCCGCGGGTTGCCGAGCTCGTACGCGAACTCGACCTGTACCGCCGCTAGACTGGTCCGCGAACCGAAGGAATCCCCAAGCCACTGGACTCTCTCGAACAAGCCCGCTGGATCGCCCGCCTCGCGCGGGAGAAGCTGGCGCAAGACGTCGTCATCCTCGACATGCGGCCGGTGACGGCGTACACCGATTTCTTCGTGATCTGCGCCGGCCGAAACGCGAGGCAGACGAAGGCGATCTTCGACGACGTGACGGGTCGCCTGAAGGCCGAGCAGCGCCTGCTCCCCCGGACGGTGGAGGGAGCGCGCGAAGGCACGTGGATCATTGCGGACTACCTGGACACGGTGCTCCACGTCTTCACGCCGGAGGCGCGGGATTTCTACCGCCTCGAGGATCTGTGGGGCGACGTGCCGGCCGTCGAGCTCGAGGCCGCCAGCGCCTAACTTCGTTGCCCAACTAGGCAACCACACTTCTGGTCGTGCTCACCAGCGACCAGAAGGGCGCCATTGCGGAGATGGCCGTCATCAAAGCGGCGATG
>Ga0075425_100001805_pt1 | contig 21082 bp, 7 predicted proteins | sample SoiMethybrSBSTD4_FD_75300 | JGI IMG/M metagenome (GOLD analysis project Ga0075425, IMG submission 75300) | Bulk soil microbial communities from a Populus tree surrounding site in Tennessee, USA - Soil MetaG P. TD hybrid SBSTD4 | ecosystem: Environmental > Terrestrial > Soil > Tree plantation... | reverse complement strand
AGTCGTCCAGACGCGATCGCGACGGCCCTCAAGGTCAAGCTCGACGACGAACGGCACTTGCTCGATTCGCTCGTGGCGAACCTTGGTCGTGGCCAGCAACTGCCGGAGCTCTGGGCGCTTCTCCACCAGGCGGCTCAGCGCGACGAGCGAGTTCCCCAGCTCGCCTTCGCGTACGAGAGGCTCACCCAGGATCCGAAGCTCAAGTTTTTGTCGGGCGCCGTGCAATCGGAGATTCTGATGCACGCGGCGACCTTTTTCGCCGACGTCTTCTCCGATCTCGATGTCGCGACCGGATACCTCGAGCAGGTGCTCGCGGTGAATCCGAGCCACTCCGAGGCGTTCGAGAAGATGGAATCGGTGCTCGCGCTTTCGGGCAACGGTTTGAAGCTCGCCGACGTGTACGCCGCCGCCGCCGCGCATCGACAGGACAAGGACGAGCAGCTCCGCCTTTTCCGGCGCGCCGCCGAGCTCGCCGACGGCTTCTCCGAGGAACACGAGCGGGCCATCAAGATCTACCAGAGCCTCCTTCGTATCGACCCGACCGACGAGAGGGTGCGCCGGTCGCTCGAGGATCGTCTGCGTCAAGCGGGCAAGCACCGCGAAGTCGCCCGGCTCCTCGAACAGGTGCTGTCGTCGTCGCCGGGGCCCGCGGCCGCGGAGGCAATTGGCATCCGCGAAAGACTGATGGCGCTATACGCAGGTGACCTCGGAGAACCGGAGCGAGCCCTGCCGCACATCGAGGAAATTCTGCGCGACCACCCGGGGCACGAGCTCGCGCGCGGCACGGCCCACCGCTTGGTGTCGCATAAGTCCGTGGGTGGACGCGCGGCGGCGCTTCTCGCAGACACGTACGGGCGCCTCGGCACGTACCCCGAGGCGGCGGCGATGCTCGAGATCTCCCTTGAAATGCTGCGCGGGCCCAAACGCGCCGATGTGCAGAAACGCCTCGGCGTCTTGAAGCAGGACAAGCTCGGCGATCCCGCCGGGGCTTATCTGCTCTTCGAAGCGGTCGTCGCCTTCGATCCAGGAGACGACGAGATTCGCCGTCGCTACGGTGAGCTCGCGCGCCAGCTCGGCAAAGAGCTCGACGCCGCGCGCCTCCTGTCCCGCGCGGCGACGGGCGTCAAAGAGCTCGGCTTGAGGGCGCGCCTCGGGACGGAGGTAGGGGAGATTTACCTTGCGGCGAAGGATCCCAAGCGCGCTCGGAGCGCTTTCGCGAGCGTCGTCGAGAGCGCCGGGGGTGACGATCCCGCCGCGTTGAACGCGGCGCGCGCGCTGGTTCAGCTGCATGCCGAGGCCAACGAGCACAAATCGCTCGCGCAGATGCTCGAGCTCCTGTCGCGCATCGAGCCTCACGAGACGGCGCGGTGCGCGGCGGCGGAACGCCTTGGTCAGCTTGCCGAGCACGAGCTCGGCGACAATCCCCGCGCCATCCAAGCATGGCGTTCGCTGCTCGGGTCGCCGCTGCACGATCAAGCGCTCGAGGCGCTCGAGCGCCTCTATGCGGCGACTCAATCGTACCCCGAGCTGGTCGACGTGCTCGAGAAGCGGGTCGATCTCGCGACCAACGCGAGCGCCGCGCGGGCTCTTGCGCTGCGCGCCGCCGAGCTCCGCACCGAGCACACGAAGGACCGTGCACGAGCCATCGTCGCTTGGATCGATTTTCTGGGAGCGTATGGGTCTTCCCGCGAGGTGCATGCGAAGGTCATTCCGCTCCTCGAGCAGGAGAAGAGGTGGGACAAGCTGGCCACCATCCTCGCCGAGGACGTGGCGCTCGCTCCCGAGGCAGATCGCATCCCGATCTTGCTCAAGCTCGCGCAAGTTCGGCTCGTGCGGTTGTCGGACCCGCGGGGTGCCATCGACGCTTACAGCGAGATCTTGGCCATCGATCCGAAGGATCCCACGACGAGGCAGGCCCTCGAGAAGCTGCTCGCCGTGCCCGAAGGGCGCATCGCCGCCGCCCGCTTGCTCGAGCCTGCTTACCGCGCCGAAGGGCCGCCGAGTCAGCTTTTGCGGGTTCTCCAGATCCGCGCCGAGGGCGCAACGGACAAGAGGACATCCCTCTCGCTCTACGACGAGGCTCTGCTCATCGCCGACCGTGACAAGCACGACGCGAAGCGCGCGCTCGAGCTCGGCGGCAAGGCGCTCGCGGTCGCTTGCCACGTGGATCTCGGGTCGGTCAATAACCGCCTGACGATTTTGGAGCGACTGGCTGCCGAAGCCGGAGACGAGGCAGGGTACGGGGCTCTCTTGTCGGAGGCCCTCGGAGATCGACCCGTCGACCATCCGGAGCTCGCGAAGATCGCCAGGCGCGCCGGCGAAGCGCTGGCTTCGGCGGGCGATCCGACCGGCGCCCTCGCCGTGTTCCGGCGCGCTCTCGGGTTCGAGCCGTCATCACCCGAGCTACTCGCGAAGATCGACGGGCTGCTCGCCGAAGAGGGGCGACCCGAGGAGCGGGTGGTGCTGTACCGCGCCGCCCTCGCCCAGGCAACGAGCCCCGAGCGACGGCGCGAGCTCTATCACGCGATCGGAACGATCGAACGTCGCGACCTCGGCGATCCTCGCGCGGCCATCCAGACCTGGCGCCAGGCGCTCGCCGAGAATCCGTCCGACCGCGCGGCGCACGCGGCACTTCTCGATGCCTACGACGCGGCCGGCGAATGGTCGGAGCTCTACGACGAGCTCGCCCGCGCGCTCCCGTCCGCCCACGACCCCGCGAAGTCCCCATCAGGGGAGTCAGACCGCCGCGTGGCGGTGCTGACCAAGCTTGGGGAAGTGTCAACCAAGATGGGCGACAAAGCTCGGGCGCTCGCGCATTATCGCGAGCTGTTCGAAAAAGGTCAGAACGGCGACGAGCTCGTTTCGGCGGTCGAGGCGCTCGCCGAGAGCTCGTCGGATCTCGCGATGCTAAAGGAGATGTTCGAGCGGCGACTGTCGCGCGCCACCGAGCCCCAAGAGACGTGCACCTGGCTCGAGCGCCTCGGCGACCTCGAAAGCCGTCGCATCGGGGACTTGCCCAAGGCGGCGTCGTTTTTCAAGCGCGCCGCGGTGATGGCGGAGTCCCTTCTCGACGAAGAGAGGGCTCGGACGCTGTTCGAACGTGCTTTTTCGGCCGCGCCATCGGACGTCGAGGTTGCCGAGCACCTCTTCCGGCTCCATGCGCGCGCGGAGCTCTGGGACGAGCTACCGCGCGTCGCCAAGGCGCTCGTCGACAACGCCGGCGACGACGGTGAGGCGGTGCGCCGGCTGCTCGAGTTCGAACCGCACATCTTGCCCGGCAAAGCTGCCGACACTTGGCTCTCGCTGGCCGACGGACTGCTTTCGAAAGGCGTCGCTCACCGCGATCTTGCGTTCGCCAGGGCCAGGGTGCTGGCGACCGATCCCGCGCGTCACGACGACGCTGCTGCCCAATTCCGCGATTTGCTTTCGACGGTGTCCGGCGGTGACGCGGGCCGAATCGTCGACGGCTTCACGACGTTCCTCGGCAAGTTCGCGCCCGCCGAGCGCAAGGACGATCGGCGCTTCGTGCTGGCCTACAAGGCCGATCATGCTCCCGAGGCCGAGCGCGTCGCGGCGCTCGTCGCGTGGGCACAGGCCGAAGAGAGCATTCTGGGTGATCCGAGAGCCGCTGCGGCCGTCTGGCGTCGCGTTCTGTCGATCGAACCCGAGCGAGCCGACGCGCTCGAATCGCTTTCCCGCTTGCTCCTCTCGATCGGTGACGTACAAGAGGCCCTCGAGACGCTGACGTTGCTTCGGGAATCGAGCGAAGGGACTTCGCGCCGAGACCGCGACCTCGAGATTGCCGAGCTTTGTCTGACGAAGCTCGGGCGACCCGAAGAGGCTTTGCAGAGTATTGCGTCGCTCGTCGAAGCGGGTCCTGTCGACGCTGACGCGCTCGGTATCGTCTATCGGGTGCTCGAGCACCCCTCGTCACGCGAGAGCGCGGCCGCGCTGCTCGAGCGAGCCGCGAGCGGCGCCGAAGACGACGGCCAAAAGCTCGCGATCTTGAAATCGCTGCTCGAGATGCCGAAAATACCTGCGCTCGAAGAGGCGCGCCGGCGTTGGTTCGGCAGCTTGCTCGATCTGTACGAATCCCAGCCCGAGGTCGCGCTCGACAAGGCGCTCGCTGCGGTCGCGGAACTTCCCGACGACGAAGCGCTTTGGGGACGCGCCGAAAGGCTGGCTCGGGCGCTCGAGCGCCCCGACCTCGTCGCCGCGGCGTACCGAGGCGCGCTCGATCGGCCGCTCCCCTCCGGGGCGGCGGCGATGCTGGGTAAGCGCGCGGTCGATTACCAGGAGGAATGGTTCGACGATCACCAGGCGGTGATCCTCCTCTTGAGGCGCGTTCTCGACGTAGCGCCAGAAGCGACGTGGGCGCGCGACCGACTCAAGCTCGCGTACGGATCGACCGAACGTTGGGACGATCTCTTCGCGCTGTACGACGACGCGATAAGCCGGACGATCGACGAGGCAAGTCGGGCCGAGCTCTTGTCCGAGGCGGCCCAGGCGGCGAAGGATTTCGCCTCGGATGCCGATCGCGCCATCGGTTACTACGAACGGTTTCTCACGCTTCGTCCGAACGACGCCCGCGTTCGATCGCTCCTCGAGCGGCTTTACGAAAGGCAGGGGCGCGTGGAGCCCCTCATCGATCTCTTGTCCCAGACCCTTCCGTCGCTCGCCGGAGAGAAAGCGCAGAGCCTGCGCCTACGCATCGCCGGGCTCATTCTTCGTGGGCGGCACGACGAGACGGCTTCTTTCAAGCTGATCGAAGACGTCTTGCGCGAGGACCCCCGGCGCGCGGATGCCTTCGCCCTGCTCGAACAGATGGTCCTCGGTCAACATTCGGAGGCGGGCGGTCTCTCGCCGAGCGGCGACGCGCACGAACACGAGAGCATCGCGCCGTCCGACCTCGACGGTGAAGCATCGAGAGGCTCGAGCCTACCGCCGGCGAGCGGTGCGCAGTCGGCGGCGCCCCCCGCGTCGGTTTCCGGGTCGGGCTCGACGCCGCCCGGCCGGACCAAGCGAAAGAAGCGCTCGCTATCGGCGCGAGAGAAGGCAGCTTCGATGCTGAAGGAGCGCTACCACGCCGACGGCAGGTACCAAGAACTGGCGAGGGTGCTCGAGGTCGAGCTGTCGCTCGCCGCCAGCGCCAAAGACCAAGCGAGACGACATCACGAGCTTCTCACTCTGAAGCTCGAGACGCTGAAGGATGACAACGGCGCGTTCGAGCACGCTGCCGCTCTACTGGCCCTCGAGCCGCGCGTCTCCGCTCATCGCGCAACCTTGAGCGAGCTGGCGGAGCGCCTACCGGCGTGGGAACGTCTGGCCGAGACCCTCGTCAAGACAGCCGAGAGCTCGTCGGACGCGCCCCTCGTGGCTCGGCTGCTCATCGAGGCGGCCCAGATCCATCGAGACAAGCTGGCCAAGGACGACCGCGCCATCGAGCTTTTCGCCGCCGTCCTGTCGCTCAATCCGAAAGACAAAGACGTCGCGCTCTCGACCGCGCACGAGCTCGACGCGCTTCTCGAGCGAGCAGGCCGCCCAGAAGAGCGGTGTGGCGTGCTCGAGAAGATCGCCGCGCTGGCGACCGAACCGGGCGCGCGGCGCGCGGCGCTGACCGAACTGTCGCGGGTCGCGTCGGAACAACTGAGAGATCCGGAACGAGCCATTCGTGCCTGGCGCGCGTACATCAGCGAGGGGACCGGAGAGATAGAAGCTCTCGATGGACTCATTTCGGTTCTGCGCAGCGCTGAACGATGGCCCGAGCTCGTCTCCGCACTCGAGGCGAGGGCCGAGAAGGCTCCCGCAGCCCAGGCACGCGAGGATTGGCTCGAAGTGGCGCATTTGCACGGCGAACGGCTCGGTGCCGTCGACGCCGCCATTTCGGCTTGGTCGCGCGTGCGGCAGAAATTCGGAGCCGGTCAAGACACGTTCGTGCCGCTCGCACAGTTGTTCGAGTCCTTGTCCCGCTGGGACGATCTCGCACGTCTGGTGGTCGATGAGACGAAGAGTCTGGTCGCCGGTGCCGGAACTCCCGGCATCGAAACGCGCCTACTCGAGATGAAAGTGAGAGCGGAGCACGCCGTACCTCGCGTACGCGATCGCTCACTCGCCACGCACGTGTGTCAAGAGCTTCTCGAAGCGGGTATGGCCTGCTTCGTGCCACCACTGTCGACCGACACGTCGAGCGAGGCGGCCGCGCGCTGGGCCAAAGCCACTTGGTGGGCGCTCGACGAGCTCATCCGGATGGCGCTCGAAGAGCGTGAGCATGCAGTCGCCGCCCAAAGATTGCTCGACGGATCGAAAATCGTTTTCGACCGGGGGCGGGCTCGGCAGATGCGCAAGCAGGCCGCGCTGGTGGCATCCGAGCATCTCGGCGACGCTGGTCGCGCGGTCGACGTGTACCGCGAGCTGCTCGCGGAAACCGAAAACGATGCCGTGGCCGAGGCGATCATTCCCGAGCTTGCGCGTCTCTACGCAAAGCTCGGCGCGTTCTCGGATCTTGTCGATCTCTGGGAACACCAGGCGGAACGTCATGCGCCCGCGAGCCGGCAGATATCGACCGAGCTCTGGACCCGGGCCGCCGAGCTCTCTGAAAAGCGTCTCTCCGACCTCGATCGCACCATTCGCGATTACGAAAGAAGCGCAAAAATGGGCAGTTCGAGCGCGCTTCGGGAGCTCGCCCGGCTCCACGGCAAAATGGGCAATCCAGCGAAGGCGGCCGAGGCGCTCGAGGGTCTGTCGTACCAGGCGTCCCAAGAACACCTCGTGGCTGACACGATCGCTCTGGTCGATGCCTATCTCTCGTCCGGTGATCGCGAACGCGCCCGGCAGCGGCTCGAAAAGGCGGCGGAGATCGCAATACAACCCAGACCTCTTCGAGCGCGCCTGCGCGAGTTCTACCGAGAGGACCAGGATTGGACCAAGCTGGCGGAGCTCCTGCGTCTCGAAGCCGAGGACGCCGGCGACAAGTCTTCGAGGCTGCGGCTCTTGCGCGACGCGGCCGATCTGCACCTGACCAAACGCGGCGACCCTGGGTCTGCGATTCCTCTGCTCGAGCAGGCGCGCAAGCTCGACCCCGACGATCATTCGATTGGGCTCGCCCTGACCCGTGCCCTGGTGGCGACCGCGCGCCCGGAGGAAGCCAGCGTGATTTTGCGGGCGGAGCTCGAGCGCTACGGGAATCGCAAACCCAAGGAGCGAGCGCTCGTTCACTTCGAGCTTTCGCGGGTCTCGCGTCAGCTCGGCGACCGCGCGCGAGCGCTCGCCGAGCTGGACCTGGCTGCGAAGATCGCGCCTGCCCACCCGGGAATTCTCCACGCTCTCGGCAAACTGGCCGCCGAGGAGGGACAGCTCGACCGCGCGCAGCGCACGTTCCGAGCGCTCCTGCTCGTGCTCGGTCGATCGGACCCGGCTGGGCCCTCCGAGGTCGGGCGCGCCGAGGTGCTTTTCGAGCTCGCCGCGATTGCGCGTCGAGAGAACGACGACGACCGCGCCGACGAGCTGATCGAGTCGGCCGTACACGCGGCAACGGAAAACGAGCGCGAAGCCGAGACCTTCGAGCGCGCGCTCCGGGAGATGGGCAGCTTCGACCTCTTGGCTCGTTCACTCGAAGCCAGACTCGCGGGGTCGGCTAACGTCGAGACCCGCGTCACCGTCATGCGCGACCTGGCGGCCTTGTACGGCGACCACCTCGGCTTTCCTTCCGACGCGCGGGTGCGGCTTTCGGGTCAGGCCGAACAAGCGATGCGTGAGCTGAAGGAAATGACGAGCGCGAGTACACTCGCGTGGACTGCGCTCGAAACGGTGTACGAGCGCATCGGCGAACCGCAGCATCAAGCGGAAATCCTCGAGCACCTCGCAACAGCGAGCGGACAGGTAGCGTCCCCCGCCTACGCGGATGCGCTCTACCGCCTGGCCAAGCTTCAGTGCAAGAACGCCGAGACGATTTCTGCCGGCGTGGCGCTGCTCGAACGTGCGTTCGACATGGATCCGCGACCCGACCGCGCCATCGAAGCAGTCGTGTCGGCGCTCGAGATCGATCCGAAGAGCGAGCGAAACGTCCGCTTCTACGAAAAGATATCGCGGAGCAGCGGCAAGGGTCAGGAAGCGGCGCGCGCGGACGCGCTGGCGAGGCTGGTCGAGCTCGGCGTTGCCAGCGCCGACGAGCAGCGCGAGGCGGTCGTCCTCGCGCTCGGTGCGTCGAACGACGCAGTCGCCGAATCCATGCTGAACCGAGTTCTGGAAGAGCCCGGACTCGACGCTGCTCACGCGGCATGGGCGAGGACGACGCTTGCCGAGCTATGCATGAAATCGGGTGACGTCGCTCGCGCTGCCGATCTCGCGGAGCGGGCGGCAATCGATGCTCCGGCGGACCAGCGGCGCGGGCTGCTCTTGGAGGTGGCGAAGGCAGCGATGGGTCCGCTCAAGGACGTGCCGCGCGCTGCCCGGATCTATGCGGCGCTTCGGGAGCGGGAACCCGCCGATCGCGAGATCTGGGCGCCGCTTCTCGAAATCTACCGCAAGCTCCAGTCGACCGACGAGCTCATCGCTCTCATCGCGAAGACGCTACCGCTCATCGAGTCAGTCGCCGAACGTAGCCGCTTGCGTCTCGAGCAGGCCACCGCTCTCCTCGAACGCCCCGAGACCGAGAACGAGGCCGCGGCTCTCTTGCGCGAAGTGCTCGAGGACGATCCGACGCAAGTCGACGCAGCCATGCTCCTTTCGGGCCTTCTCGAGCGGAGCGGGCAAAGCGACGAGCTGGTGGCCCTGCTCGAACGCCAGCTCGACGCCGCGAAGGATCGCGCCGACGTACCCTCTATCGTGTCGCTGGCGATGCGGCTTGGCGTCTTGCTCGAGGAGCGCGGTCGCGTCTCGGAAGCGCTCGACGTTTACCGATCCGCGGTCGAGTGGGATCCGGTTAATAAATTGCCGCTCTACGCGGTGGTTCGCTTGTCGGAGGCGAGGGGCGACCCGTTCGAGATCGCCGATGCGCTCGAGAGGGTCGTCACGGTCGAGACTGGCGAAGCCGCGGCCGGGCTCGCGATGCGTCTCTTTGCCCTGCGCAGCGAGCAGGGCGACGTCGAGGGGGCGGAGCGCGCTCTCGAGGCGGGTATGAGAGCTCACCCGACGAGCGTCGAGTTGTCCGATCTCCTCATCGCCCGTTACCAAACCCGTGGGGCCTATCGCGAGCTGTCTGCGCTCTTGAGGCAGGCGTTCGATCGCGCGCCCGACAACCTGTCACTGCTCCGCGCCCTGCTCGATGCATACCGTCGCATCGGCGCCTTCGACGCGGCGCGCGACGTCGTCACAGCGGCGCTCGAGCGGGCGCCGAACGATGCCTCGCTCTATCGCGAGCGAGCCGCGCTCCACGAAGTGCTCGGCCTGACGACCGAAGCGCTTGCGGATTTCGAGAGAGCGTTCGCCGTGGCCGGCACGCCGCTCCTCGAGGACTACGTGCAGGCGCTCAAACGCGAGGCCGCGCGCGCCGAACCGCCGGACGATCGCCCGATCAAGTTGAAGCTCTCGCAAGTGCTCTGCGCCACCGGATTTGCGGACGCCGGCCGCACGTACCTGGCCGAGCTGTTGAAACGGGACGCCAAGGACAAGGTAGCGCTTCGAGCTTTGGCGGAGCTCGAATACCGCGAAGGAAGATGGGACGCGGCGAGCGCGAGCTACCGCCGGCTCTTGCCGCTCGAAGATGCCGATGCGCTCCCCGAGACGGCCCTGCGCCTCGCCGACGCCTGCGCGGGCGCCTCGAGGCTCGACGACGCGCGCAGCGGCCTCGAGCGGGCGCTGAAGGCCCACCCGGCGCATGCCGCCGTTCGGGCCCGTCTCTGCGATCTTTACGAGAAAACGGGCGCGAACGGTCCGCTCGCCGAGCTCATGCTTGCGGACGCCTCGATGGAGAGCGACGTCTCGGGACGTTTCGGCCTGCTCATGCGCGCTGCGGCGCTTCTCTTGGGCCCCGAGGGAGATGCGGCGCGAGCCGTCGGCGTCCTCGAGGAGGCGCGTACTCTCCGACCCGAAGACGACGACGGCGTCCTCTTGCTCGGCCGCGCCTACGTGACGCAAGGCCGAACGGCGGAAGCGCTGGCCCTTTTTCAGACGACGGTCCTGCAGCGCAAGGGGCGGCGCACCAAACAGCTCTCCGCCATTCATCGCGAGCTCTCGCGAATCCGACTACAGGAGGGAGATCTCAGCGCAGCGCTCGAAGCCCTGACGAGGGCTTTCGACATGGATCTTCACAACGGGGAGATTGCGCTCGAGCTCGGACTCCTGGCCAAGGATCTGGACGACGCAGAGCTGGCGGCCAGGGCGTTCCGCTCTGTCACGTTCATGAAAGCGGCGGTTGCCGGAACGAGCGAGGGGGCCTCCGCGGCGGCAAAAGGGCTTTCGTACTTCTTTCTTGGTCAAATGGCACGCGAGAAAGGCGATGTGCGAAAGGCGCGACTTTTGGCGCAAAAAGCGGTGATTGAAGACCCGACGCTCGAGCGAGCCAGGGCCCTCCTCGAAGAGCTGAAGAGCGCGTGAGTCCCGCTATGGCGATGTAAGTCGAGGTAACCCTAGAGGCGTCCGAGCTTCCCGGGCGGTTTTTTTCGTGGCCGGTCGCTCATTTGGCCACTATTCGCGCGCGGGCGCTTTGGGTAATGAGATGATGCGAGGTGAACCAGCTGTGTGCGTGCTACCGTCCTTTCTTGAAACGCGTGAGAGCGCTTGAAGGGCGACGTTCCTAGCGCGATGACGCGCGTGGGCCGCTACGAGATCTTGCTCGAGCTGCAGGACGAGGGATTCGTGTCGCTCATGGTCGCGAAGGTACGCGGACCGAACGCGCGTCCCCTTTTCATCGAGCTCTCGCGCGTCGAGCGCACGCTCGCACGCAGCGTGGAAGTGAAGGAGGCGTTCCTCGCCGAAGCGCGCGCCGCCGGTCGTGTGCGGCATCCCAATTTCGTTCACCCCATCGACACGCTCGCCCAGGATGGGGATCTCTATGGGGCGACGGAGTTCGTGCTTGGCGCTCGCCTCGACGAGATCTGGCGAGCCGCCGCGACCGAGCGTTACGAGATACCGCTTGCCGTTTCGCTCCGCATCATCCTCGACGTACTCGAAGGCCTGTCGGCGCTCCACGCGAGCGGCGCAAACCCGGCGGGCTCGCGCGCGATTGTGCACGGCGACGTCGCACCCACCAACGTCTTCGTCACCGCACGCGGCGATACGCGTCTCGTGCACTCGGGTCTGTCGTCAGCGACGAGTCGCGCGGGCGCGATCGGTCCGCGCAACCAGCGGCTCGCCTACAAGGCACCGGAACAGCTCCGCGCCGGAGTCAACGCGGTGCCCATCGGTCCGGCCGCCGACGTATTCGCCGTCGGTGTTTTGCTCTGGGAAGCGCTCACGGGAACACGCCTCTTCGATGACGATAACGACGTCGAAGTGGTCGAGCACATCCTCTATGGCCCGATTCCTTCGCTCGAACCGGCTGGAAGCCGGTACATGCCGATAGCGCTCTTGCCGCTGGTCGCCAACGCGCTCGAGCGAAACCCCGACGTTCGCACTCCGAATGCCGCGACGCTCGCCGATGCCATCAGCCGCACACCGGGCGTCCCCCTGGCCAGCAGCACGGAGGTCGCTGCGGTCCTCGAGCAGCTCATGGGACCGCTCATCGGGCGTCGACGCCTTCGGATCGAAGAGGCCTTCGAGCGCTCGAACCAAAGCGAGGGATCCTTGAGACCCGTCGCCGGGCCGCACCCACGGTCGATGCGGACGCCGGTGGGGGTCGTCTATCCGCCCCCTTCGTCCTCACCCGCGCCATCTTCCTCCCCGTGGGAGCCACCGTCGTCGGTCGCGCCGTCCGCTCGATACAAGGCCGGGCGCGGCTACGAGAAAGCGCCGGAGAGTCACCCGTCTTCATCGCGGATCCCGGGCGACGCGCGCATCGTGCAAACGCCCGCGTCACGCACGCCGCCGAGCAGTCGCACGCCGCCGAGCAGCGGCGCCCCGCTGAGCAGCCGCACGCCGCCGAGCAGTCGCGCCCCGCTGAGCAGCCGCCCGCCACCGAGCAGCCGCCGGTCGGCCGCGGTCAGGGGCGCTCGATCGCGTTCTTCGAAAAGCTGGGGGAGTTGGGGCTACTACCTTACGGCAGGCGCCGTCGCGGGCATCGTCATCTTTACGATTGTGCGGGGGTTCGCCCCGTCCGCCACGGTGGGGGGCGACGTTTCCCCCGACAAGTCCGTCATTCGTGCGCCTGCGGCGCCTCCCTTTCCGGGCGAAACGTTGCCCGGAAAGGCTTCCAACGCCGAGGCGGATGAGGCGTTGAAGCCGGTGCTCCACCCGGACGGCCGGCCGTCCAATTTCGAGAGTGCCGCTTCGAGCCCGAGCGCTCCGTCGTCGTCCGCACCCCCCGCCGCAGCCAGGGCGCTTACCGCACCGAGCGCCCGACCGGCAAAAGCGCCCGCCAAGGGCTCGGGCAAGTCGGACATCCCACCGGGAATTTGACACCCGGGACAGGTCTTTGCCGCTCGGGTGGGGCCGTGCTGCGTCACGACGATTTTCTGGTAACCGGCGATGCCCACAGTGAACGAGTCCCGTGGTAAGTTCGCTGGATGCAAGAGAGGCGCGCCATCTCGACGGCGCTTCTGATGTCGATTCTTATTTCCTTTGCTTGGCTCGGTACGGCGTCAGGTGCCCCGACGCGTGACGCTTCCGACAACGCGAGAGAGATCGCACAGAAGGTGTATGCACGAGCCGTCGATCATTACCGGGCGGGCCGCCTGTTGGAAGCTCTGGCTGCATTTCGCGCCTCCTACGACGTGGTGGCGAGCCCGAACTCTCACTTGATGATCGCGCGCACCATGCGCGATCACGGCGATATCGTCGAAGCGTACATCGAGTATGGGAAGCTCATCGTCGAAGCGGAAGCCGCAGCCGAACGTGACACGAGGTACGCCGCCACTGCGCAGGCTTCGCGCGCCGAGCGCGCGAAGCTCCGTGCTCGCCTGACAATCGTCACCGTACAGGTCAAGGAGCCGCCCGACGATCTGCGAATTACGATCGGCGATCGGTCCCTCGACAAGGACAACTGGGGGACGCCCGTTCCGATCGCCTCGGGAGCTCTCGTCGCGCGCGCGAACGCGAGCGGCTTCCCCGAGCAGCGTCGAGACCTCGTGGCCATCCCCGGTGGGGACCTCGCCGTGTCGTTCGATTTCGCAGCCGATCTGCGGATGCGCGGTCCCCTCGTGGCAGAGAGCGTGCCCGAAGGAATGCCCCACGGGGTGAGCCCGTTTCGTTCGAGCGACGCGACCCCCGACATTCCTCGCCAGCCACCTCGCCCGCTCCGCCCACAGCCCGATCGCACGTGGGCTTACGTATCGTTCGGAGTGGGCGCCGCGGGCCTGGCCACGTTCATCACCGCCGGCGCGATCAACCAGTCCATCTTCAACAAGCTGCACGATCAGTGTCCCGGAGGTCATTGCTCGCCGAGCCAAGCCGCCGACCTCGACAAGGGGCGCAGCGCGCAAGTGATCGCCAACGTCGGTTTCGGTGTCGCGCTAGCGGGGGCAACGCTCGGATGCGTTCTTCTCGTGAATGCTGCCGGCCAGCAGAGAACGGAAGAAATGGCGCGCCGGCCCAGCCACGTTGCACTCACTGACCTTTCGGTCGGCCCCCACGGTGTCGAGGTCGGAGGAGTTTTTTGATCCGTCGGTCGGCTCTCGTCGTCATCGCGCTCGGCGTTGCGGCGTGCGCGAACGATTACGACCAATTCGATTTCTATTCCGGATCAGGAGGGTCGACCTCGGACGCGCCCTCTGACGCACGGGCAGCGCGCGATTCCGGCCCGCCCGACGCGACGGACGACGGCGTATCTCGGGAAGCCGAGGCTGGCTCGAACGAGGGCGCCGTCGACGTGGGTGTGCCAATCGATTCGCCAGGGGATGCCGACGTTCGCCGCGACGCGCAGCCGGACGCGGACTCCAGCGCAGTCGAAGGTGCATCCGACGCCCCATTCGACGTGGACGCGAGAAACCCCGATGTGTCGGTCGTGGCGGACGGTTCCGCTGATGCCGACGCGTCGTTGAACGATGTCTCGGTCGGCACCGATGCACCAGCGGACAACGACGGATCCGCCGAGGGCGAGGCAGGCTGCGGGCCGGACCAGAAGATGTGCGGAGGGGGGTGCGTGCCCCTCGACGACCCAGCGACCGGTTGCGGCAACACGTCGTGCGGTCCCTGTCTGCTGCCGCATGCCACCGCGCAATGCGACAGCGGAAGATGCGCCGTCGGCATCTGCGCTGCCGGGTTCGCCGATTGCGATCTCTTGCCCGACAACGGGTGCGAAGCGTCGCTCGCGAACGACGTCGATCACTGCGGTGCGTGCGGTCGCGCGTGCTCCAACTCGCACGTGCTCTCCCGCGAATGCGCCGCTGGATTGTGCGTCTCGGCGTGCGAGCTCGGGTTTGGCAACTGCGATCGACCTGCGACGGGCCCCGACGACGGGTGCGAGCGGGTTGTGAGCCAGGATGCCGCGAGCTGCGGTAGCTGCGGCAACGATTGCAGTGCACAAGGAGCGGGGTTCGTCTGCGGCGGCGTGCCAATTCAATGCGGCTGCGTCGACAACGTCAACTGCCGCATCGGAGCCTCGACCGGCACGTGCGATCCGACGACGGGCGCGTGCAGGTGCGGCCCCACGCGCTGCCGTCCGGGCGAGGCGTGCATCGCCGTCGACGCGGGGCCCGACCTGTGCTCGTGCAACGGCGGTTCGGCTTGCGGCGAGGGGGAAACCTGTTGCCAGACTCCCGGTGGCTGCCGTGATCTGCAATCGGATCCATCGAACTGCGGAGCCTGCGGTCGTGCGTGCCCCAACGGTCTTTTTTGCATCGCGGGCGCCTGCACATGCAACGCCGACGCGCAGTGCAACGCCGGCTCGCCCGGCACCTGCACGGCCGGTCAGTGCGTGTGCAACGGGGTACTCTGCGTCCAGGGGCGTAGGTGTTTGGCCGGTGGGTGCGGATAATCGACGCGCTGAACTTGGCCGCCCGCCGCGCGCCCGTTCACCATTCGTTTTGCCGCGGGCCGAAGCTTCGCGGCTCTCGCGGAGGAGCAACATGGAACGACGTTTGGGCCTGCGGGGCCTCGTGGATCTACCGGTCATTCAGCACGCGGACGGGTTCCCGCACGAGTGTCGCGTCGTCGACATCTCCGCGCGGGGGCTCGTCGTACAGCGCACCAAGAGTCTGGCCTCGCGCGGCTCGAGGCTCCTCTACTGGCTCGAGCTTCCGATACTGGACGCCGAGGGGCGCCGCATCCACGCGCTGGCGCGGCCGGTGTGGACGCAAGGCTCGCTCCAGGCGATGCGCTACGTCGCGGTGAACGAGGTCGATCAGCTCGAAATAGCCGAGCTGCTCGATCGGCTCGGGCGCCGTGGCACGGTTCTTCACTGATTTTCGGTAGGTCCCTTCGCCCGGTTCGAGTGGCCTTGTCGCGACTCTCGCAGTACTTCTAGCGCATGTCGAAAGCGCGGTTGTGGATGGCCGTCGCGTTGGTTGCCGCCGTCGTGGCCGGTCTCGCTCTTCTCATGCCGCGTTGCGGCGAAGAACGACTCGCGAAAAGTCCCTCCGCCGCGACGAGCGATGGGGTGCAGGCACCGTGGTCGCCGCGCCGCATCGCCAAGCTCGACATGCACACGCACGTCGATCCGGATCTGGCGCTGCCGGCTCGCGGTTTTCTCGAGTCGCAGGGGATCGGTCGGGTCGTGAACCTGTCGGGCGGCATCCCCGGCGATGGTCTCGAGGAGACGATCGCGATGGCCACCTCGACGGGCGGTTTCTACGTCATCTTCGTGAACATCAACTTCGATGGGATCGGCAGGCCGGGCTGGGCCGATCGTGAGATCGAGCAGCTCGAGCGAGCGAAAAAGATGGGCGCGAGGGGCGTCAAGATCGCGAAAAATCTCGGGCTGCGGGTGCAGTTCGACGACGGCCGTCGGGTTCAGGTCGACGATCCAGTGCTCGATCCGCTTTTCGACGCGATGGCAAGGCTCCATCTACCGCTCGCGATTCACACCGGCGATCCAAAAGCGTTCTTCGACCCCATGGGCCCGAGCAACGAGCGCATGGACGAGCTGACGTCGCACCCGATGTGGAGCTTCGCCGACAGGAGCAAGTACCCCACCTGGGAGGCGCTCTACGGAGAGTTCGAACGACGGGTCAAGCGCTCGTCCAAGACGACCATCATCGGCGTCCACTTCGGAAACGCACCTGAAGAGCCGGACCGCGTCATGAAGATGCTGAACGACTATCCGAACTTCTACGTCGACACCGCTGCGCGCGTGCCCGAGATCGGGAGAAAGCCCGCCGAGGTCCGTCGCGTGATCCTGGCGCACCAGGGTCGTGTTCTCTTCGGCACCGACGTGCAGATCGGCCCGGGGATGCTGGTGCTCGGCGCAGGGGAGGGGCGGGGCCACACGAAGACCGAAGTCGATCACTTCTTCTCGTCGACCTGGGAGTTCTTCGAAACGACGCACCGAAAATTCGCGCACCCGACGCCGATTCAAGGAAACTGGACCATCGATGGCATCGATTTGCCGCCCGACGTGCTCGAGAAAGTCTACCACCTGAACGCCGAGCGGTTGCTCGACTTGCCTCCGACGCCGCTGCCCGGTGGATCGCTCGGCGATCGCTGACCAGCAGCGCTAGGGGCAGACGGACATCGAAGGCGTCGGCACACTCGGAGCGCAATGCAGGAACGCCCCTGCACCGGCTCGTGGTTGGCTGTCCGGACTCACGAATCGCACGAGGCGCTCCTCGTCCCTCGGGCACGATTGGACGAGGGCGCACTGCGACGTGTCCTGGAACGCCCCGGGATCGACGTAGCACCAACCGCTCAGGACCGATCCAGGAGGGTTAACTTGCATCTTGCAGATGGTTTTGTCGGGATCCGTTAGCTGGACGATCTCGCAGAAGCACGTCCCATGGGCCCTGACTTCGGGCGTGATGATCTGCGAATCGGCGGTCACGCGGCCCGGTTTGTCTAGGCAGTTGCAAGTGGCTCCGGGGGGCGGGTTGAACGCCTCGATCAAATGACAGTCCGCCTGACCGCTGGCATCGAGAGGCAGCGGTTTCGCCAGGCACCCGCGCCCGCCCAGCGTGGCCTGGAACCTCGAGACAAGCGCGGCCACGGCCGGGCGATAACCGAAGTCGGAGCTGGCGGGGTTGTTCACGTTCGCCGGGCAGATGGATGCCACGACCGCCTGGTCGCCGAGGCCTTTCAGCACCTCGAGCTCGCGAAGACCTGGGTATCCTTTGGCCCTCACTTGAACGTTCGTGTATTGACCCGAGCCGTTCTGACAAAGCGGGTTTTTAGCTGCGGCCGGATCGCGTCCGGCGGGCACGAAGCAGTCGCAGTCGGTTTGCTCGATGCACACTCTGGTAGGGTTCAGCGTGAAAACACACGCGTACTGCAGGTCGGCGTTCGGCTGGGACGCGCCCATCGAAGGATTCACCTCTTGTCCGACGGCCATCGACGGATCCCACTCGTGACCGTTGAACGGGTCGGCCGTCGGCGAGCTGGCCGGTCCGGGGATGCCAGGGCGCGGCGTGATCGATTCGATCATGTGCGAATCGGTCGGCGGGACGGGAGGACTGGCGTGTGGATCGCCCAGGATCTTCTGCCAGACGTTCTGGTCGACGAGCTGCCGCGCGCTGAGATAACCCTTCGTCAAGTCGCTCGGGTCGACCGCGACGTCTTGCCAGGGAACGCCCACGATGCCCGCCAAGAAGACAGCGCTCGTGTCGCGACCCGCCGAGCAGCCGACCCTCGTGGTCTTGTCGCATATCGGCGAGAGATCGTCGAAGAGCGGGTTTCTCACGAACGAGCCGGCGCGGTTCGGGACCGTGCTCTTCGAAAAGCCATCGATGTAGCGGCTGACCGGATAGAGAAAGTCGAAGCCGTAGCGCCGCTTTTGTTGCCAGCAGCGCAGGTTTTCCGGATCGATGTCCCTCGTCAACGGGCCTGCTTGACACTCCGGATCGGCACTGTTGTCCGGGCATCCGTTCGGCGTCGCCTGGCCGCAGTTGTAGCAGCAAGGGTCGTTCGGGTTGGTTTTGCATGGCGTCGTGCCGTGCCCGAGGACGCCGGTGGGGGGCGTGCCGCTCGCTGGAATGATGGAGTAAAAACCCTGCCCGACGTCCTGTATCGAGCAGTCGTTTTCGTCGGTGATCATCATCACGGCGACGAGCGAGTCGGGTCGAAGGAAGTCGGAGCGCTGCTGCAGCAGCGCCGTGTCCACGCCGTTGAGGGCGGCCACGCCGAGCGTGTTGGTCGGGCTTGGCTGGATGACGACGCTTTGAGGGGGGTCGGGGTCGATGAGAAACCGGTAGATCGCCTCGAGCGAAGCCTCGTACCCGCAGCCGTGCTGCCCGACGCCGCGCACGATCGTCGCGAACGGCGTCAGGATGTCCGCCGGCGTCTGGCCCGGCATCTGCGTCGGGTTCCAGTTCAAGAAGCCCCGGTTTTGAAACGTGGGGACCGATGTTTCCATACCGTTCGCAATATCGCGCGCAATGAGGTGGGCGTGGTCGTCGTTGTGAGGCAGCGTCTTTCTGGGATCGGGATCGTCGCAAACCCCGGTCGCGCCGTGACCGCCGAGCGACGACGTGATGATGCCGATGTGGATGTCTTTCATCGGATCGAACTGGGGCACGCCGACGGCGCACGAGCCATCCGGTCTTCGGATTCCGACCTGCTGCCCGGTCATCGGATCGATGCACGCCGGGTCGACCAGGCGGTTGAGCAAGTCAGGCACCGCTTGGGCCAAGATGGCCTGTTTGTCGGCCATCGAGGACGAGTTGTCGATCAGAAACAAGAGGTCGAGCTTCGACCCCGGGAAAGGGCTGACGTTGATGTCGCCCGACATCGTCCCGCCCGAGGCCCCGCCTGAAATCGCGGCACCGCTGGTGCCGGTCGTCGTCGCGCTGACGACGGTGCTGCCCCCCGCCCCGCTGCCGCCCGCCCCGCTCGTCGAAGGCGTTTCGTACGAGATCGTCTTGCCGGGGCAAGCCACCAAAGACGACGACGCCAGAAGAAAGCATGCAAGGCGCCTGCGGGAAGGATGCATCACGGTGATCTCCGACTCCGTTCAGGGGTTCTGGCGTCGCAGGAACTCGGCGGCTCGTTCGCGAACGAGATCGTTGGCTCCGTTCGCCGCGAGATCGACGAGCACCGATCGGACGTCGGCACCCCGGCCGTGCGCGATCCACAGCTGCGCGCGCGCGAGACGCGCTTTGTCGCGGGTGATCGCGTCGGGCGAGTGGCAGAGCTCGCCGAAAGCATTGTCGGCGGCGGTGAAGTCGTCGCGGCGCATGGCCTCGGTGGCTCTCGCCCACGCGCGTTCGACTCTCGCACTCGGGGCACGAGCCGCTTCGTTCGGCGAATCATTCGGAAAATCCGCGTTCGGTAAATCGGCATTCGGCAAATCGGCAGCCGGAGCGTCGCCGGGTGACGATGCTTTGGCGTGATCGAGGGGGGCGCGTTTCGATGGGACGGGCATCTCTGTGGGTGCTGCCGGTTCCACCACGGGGAGCGGCGGAGTCTGCTCGGGATCGGCCAGGATCAACCCCGAAGCGACAGCCTCGGCCGCCGAAAGCCGCCAGCCGCCGACTTCTGTGGAGCTCGACCAAAACTCGACGGCGCACGGGCCGTGAAGCTCCGACGACTGCCCGTTGGCCAGGGCCACCCGTGCGGATTCGCCCTCTTTGAGCTCGAGACGCAAGCCATTCGCAAGCGGCGTCACTCCGTGCGGCCCCTCGACGTGCGGGATTGCTAGTGCGGCGCGCGTCGATCGATCGAAGCCCGCGTTCGGGTCGGGCGAGCCTCTCGAGAAAAAGCGTCCCGGCTCGACCCGTTCGGCCGCCACAGGTGACGACGTCGGGACGGGAGCCGAGCCCGGCGAGCCGATCCAGCGGATCGTCAAAAGGAGGGCCGCGGCCGCGAGGGCGCCGGCGAACGCAAAGGGGAGGGGACCTTGCCAGCTCGCCTTTTTGCGGAGAGAAGACCGCGCGGAGAAGCGCGCAGCGGCCATCGAAATTGCCGCGTCGTTGTCGGCTGGGTCGGTTTCTGCCATCCAGACCGACGCCATCCGTCGCAAGCGCTCGACGGTAGCCTGGCAGTCGTCGCAGACGTCGAAGTGAAAAGCCACATCGGGTTCGATGGCGTCTCCCAAGCGGACCGCTTCGAGCAACGCCATCTTGAGATCGGGCATTTTGCACGAAGACTTCATTTCTCGTTCTCCTGTTGGCGGCACGCTTCGTCGCCGAAGTAGGGGTCTTTGGCCAGGATCCGTGCGAGATCCCTTCGCCCGTCGCGAAGGCGCGATCGGACGGTGAGTCGATTGGCCTTGACGACGGCGGCAACCGCCTCGACCGGCAGTCCATCGAGGTCGTGCAACACGACGACCGCCCGCCGCTTGGGCGAGAGCTGCTCGACGGCCTTTCGCAAACGGGCCGAGCGCTCGAGCCGCTCGAGCACGAAGTCGTCGGAGGCAAGGGCCCCTTCGGTTTCGGACAATTCGCTTGGCTCCGTGAGCGCGAAACGCCGTAGCCAACGCCGGTACCACCGCTCGTGCTTCAGCAGCGTCAAGTAGCAAATGCGGTAAGTCCACGTCGACATCTTCGACCGCCCCTCGAACGAAGGAAGGGCGCGCAGCGCTTGCTCCGCCGCGATCTGGACCAGGTCCTCGAATTCGGCTCGCCCTCCGACAAGGCTTCGCATCTGGCGGTAGACGAGGGTGAAGATCTCGGCCGCGCTCCCCTCGTCGGCCAGGCGACTGCCGGGGCGGTCCGACGCAGGTTCGTTGGCGGACGCGTCGGGCAGGGGGGCTTCACTGGGCCAGCTATCCGGCTCATCGGCTAAAAGCGCGGTATCTTGGTGTGCGCTCACTTCGGTATCAGTTCCTTTTTGACAGCCATTCGAGCAGTCTCGGGACAAAAAAACTGGGCATGAAGCTTTTCGGCTGGTGCGGCTCGACCGAGCCGTTGCATTGTGGCTCGAAATGAAACCTGTGCCGAAGGCGCGGGGGGTCTTGCCGCACGGG
>Ga0075425_100001804_pt1 | contig 21086 bp, 17 predicted proteins | sample SoiMethybrSBSTD4_FD_75300 | JGI IMG/M metagenome (GOLD analysis project Ga0075425, IMG submission 75300) | Bulk soil microbial communities from a Populus tree surrounding site in Tennessee, USA - Soil MetaG P. TD hybrid SBSTD4 | ecosystem: Environmental > Terrestrial > Soil > Tree plantation... | reverse complement strand
CTTCGGCAATGAGGATTTTCATTGTTGAAATTACTAGCATATTTCGACAGCAAAACTCCACTTTGTAGGAGGGCGCCCGACGGTACAGTTATTCGCATCCGGTTGCCTCCGGACCTCGACCGGGTGAATGGCAATTCCACCAACGCGATTTAAGCAGCCCGCCTAAACGCCCTTAACAAAAGCGATTTCCCCCGCGACCGAGGCTGGCAGAGGCCGTGCACTGCCCGACACTGTTATGCGTAATCCGTCTGCAGGGTCAATACAGGCAGAATTGTTCAGATCGCTAGAACATAAGGCTTCACGTGGGACCGCCTTTTCCACAAGCGTCGTCGTTCACGTCGTTCTAATCACTGTGCTTGTCTTAATACCGTTGATCTTCACAGAGACGATGAAGGTGAAATACGACGTCGTACTGATTGCTCCTCCGATGCCGGAAAAACAGATCCTTGAGGTCACGCCATACAGGCAGCCCACGCCGAAACCGGTAGAGCGGCCACCCGAAAAGTTAGTCGCGCCGCCGCCCAAAAAACCACTGCTGGCGGAAATAAAGCCGCCGGAGCCTCCGAAGCTCGCGGAGGCGAAGTTACCTGAAGTCATCGAGCGCGAACGTGAAAAGGCTTTGCCGCTTCCCAAAAATTCAATGCCAGTTGCAGAACTGGAACCGGCGAAGCCGCTCAAGCCCGAACTGAAGACGAATGTTTTTTCCAAGGGAAGTTCCGCTAACCCCACTGTCAATCTTCCGGCGAGTCAGGTACAAACCGGCGGATTCGGCGACCCCAATGGAGTGCGGGGAGAGGGACGGCCGGACAAACCGGTAAACGTTGCCAGCCTGGGATCGTTCGATCTGCCCACTGGCCCTGGCGCCGGAAACGGAACCGGTGGGGCCAAAGGCGTGAAAGGAACTGTGGCGAGCACGGGATTTGGAAACGGTGTCGCCCCCGTCGCCAATGGAACGGGTACCGGAGACGGTGGCGGACGACGAGCAGTACAGCAAGGTGGTTTCGGTGACTCGAAAGCTGCCCAACCGGCAGAAGTGAAGAAACGCGAAACCGGTCCGCCGCAAACACCGGTCGATATTTTGTTCAAGCCCAAACCCGAATACAGCGACGAAGCACGAAAGATGAAGCTCGAAGGTGAGGTTCTCATTCGGGTTCTTTTCACAGCGACCGGAGAAGTCCGCGTTCTTGACGTTGTCCAAGGTCTTGGACACGGTCTGGATCAAAACGCAATTCGGGCTGCACAACAGATTCGATTCAAACCAGCACAACGAGATGGACAGCCTGTCGATTCGACAGCGACCGTTCATATTGTCTTCCAGTTGGCGTATTGAAAGGACGCCACGAAGGAGTATGGAGAAATGAAATTCAGATTCTTATCGATCGCTCTTCTAGCTGCAATCCTGGTGGCCGCGACATCTGGTTCCGCTCAAAATCCAGCCGCCACACCGAAAGTCACAGGCGCCGATGCAGCCAATCAAATCATCGACAAGTTCACCGCGAAAGAAAAAGCGCTTGTGGGGATGATGAACAACTTTCATCCGCTGATCGAGACGTACATACAAAATCTCGACAAGGATAACGAACTGGCCTTCGTTCCGAAGAGCGATGCGTATTTCATCTCGAAGCTCGACCTGATGAACGAGCAACGGCAGCGCACGCTCATGAACAAACCGGGTCTGTTCGGCTCCCTCAAAAACCAGTTCAGCCAGCTCTATGCGATCCAGTACATTCCCGAGGGTTTCTCGCAGATGCTCCTGCTCGATCAAAACTTCGACAAGGCAGACTACGACTTCGAGTATGTGCAGCGCGAATTTCTTGGCGGAGTCCGTTGCCTGGTTTTTGACGCGAGGCCAAAAGCAGATGGTAACGGAAAATTTACTGGACGCATTTGGGTCGAAGATAAGGATTTCAACATCGTCCGATTCAACGGCACGAATGGCAAATCTTCTAGCACGAAGATGTACTTCCACTTCGACAGCTGGCGAGAATACATGGGTCCCGGCGTCTGGCTGCCGGCCTATGTCTACACAGAAGAATCGAATTTCGGCTACATGCTCGGCCAACGAAAGCTGCGCTTCAAAGCGCAGACGCGGCTCTGGGGTTATAACGTCGGACGCGCGGACAAGACGGACGAACTGACGCAGCTCATCGTAGAGTCGGATGGAGTAAACGACAAAGTCGATGAGTCCGAAGCCTCCTCGCCTGTAGCGGAATTGCGGGCGTGGCAGCGCCAGGCCGAAGACAACGTCATTCGTCGCCTGGAGAAGGCTGCGTTGATCGCACCGGAGGGTGAAGTCAACAAGGTCTTGGAGACCGTCATTTCAAACCTCGAGATCACGAACGACCTGAACATCGTTCCTGAAGTTCGCGCGCGCGTTCTCATGACGACGCCGCTCGAGTCCTTCACGATCGGTCACACGATCGTGCTCAGCAAAGGGCTCATCGATGTATTACCTGACGAGGCAAGTCTCGCGGCGATTCTCGCTCACGAACTTGCTCACATCGCACTGGGCCATCAGCTTGATACGAAGTACGCATTCAATGATCGAATGTTCTTCAATGATGTCCAGGCCTTCACCGTAATGCAGTTGAAACGCGATCCAAGGGAAGAATCAGACGCAGATCAGAAGGCCTCGGAATATCTGAAGAATTCGCCTTACAAGGACAAGCTCGCGAATGCAGGTCTGTTCCTGAAGGCAGTCAATCAACGCGCCGCTCAACTGCCGAGTCTGCTGAAGCCACACATCGGAAACACGATGGTCAAGGACAGCAAGGTGACGCGGATGACGGAACTGATCAATGCCGCGCCGGACCTTCAGATGAGCAAAGTGGAACAAATCGCTGCTCTGCCACTGGGCGGACGCGTCCGCGTGGACGCATGGAGTGGTACGGCTGAGATGTCGAAAGCAAAGCCGGTTGCGCTGCTGCATGCGCGCGAGAAGATGCCGTTCGAGGTGACTCCGGTGTTTCTCTATCTGACACGGCAGACCACTAACCCCGCGACAACTGTCGCCACTCAGGCGTCTGCCACTCAGGCGCCGGCTGCTCAGGCGTCTGCTGCCGAGCCTGCATCACCGGCCGAACCGCCGGTGGATACAAAACCACAGAACTGAAATGAAACGCGGGCTGAAGCCCGCGACTACGTCCTTGCCAGATCGTCCGGCGAACTCGTAGTCGCGGGCTTCAGCCCGCGTTCATTTCACCCAGGGAAGTCGGCGCCAGAGTTTGAGCGCTGCCACCATCGCCTTCGCCGTCTTCTCATTGTTCAGCAGCCGCAAAATTCCATCGTACCCGCCGCCCGACGCAATACTACTCACGATGCTTTGTGCCTGCGTGTAACGCAGGATCCCCTGCTCTCCGTGACGCCGGCCAATACCACTCTGCTTGATGCCGCCCATCGGCACATCAAAGCTGTTGTAGATAAGCAGCGTGGCGTTGATCCCCGTAGAGCCTGTTTCCAATTGACGCGCGATCTCCAGCGCCCGGCTTTGCCGACCTGCCCACACGGATGCATTCAATCCAAAATTCGAATCGTTCGCGCGCCGAATCGCCTCTTCCGTATCGTGCACACGTTGAAGAGTAACAACGGGTCCAAATGTTTCTTCGCGTGAAATCGGCATCGCGTCGCTCACCTCGGTCAAAACCGTCGGCTCAACAAAATTTGATCCGAGATCTGGACGGCGTTTTCCTCCTGCGAGCACGCGTGCTCCTCCTCGAATCGCTTGCTCGACTCGCGTCATGACTTTGTCTGAGTGCGGCGCACTGATGAGGCTTCCCATGTCGATATCCCAGCCCTTCGACCATCCCAGTTTCAGCTTCGAGGTGGTTTCGACCAGGCGATCTTTGAACCTCTCGAAAATCGCATCCTCAACGAAGACACGCTCGACGGAAATACAGGTTTGGCCGCTGTTGGAAAATGCTCCGGCGATAAGTCCGGAAACGGCGTCGTCGATCGATGTGCCCGAAAGCACAATCATTGCATTCTTGCCGCCCAGCTCAAGGGAATAAGGGATGAGTCTCTGAGAGGCCGCGACAGCAACACGCGTTCCGGTCACGGTTCCACCGGTGAACCCGACGTAGTCGACGTGCTGAATGAGCTCGGAGCCGATGTCGCCCACGCCGTGAACAATGGCGAATAGGTCCGGATCCATACCGCTTTCGATCAGAAGATCACGTGCAAGCACGGCTGACAGTGGCGTCAGTTCAGACGGTTTGAGGACGACGGCATTACCGGCGAGAAACGCGGGTAATGCATCGGCAACACCGAGGATAAACGGGTAATTCCACGGCGTGATGAGACCGACGACGCCGTGTGGCTTGTAGTCGATTTCCGCGCTCGTTATGAATGGAACGCCGGCTCGCCGGCGTTTAACGGAAAGGTGCTTCGAACCGTGCGCCAGGTAGTAGCGCGCCGTGCCCGCGACCGAGATCACTTCACCCATGGCGTCGCGCCGGGCTTTCCCGGTTTCGGATTGAATGGTGTCGAGGATCAGCGGGTAGCGTTCAAGGATGATGTCATGAAACCGACGGATGACCGACGCGCGCTCGCCGAATGACAACTGCTTCCAGCGCGCCTGTACCTGCCGTGCGCGCCGCACCGCCTCGTGAACATCAGCCGGAGTTGCAACTCTAACCTGTCCAACAACTTCGCCGGTTGCCGGATTACGGACTTCGATAAACTCTCCTTTACTGGGAGAAGGTATCACACGGGTGTCGCCTTGCTATAATCGCCCGGATGGACGAAGCGCAATTTGAAACCAAGCTGAAGCAGCTGAGGCGGCAGAAGGAACAGGTCGAAGAGGAACTGGAGTCTTCATCCGAGCGTTGGCGCGCCGAAAAACGCCGTTTGAACGGTGAAATTGAGCGCCTCGAGAGCGCTCTCTCGGAGGCCAAGGCAAAAGCCAAGCGCCCAGCTGATAACGGGAAAAACGTCGGCATCGACCCTGCCGTGATTGCGCGTATTCAAGACGGCGCAAACGAAAAGCTGCAGCTCGCCACGAAAGACTGGGAGGAAGAACGGGCACGCTTGAAATCACAGATCAACCGGCTCGAAGGCGCTGTGGCGGATGCGATCGAGCGTTCATCAAATCCCATGCGCGCAACACAGTCTGTGAAGGAACAGTTCGAAGCTGAACTGGACCGCGTCGCAAAAGAAAAAACGGATGTCGAACAAGCATTCTTGAGAGCGCGGACGGAGTGGGAACAGAACAGTCTGAAGATGACCGGAGAAATGGTGAAGCTTCGCCGAGCCGCACAAATCATGGGGCATGCCGTTCCCCGCGAAGATACGCCCGAGGTCAATCCGAAAGTTCGCGCACTCGAAGACGAGCTCAAGCAATCGCATGCAAAATGGTCCACGGAGCGCGAGAAGCTTGTCAGCGAAATTCAAAAATGGGAAGCATCTTCGAGACAGTGGGAGACTGAGCGCCGCCAATTGAACGACCATGCTGGTCAACTGCAGGAGGCTTATGTCCAGGCCCAGGCAAAGATTCAGGGATATGAAGTCGCAGCCCGCGCAGGCAATCAATATGACTCCAAGCTGAGCGAATTGAAGCAGCAGAAAGAATCGCTCGAACGCCAACTTCAGAACGCTCGCAACGAATGGACCGCGGAACGCCTGAGATTGAATTCAGAAATCGATCGGCGAGATCAGCAGATCCAGAGGATCGCCACAGATAAAGAAGGCGTCAGCAGCGAAGTCGTCGAACAGCTTCGAAAGCAGTACGAGCAGCGACTGCAGGAAGCCATTCAACAGAAGACTCAACTGGCGCAGGAACTGCAAAACGCAAGTCAGATGCTGGAAACGGAGCGCGCGCGACTGAGTGCTGAGATTGGAAACGCCGAAAAAAGCCCACCAGCAAAGGGCGTCGACTCGCTGGATCGAGACGCGATTTCTGCGGAAGTCGCGCGGGTCGAGAAGCAGATTAAGGAAATTGCCGCGTTGATCGACAATCCGGAAACGGAATTGTCGACCGTCATTCGGAAGAATGTAGAGAAAGCGGAGCTGGGTGCTTATTTGAAGGGCATCCTGTATTCGTTAGGACGTGGTAAGGGTCTCTGACCGCCCCCGGATCATGCTGATTGAAAATTGTTGATCGCTAAGCAAGCCCCGCCAACACACCCATTAACACCAACAACCGCTGAAGCCCAGGCGCTCGATTCGTCGGATCGAACCATTCATCCGGCGTATGCGTGTTACCCGATCGCCCACCGCCGCCGATCGCGATAGCGGGAATTCCCATCGACATCGGAATATTCGCATCGGTTGAACCGATGTCGAGCACGGGGTCTGCGCCGAACTGTCGCGTTGATTCAATCGCGGCTTGAACGATATCGGTTTCCGTCGATGTGACACCCGAAGGTCGCTCGCCCATTAACTCAACTCTGCACTCCACGTGTGCAGCGCCTGCGGCTTCGTTCAACGCACGCTGCAATTGATCGTTCAATTCCGAAAGATTGATGAACGTCGTCGATCGCAGGTCTACTTCCATGACGGCTTCGGTGGGAATCGCGTTCACTGAAATGCCTCCGCGTATCAATCCCACGTTGAAGGACGTGCCGGAAGGCCGGCTCGCGCATCGAGTAACAAACGAATGCACAGCGGCCGCCATCGCATGGACGGGATTCGGCCTGCCAAAGTCGGCCCAGCTGTGACCTCCCGGTCCAGTCATGCGGACACGAAATCGTCGGCTCCCCAGGGCCTGGTGCGTGATGCGCTGAAAGCCGCCGACATCCACAGCGATGAACTGGCAGTCGCGCCTCGCCCACGGCGCAGCTTGAAAGATATGGCGTATGCCGCGCAAATTTCCTTCGCCTTCTTCGCCGACATCCGCCACGGCGATGATCGGTTTTTGAAACCGCAGTCCCACTTCGCCTGCAGCGCGCAAGGTCCATAACAATGCCACCAGGCCGCAGCCGTTGTCGGAAATGCCGGGCAGGAACAATGCGCTATCTTTTCGGCGAAGCTCGAGTGGTGTTTCACGCGGGAAAACTGTGTCGAGGTGCGCACCAATCACTAGCGGCTTGCTGCCGAAATCCTCAAACGCCGCTATGACGTTGCCGACTTCGTCTATTGATGGTGTGAGACCGATCTTGCGCAGTTCTTCAGCGAACGCGTCAGCACGGGGACCCTCACCGAATGGCGGCGCGGGTATGAGGGTCAACCGGATTTGGTCCGCTTCGATCAGAGATTCGTGTTCGGCAATAAACCGGAAAGCGCGCTGGACGCGCGAATCCGCGATAACGCTTTTAACCTGCTCGCGCACGGACTATTTGATTTCGAACATTGCTGGACTGGATTCGATCGGCGGCTGCGTCGCAACAATACCGACGACCGCGTACGTTCCAGGCTCAATCGGATTGAGATCATTGTCGCGGTTGTTCCAGGTGACTTCGAACGTCCAGTTCTTGTTTGGACGGATGGCTTCCTTGCGGAGAACCTGCGTAAAGAACTGGCGGCGCGACCAGCGCCACACCTCTTGTCCGGTAAACGTATCAATAACTGCGAAATCGTACGTCTGACCTGACGTGAAATCGAAAGGCAGCAGCTTGTCGGAGGTATTGAAAACGTTCAGAACGAACTTATGCCCACCGGAAACGGCAACTACCTGGACGTCAAGCGCCGGATTCTCGTCGGAGATCTTCGCGACATTGTCGATGTTCTTCGGCTTCTGATCCGGCGGCTTCGGTGGCGGCGGAGGCGGCGCATTTGGATTCACAACGCCGGGCAGACTGGCCTGGGCCGTCGGTGGGGGCCCGCCGACGCGCATAGCGGAAAGCTTTGCAATCTGGACAGAGTTGCCGCCGTGAATCCGCGCCTCAATGACTCCAACACCACGCTGGAACGTGAGGTCGAAAAGATCCATTCGGAGAATGAATTTTAGCGGCAGGCCCGAATTGTCGGCTTGCAGTACCTCGGCGCTGGCGCCATCGGCCAGGAACAGTGGGCCCTCTTCGTTATCGAGCATTCGCATGTACTGCCGTTCCTGGCGGTCGTAACGGATCAGGCGATCAAGGCTGCCATCGTCTGGCGTGAATGGAAAACCCGAAAGCACGTAATAGCTTCGTCCGCCGATGATCCGATGCTCTTTGATCGAGAAATCAACGCTGCCGATCTTCTGCCCGCCTTCATTTTCGATGTCATAAACCCACCGGTTTCCCACTTCGAGCGGAAGAAAATCGCCCGACATGCGGACACCCTGACCAAAGAGCGTCACAGGCATCAAGCACATCAGGAACGCCACGAATTTCATGTGGAATAAGTGTAGCATGCTGGCATGCTCGCGGATTTTGACGTCCGGTACATGGAAATGGCGCTTGACGAGGCGCGCAATGCCGACCGGGCAGGTGAAGTGCCTGTCGGGGCAGTAATTGTTGTGGACGACTCGGTCGTCGCACGCGCGTTCAACCAGCCGATCTCCACCCGCGATCCAACGGCTCATGCCGAAATGGTGGTACTTCGCGAAGCGGCGCGGGTGGTCGGCAATTATCGTCTTTCCGCCGCGACGATGTATTGCACGCTCGAGCCATGCATGATGTGCGCGGGCGCGATGATTCACGCCCGACTTGCAAGACTCGTCTTCGGTGCTCTCGATCCGAAAGCAGGCTCCGCGGGTTCCATCTACAACGTTCTCACGGATCCGCGATTGAACCACCGGGTGGAAGTGGTACCGGGAGTTCGCCAGTCCGAATGTTCGGCGCTCCTGCGCGATTTCTTCTCACGCCGTCGTAAAATAATGGAATGAATAAGAAGGTCGAAAAACCCGAAGAACAATGGAAAAAAGAACTGACGCCGGATCAGTACGAAGTTTGTCGCAATAAAGGAACAGAGCGCCCTTTCACCGGTGAGTATTACGAGACAAAGACGCCGGGCATTTATAAGTGCGTGGCGTGCGGCCATGAACTTTTCGATTCGGATACGAAATTCGATTCCGGAACCGGCTGGCCGAGCTTCTATAAGCCGTTGTCCGACGAAAGCGTTGAGACTGAGGAGGACAACAGCTACGGAATGCGCCGCACCGAAGTGACGTGCAACGCCTGCGGCGCCCACCTTGGGCACATGTTCCCGGATGGACCGCGACCTACAGGCCTACGGTATTGCATCAATTCCGTTGCGTTAAAGCTGGACGACAAGAAGGAAAAATAACGCGGTCTAAAGCCCGCGACTACGTGTCGGCCGGAATGTTGTCGCGAGGGCGTAGTCGCGGGCTTCAGCCCGCGTTATTTTTTCGGAATGACTTTGATCTCGAAGAGCTTCGGCCAGAGCTTTCCCGTTACGAAGATCCGATCTCCCGCTGCGTCGTAGGCGATGCCGTTCAGGACGGCATCGGAATTCGTACGCTCTGCTTTCGGAAGAATTCCTGTGAGGTCAATCCAGCCGAGCACGCGCCCATCGGCCGGCGAAATCCGTGCGATCCGGTCTGTCTGCCACACATTCGCCCATATCTCGCCGCGAATAAACTCCAGCTCGTTGAGTTCGTTAACGGGTTTGCCCGCATCCGAAACGCGGATTCGCCTGATCTCCTGCAAGGTCATTGGATCCCATATGCGAATCTGGGCCGTGCCGTCGCTCATATAGATCTGCTTTCCGTCGTTCGTCATACCCCAACCCTCGCCCGGGTAGCTGAAACTTTTGAGGACGCGGAAGTTTTTGTCATAAACAAATCCGGTCTGCGACTGCCAGGTCAGCTGGAGAATTTGTTGCGGCAGCACGGTGATGCCTTCACCGAAGAAGGGTTGTGGTAGATCGAACGATTGGAGCACCTGTCCCGTGTCGAGTTTCACCTTGCGTAGCGCAGAACGCCCAACGAGACCCGTACCTTCGTAAAGAAAGCCTTCGCGATATTCGAGACCCTGCGTGAACGCGTTCCGATCGTGCGGATAGGTTTTCACGACGCGAAAGCCGTATTGGGGCGCTGCCGGCGCGAGCAACAGCAGTCCAAGGAGCGCGGCGAGAATGGTCTGCATCAGTATTCCAGGAGTTTTTTGAGTTCGGTGCGCAGATCATCCACGGAAGGCAGAACCTCGTCTTCGAGCGATACAGCCGATCCGACGAACGAATCCTTCGCACCGAGGCGGAGAACGGGCGCGTCCAGGTGCTCGAAACAATTTGCTGCGATGCGAGCAGCAACTTCGGCGCCCCAGCCCAATGTCAGAGCATCTTCGTGAAGCACGAGAACTCGATTGGTTTTTCGAACACTGTTGAAAACGAGTTCGTCATCCATCGGCACAATTGTACGCAAATCGATGACTTCCAGATCGTATTCTTCCGCCAGTTCGAGAGCAGTATAAACAGTTGCGCCCCAGGTGACGACAGTAGCCGCCTTGCCTTCGCGCTTGATCTTCCCCTTACCGAAGGGAATGAGGTAGTCGGCGTTAGGTTCCCTGGCCTTCGCCGTGATGTGCCTGTACAGCCGTTTGTGCTCGAGGAACAGGATCGGATCATCCGCCCGTGCCGCGGTCTTAATGAGTCCCTTCGCATCTGCCGCGTTGCTTGGAAATGCGATGTACCATCCCGGCGTGTGCGCAAACAGGGCTTCAACACAGGTGGAATGAAATGGTCCGCCTTTGATCCTGCCGCCCGTTGCGATTCGAACGACAAGGGGATCCGACCAGGTCCCGTTGCTGCGCCAGCGCAGCGTCGGTATTTCATTTCGCATTTGCATATAGCCCGGCCAGACATAATCGCCGAATTGGATTTCGACAATCGGTTTGTAGCCGCCGATCGCCATACCGCCGGCAACACCGACGATGCTCGCCTCTGCAAGGGCTGCGTTCTGAACCCGATCCGGATATGCGTTCGTCAATCCACGTGTGACTCCGAACACGCCACCCTTGGGATCGGCAATGTCTTCACCCCACATCACGATCTTGGGATTGCGGTCCATTTCTTCGCGCAGACCACGATTGATCGCCTCGACCATGGAGATCGTGTCCTCCGAAACATAGACCGGCTGCTTTTCTTCAAAGAACGGAGTCTTGTCGCTGTAGATCCTTTCTGTGATGTGCCCGGTTACCGGCTGTGGTGCGGCATCGGCTTCGTCCGCCGCCTGGTTGACTTCAGCCTGGAGCGAAGAGCGAAGGTCCTGGACTTCATTTTCTGACATGATGCCGTGCCTGATCAGGTATCGTTCGGTGAGCAGAATCGGATCGCGCTCGCGCGCTCTCAACATTTCCTCTTCGCTTCGATACTTCATCTGATCATCTGATGACGAATGCGATTCCAACCGGACGACCTCCGCTTCGATCAGCAGCGGGCGGCCGCTCTCTCGCATGCGCTTGATCAAGGGAGGGAGACGTTGGTACATGGTTTCGTACCACGTACCGTCAAAGTGGTAGCTGGGAACGCCGAAACCGTCGGCAATCCTGTGGACTTCCGATGTTGTTTGCGCATCCTGAGGAACGCTGATCGCGTAGCCGTTATTTTGAATCAGGAAAAGTACCGGCAATTCTTCACGCGACGCCCAGTTCAAGGCTTCCGCGAATTCTCCCTCACTGGTCGCCCCTTCCCCGGATGACACATAGACGATGGCGTCGCTGCCGTCCTTTCTGAGAGCTTTCGCCATACCGACGGCGGGAAGAAACTGTGTGCCGGTGCAAGCCGTTTGCGAAACGAGGTTCAGCTTACGGGAAGAGAAATGTTCGGGCATGTTCCGCCCGTTCGAACTGGGATCGCCTTCACGGCTGAGCATGTGCAGAAAGATGTCCTTGACGGGCATGCCGAGGGCGTACGCGATTGCCTTTTCGCGATAGTACGGGAAGAACCAATCATGACCCGGCTTCATCAGCATGACGGTCCCTACCTGGACCTTTTCGTGGCCACGGGTCGACGCCAGGAAAGAGATTTTTCCCTGCCGCGTAAGGATCTTCAACCGCTCTTCGATGTAATAGACCCCTAGCATCTTCCGGAAAAGCTCCTGGACAAGGGCATCCGGAACGATCCTTCTTTGATTAGGTTGAACGTCAGCGGGCGGGCCAACAGGCGTTCGGGCCATATCTACACGATCTCCAATCCGTGAATATATGTTTGGACGGCACTTTAGCCAGATGGACTAGGCGGCGCCTCTTTTGCCTTTTGCCGTCGCAGCCTTACGAGGCGAAGACCGCTTTCGCGAAACGGGGCGCTGACTCTCGCCCTGCCCTTCCTTTGCGGCGGTGATGCGCAGCATACCGTCGGCCAGATCGATCTGAAGGCTGCCAAGGTCAACAGGCTGTGGAAAGCGGAACGAACGGAACAAGGTTGCGGATTTGAAATCGCAGATATGAAGGATACCGGCCGCGTCGTCGTGCGAATGCTTTAGGACGCACTTAATCAACATCTGGCCGGACGTAGCCATGATCTGGACGTCGGCTGCTTCGACGCCCGGCACGGCAACCTGTACATGAAATTCGCCGTCCTTCTCCAGGATATGCATCGGTGGAACGGAAATGATATCGGACTCCGCCGACAACCAGTCGTCCATCTCACGCCCTGCATGGCCGCGCATCTGCGATAGTTCGTACGCACGCTCGCGAATGCGATTCTGTATTTCCTCTGTTTGAGCGACAATTGCGTCGTCGTTTTCCAGAAGAACCACACTACCGGCCGATTTGCTTTGTCTTTTCATCGTCGCCCCCATCGAGGTCCAAATCAGACAAAAAACAGAATAACAAAAAAGAAATCCATCGCCAGAACGGTTTTGCCTTTACACTCCCAAGAACCAACAGCATGGTGAAACAGATGAACATTCTTCTCTACAATCCTGATAACGGCGTCACGCGGAATTTCATGCCGCACCTGTGGATGTTTCTCCTTCAATCGTTGACTCCACCGCAGCACCAAGTCTTTCTGATCGACGGTAATGCTCAGCCGATGACAGAAGACGAACTCGGCGATTTTGTAAAACGGAATGACATCAAGCTTGCCGGAATCGGCGCCATGACGCGCATGGCCGCGCGTGCGTATCGCATGGCAGATGCGATACGCGCGGCCGGAGCAAAAGTCGTTATGGGCGGACCGCACGTGACGGAAGTTCCCGATGAGCCCCTCGGCCGTGGTGGCGGACCACGGCACGCGGATGCGATTGCCCTGGGCGAGGCAGACGACACGTGGCCCCGAATCGTGGCGGATGCAGAACGGGGTCAACTTGCCGAGATTTACATGCCGTTAAATGCCGAGGGTAAAGAGATCAAGCCTCCGCTTACAGATTATCCGTGCATTCCCTGGGAGACGATCGACCTAGAGCAATTCAATCTCATCGGCCACATTCCGCAAATGGTCCGGTCGGTCATGCAGATGATGGGAATGCGGTGGAACAGTATCTACGTCGTCCCGATCGAATCGGGACGCGGATGTCCCTACGGATGCGATTTCTGCACCGTCACGGGCTTCTTCGGCGATTCGATCCGCTTCAGAACCAACGAAAGCGTCGTCGACGAAATGCTTCGCCTGAAGGCCCGGGCCGACAAGGAACAGGGCCTGGTCGGCGTTTTCTTCATCGACGACAACTTCGCGATAAATGTGAAACGGACCAAAGCGCTGCTACGTGAAATCATCCGGCGAGACGCAGTCCTGCCCTGGGTCGCCCAGATCAGCATGAACCTGCTGCGCGATGAGGAACTGCTCGACTTGATCAAGGAGAGTGGCGGCCGCTGGATTTTTATCGGCCTGGAATCTATCGACGCGGCGAGCCTCAAAGCGGTAAACAAAGGCTTCAACAAACCGGCGGAGTACGGCGCCACCCTCCAGAAACTCGCGGACCGCGGAATATACGCGATCACATCCTTTATTTTTGGAATGGAAGGTGACACCCCCGACGTGAGTAACCGGACGCTGGATTCGATCCACTCCTGGCCACCCGGGCTTCCAGTCTTTGGCCTCCTGACACCGTATCCCGCAACTCCACTCTATGACCGGCTAATGGCAGAAGGACGTCTGACGCGGCCGAAACACTGGCTCGATTTCCGGCCATTTCGCATGGCCTTCACGCCCGAGAGTATTTCAATTGAACAGGCCGAGCGTGAGGTCAACAACGCCTGGGAACATAGCTACGACGAACACGCGATCGCGAAAGCGCTAAAGAAAATCGAAGGCCGTCCGTTCAATGAGCGAATCGTGATGTTGTGCACACGCCTGGCGTTTCGTGGAATTTATTTCCCGATGATGAGTAAGGCCTCGTGGATATCGGTGCTGTTCAAGAATCGGCGGATCATCATTCAAATGATCCGCGAGGCGCTCGCTGAGAAAAACAGGCCGGAGCCGGGCCCGTCGACCAAAACACCCGAGGAAGTGACCTCGAACGTGAGTGTTGATTAAAGTACAATTTAATTCCTGAACCGGAGAGGTGCTGGAGCGGTTGAACAGGCCGGTCTCGAAAACCGGAGTGGGGGTAACTCCACCGTGGGTTCGAATCCCACCCTCTCCGTCTTTCCCTTCCATTTAGTCGTCAACCCGTCCAACGTGCTAGGCACTACTGTTCGCGGTTGCCAGGGTCACTTCAGGACGAATGACTCCAGCGGTAATTGCTGTAACCTACAGGTCGTGATGAAATGTCCGAGTTGTGGTTGGCTGGAAATTCGTCGTTCCCACCGGCATGGCTTACGCGAGTGGTCCCTGAGACTTATCGGGATCGTTCCCTGGCGTTGCGTGTGCTGCCAGTATCGATGGCTTGCACGTAAACAGTCGAATCAGCAGGCCGCCAAAGCCCTCCCCCAGAGCGATAAGGTCTAATTCCACCGAGTCCCTTTGGGGATCAGCAACCGCACTCATAACCGAAGCGCTGCCTTATGCTTTTGGTTTGACCGATCGTCTGCCCTCGTCTAGACTCGCGCTAATTGTTTAACGAAACAATTCAACAGCATTGCCCTCGGCAATTCGAGATCGACAAAAGAAGGGAGAATCGACGAAATGTCGAAAAAAGCATTCCGCTTCATGATCCCTTGCGTTTGTGGGATGTTGGCGTTGCTCCTCTCGTTGAATGGTCCGTATTTCGGGCTGATGCGCGCAGAAGCGCCCCAACAGGAGCAAGTGGCTGCCCGGCCGACTCCGGCTGGCTCTGCAGACACGAGAAAGACAATCCAAATAAAACGCGCTCCTGCGCGGGTGGTGAAGGATCCGAATTCATCATTTAGCGCGGTCGCCGTGGATGTAGGCCACAACGAAATCGTTCTCCAGGACGAAAACCTGGGGCAAATCATGGTGTATGACCGGCAGGAGAATACACCACCGCGCGCGGCTCTGAGTGAGCCGAAGCGGATAATCGGCGGGTCTGCAACGAAGGTTGCGATGAACTGCGGCGTGTATGTCGATCCGGTTTCCGGCGACATCTACAACGTGAATGGCGACACGCAGGACTGGCTAACCGTCTGGTCGCGGGACAAGAAAGGAAATGTGCCTCCGACCCGCGAATTGGAGACCCCGCATCGTACGTTCGGCGTCGTCGTGGACGAAGAAGCAAAAGAGATGTTCGTCACCATCCAGCATCCGCCCGCCGTGGTGGTCTGGCCCAAGATGGCGCAGGGGAAGGACGCTCCAGTCCGCATTCTCGAAGGAGAAAAGACACTGTTGGCCGAGGCACAGGGCGTTGCTGTTGATACAAAGAATCAGCTGCTCTACGTCAGCAACCAGGGGGCCTATGCTCGCCATAATAACAATCTAGGTTGGAGCCGAGCTCTGCAGCCTGGAGCCAAAACCTGGGAAATTCCAGACAGGATTTTGGATTTGATTCCCGGCACCGGCGAGTTTCACGACCCTTCCATCAACGTATACCCGTTAAAGGCAGGCGGCGATACTCCGCCCTTGCGGATGATCCAGGGTTCGAAAACGGGACTTAATTGGCCAACGCACATTTCGGTCGATGTAGACCATCAGGAACTGTACGTTGCCAATCCGGTCACGCATGAAGTCCTGGTCTTCCGCGCGAGTGCAAGTGGCAACGTCGCTCCGATTCGCGTTCTGAAAGGTTCCCATACGAATCTGAGCTATCCGCAGGGTGTTTTCGTGGACACGAAAAACGACGAACTGGTTGTCGCCAACTTTGGAAATCATTCGTCCACGATTTATCGAAGGACCGCGTCGGGTGACACTGCACCGATCCGCATGATCCGGTCGGCACCGCCCAATGCTCCTGCTCCGATGTTCGGCAACATCGGGTCGGCTACATACGACACCAAGCGAAACGAGTTTCTGACCTTTAACTGAGTGGCCTTCCCGCAAATCGCGGCGTTCGCCAGGTTGGCGGACGGTAATGTAGCACCGACGAGACGTATTGCAGGACAGGCAACGAAGATCGGTCGAGCGTCGCATGACGTCACCTACGATGAGGTCAACGACGAAGTAGTCCTGGCCAGCGCCAATGGGCAGGCCGTTATCACGTTACCGGGAGGAGCCAATGGCGACACGCCTCCCCGTCGTGTGATTCAGGGTCCGCACACGCAAATACAATCCCCGGGACGTGGAGCGACTGTGGATGCCGTCCACAACGAAATCTGGGTTGTCGAAGGACGAGATCGCCCAGGGGACGAATACATTCTGGTTTTCCCCCGGAATGCCAATGGCGACGTGGCTCCCATTCGTGTCATCAAGGGTTCCAACACCATGCTGAAGGGCGCGAGAAGTATCATCGTCGATCCGATTCGGAACTTGATTGCGGTGAGCAGCAACAACGGATGCCTCATCTTCAATCGAACCGATAACGGAAATGTGAAACCCCGCGCAGTCATCAAAGGGCCAACGGGCAAATTCCGCCTGATTCCCTCGAAGGGTTACATCGTCGCAGTCAAAGGCACCGGGGGCGGCGATGACGGAGATGAGGAAGGTCGTAGCGGCAGTCTCGCGGTATGGAACATTACCGATGAGGGCAATATCCCGCCGTTGTATCAGCTCACGAATCCCAACGGTCCGATCGGTGGAGGCAGCGTCGCGCTGAATCCGAATAACAAAGAGGTGATCCTCGGCGGACGAACCTCAGTATCGATCTATTCCTTCCCCGAGATCTTCTAGGCCGCGAATTACGCCAATTACGCGAACTCCATCGCGTAATTGGCGTAATTCGCGTTTAAAAAACGTACTTCAGCGCGAGTTGCAGGATTCGCGGATCCTGTGCGGATTGGATCCTGCCGAAGTTGCTGCTTGATAGAGTCGTGTTTGGATTGCCCGGGTTCAAATGGTTGGGCACATTGAACGCTTCGACTCGGAATTCCACCGTCTGAGCTTCGCGAATCCGAAATGCTCGAGTCAGGCCCATATCGAAGCGGATCGTTCCTGGACCTTCGATGCTCAGGGCTCCCGAATTTCCAAACGTGCCGATCGCGGGTTGGGCAAACGCCGCCGGGTTCAGGTAACTATTGAGGGGTTTGCCTGGGCCGTAAACATTAGCCATGACCTGGTCCGCTCGCTGAGGACCAGTTGCCAACGCCCTATCCTGTCCAGGCGCCACCGACAGGAAACCGCCCGAAAGAAGTCTGGCAATTCCGGAGATTTTCCAACCCGAGGCCAGTTTTCGCACCACCCCGTTCGAGAACTGCGGTGTTTCATAAACCGTCGACGAATTGAAATTGTGTCGCCGGTCTTGCACGCAGTTACCGCGATCGAGATAACGGCGCTCATTGGGCGCGCCAAGACGCAACTTCGGATCGGACAATGGATCCTCAATACAATGCCCGTACGTGTAGTTCGATTGCAGTGTCAAACCGTGGAAGCGCCTGCTTTGGATCGACAACAACATTGCGTTGTAGTTGCGGGTGCCGTGCGTACCGTAATATCGCAGGTCATTGAAGCGAGATCCATCAACTGGATTTTGCAAAATCAACGAACGCCGTTGAACTGTGTTCGCAGTTTGCGAGCACGGCGTATAGGTTCTTCCATTGAGCACACAGCTGGCGCCCGGCAGGTAGATGACGGGGTTGGCCTCATAACCATTCGCAACGTGAATCACGTTGCTGCCGAGATAATTTGCTGCAAAAAGCCAGTCCCCAATTTGTCTTTGGATGCTGAGCCCCCATTGATTCGCGTAAGGCGATTTCACACCACCCAGGCTTTTAGCCGGAGTCCAGTAGTAGTCTCCGGACGCTGGAAAATTCGCATTCGGGCCGAGGAAGAATGGGAACGGATTTCCTCCTGGATATCCCAGCCACGGATCCGCCAAACCGCCCGGCGGACTTGGAACAGTGACTTGACCGCCAAACGGAGGCTCGTCTCTAGTGTCGCCGTACGCATACATGTGCGGATAATCCCAAAACAGACCGTAAGACGCCCGAATAGTCATCTGACCATCGCCCTTGGGATCCCACGCGAGCCCGACGCGAGGAACAAACCGCTTCAGGTAGTAATTCGGACCGAACGTCGTGCTGTCCGGAACTCCCGCGTCTCCGGGATACAAAAGACCCGCCGGTGCGTTCTTGAACACCGCGCTGTGAATTCCTTTGTCAAAGGACGCCTTATCAAAATAGGCAAATCGTTTTTGCTTTTCGCGCATCGAATGGTAGGGCTCCCAGCGGACACCGGCATTCGCCGTGAAATGCGAGTTCACCTTCCAGGTATCCTGCAGGTAAAGGCCATAATAAGGCTGGCTCTGATACCACGTGTTGTAACCCGACTGCCGGACCGAGTCCAAAGTTCCGATCATAAAATCGCCCAGCCCGAGGCCGGTATTCGACGCGGTGAAGGTCATTGAACCGACGGCGTCGGTCGATGCGTTCGAGTACAGTCTCTGGTAGATGTAGGTCCCGCCGAAAGCGATCTGATGGCCGCCCTTGATCGTGCTGATGTCTTCGGAGAAAGACCAGACCGTCGCGTTACCAACACCGGGTGTAACCTGGCCGCTCACGCGTGGGTCCCCTCCTCCGATCCTTGGTCCATTCGCGACGGTGAGGTCAGGGAGTTTAGGCGCAAGCGGATGGGTGTACCAATTCTTCACGCCGAGCCGCGCCCACGTTACGACGTCATAGTCGAACGTTTTTACGTTTGTCGTTCGCAGAAATGTTGCCCGCGTCGTCGCGACCGTGTTGGCGCTGAGCAAATACGTGTCGCCAAGGACGGCAGACTGCGCCGTTCGTATGTAGTCCGGCCGAGTTATGGTCAGCAGGTTCTCGCCATCCCAGCCGGTCGGCGATTTGAGTTTGTGACGTTGCCAGCGAGTGAATATGGTGTGCTTATCGTTCCGGACATAATCCACTTTTCCGATATAGACTTGCTCGTCCTGTTTGAACGGCAGGCTAAACGGATGATAGCCGCAGGGATCAGTGGTGACCGGTAGCTTTTTCGCCAGATTCACGGACGGAAGGGCGAACAAGGACGGATCGATCCTGTTGTTAACGAACGGCGCCCGCAATGTAACTTGCCGGCCGCCGTTGCAGGCCGGAGAAGTGATCGCCGTCCAATCGCCCGCGAGCATCGCCGGCGTTGGAATGTAAGAGAATATATCGCTGGGCCTTGAACGTTCGGTTGTACCCTGAAATCCGCCGAAGAACAAAAGTTTGTTTTGTTTGATGGGGCCGCCCAACGTTCCGCCAAACTGATTACGCTTCAATCCATCATTCTTCAATGCGAAGGCATTGCGAGCGTTCATCTCGCCGTTGCGCAAAAACTCGAATGCGTCGCCATGAAAATTGTTCGTGCCCGACTTGGTGACAGCATTCACCGCTCCCGCGGAGTGCTGTCCGTATTGAGCCGTCACAGCGCTGGTCTCTACTTTGAATTCCTGCAGCGCATCCGGAAACGGAAGCGGCAGGTTGAGCCCGTTGTACGGATCGTTGTGTGTGCCCCCATCCAACAGAAAGGTCAAACCGTTGTTCATTCCACCGGCCACCGAGATCGCATCTGTTGGATAGTTGCGGTTCGTCATTTGATTGCCGCCGCCAACGGCAGCTCCCGACAGAATGATGAGGTCGGTCACCTGGCGTCCATTGAGCGGCATCTCCAACACACGGACGTTGTCCATAACCTGACCGACACCCGTGCTCCGGGTTTCCACCAGGGCGGCGTCGGCTCGAACCTCAACTTGTTCGCTGACCTGCCCGACTTCGAGAACGGCGTTGACGACGGGGTTGGCATTCACCTGAAGCACGATTCCCGTTTGCACATATGTGCGAAACCCTGGAAGACCAGCTTCGAATCGGTATGGACCAACCGGTAAGTTCGTCAGCAAGTACGACCCTGTTTCATCCGTGACTACGGTTCGCTTGAAACCCGTTTCCGTTTGGGTCGCGGTCACTTCCGCTCCCGGCAGCACCGCGCCGCTTTGATCCTTGACCGTGCCGCTCACTTGAGCTGTCGTTTGGGCCCACGCGCCGGTCGTAGTGAGTGTGATAAACAACACCGCGAAGAAGCCTCTCAACAACCGTCTTTCAATTCCTCTCATACCTTCCTCCAATCACAAGAACTTAAAGTTGCAACGGCTTAAAAGATTTCGCTTACACGTCGCCGTCTCCAGCAAAAGTACGCGCTCTAGTTTTTTCTTGAAAAAGTGGGTACACGCTACCAGCGTTTCTAACAAAGGTCAATCACGAGCGGATCGGCTGTCGGCGCGCGTCGTTGTCACTCGAACAGAGCGCGTGGTACAAATGAGCGCCATGACGAACACAATCACAGTCCTGTTAATCGTTCTGCTGGCCGCGGTGCCCGCGGTCGCTCAGAAACCTGAACACATCAATCCGGCGGGACTTTCCAAGCCCGCGCCCGGGACGTACACGCACATCGTGAAAGTCGGAAAAACTCTCTACATCGCGGGACAGACGGGTGTGAATGCGGAAGGCAAGGTAGTCGGACCGGGAATGAAGGAGCAGCTCGAGCAGGTTTACTCGAACCTGCTCACGGCGCTGAAATCGCAGGGAGCAGACTTCAGCAACGTCACAAAGACCACAACCTTTGTGACCAGCATTCCGGAGTTCCGCGCTCCCGAAGTTGCTGCCGTGCGTGCCAAGTACGTCGGCGCGAATCCCCCGGCGAATACGCTCGTGCAGATTCAGTCGCTCGCTCAGCCGGAATACAAGGTAGAGATCGAAGCAATCGCCGTCTTGCCGTAAGAATTGAGGGACGATCATCTCGGAGGGAACGGTTTCAAAATGTCAAATGTCGGGATGTCCAACGTCCCATGTCAAATGTATCTGTCA
>Ga0075425_100001803_pt1 | contig 21092 bp, 19 predicted proteins | sample SoiMethybrSBSTD4_FD_75300 | JGI IMG/M metagenome (GOLD analysis project Ga0075425, IMG submission 75300) | Bulk soil microbial communities from a Populus tree surrounding site in Tennessee, USA - Soil MetaG P. TD hybrid SBSTD4 | ecosystem: Environmental > Terrestrial > Soil > Tree plantation... | reverse complement strand
GACCTGAACGTGATCGAGTACGTGAGCGACCGCGTGCTGGTGATGTATCTCGGCCAGGTCGTGGAGTCGGGCACCGCGGATGCGCTCGCGGAGGCGCCGAAGCATCCGTACACACAGGCGCTGTTCGCCTCGGCCCCGAGCATGGACCCGGATCGCCGCATGGAGCGCCCACCGATCACGGGCGATCCACCGAATCCGATCAATCCGCCATCGGGATGCCGCTTTCGAACGCGCTGCGCGTTCGCGATGCCTCAGTGCGCAGAGGCCGTTCCACCGCCGGTGGCGGTGGCGGCAGGGCACGACGTCGCGTGCTATCTGTACAGCGAGGCGGCGGGCGCGGGATTACCTCCGAGGTAATTGCCGCCCGACGCTGTCCGCGTATAGTGCTCGTGTGAACGACGGCAAGAGCGCGCGATGGCATCTGCGCGCCGCCCGGCCCAGCACGGTCGGCCGGCTCCTCAAGCAGTGGCGCGAGCGGCGGCGGATGAGCCAGCTCAGCCTGGCCCTCGAAGCCGAGATCTCCACACGGCACCTGAGCTTCCTCGAAACCGGCCGGACGCAGCCCAGCCGAGAGATGGTCCTGCTCCTGGGCCGTGTGCTCGAGGTGCCGCTGCGCGGCCGCAACGAGCTCCTGACCGCGGCCGGCTACGCGCCGGTTTATCGCGAGACGGGCTTAGACGCGCCCGAGATGGCCCAGGTGAAGCAAGCGCTCGGCTTCATGCTGCGGCAGCAAGAGCCGCTTCCCGCGATGGTCCTCGACCGGCACTGGAACATCCACATGACCAACGACGCGATGGGCAAGGTGATGGGCCTGTTCCTGGATCCCGCGGCGACCGCCGACCTCGGCCCGCCGAATGCGATGCGTCTCTCGTATCACCCCAAGGCGCTGCGGCCGTACATCGTCAACTGGGAGGCGACCGCGGCGTCCTTCATCCAGTGGCTCCACCGCGATTTCCTGCGCACGGGCGACGCCGACACGCGCAAGCTGCTGGACGAGCTCCTGTCCTACCCCGACGTGCCCAAGCAGTGGCAGCTGCTCGATCTCGACGCCTCGACGGCTCCGTTTCTGGCCATCGAGCTCAAGAAGGGCGATGTGCGCTTCAACTTCTTCACCGTGCTCGCGAGCCTCGGCACGCCGTACGACATCACCTTGCACGAGCTCAGGATCGAATGCTTCTTCGCCGCGGATGCGGCGACCGACGCGGCGCTCCGGCGGCTCTGACACTATCGCGCGCCGACGCCCACGTGCGCCGCTCAGCGCTTCACGCTCAACCGCTCCACACTCAAGGTCACTGTCGCGCGTAAGGTTTCGCCGGGCGGCAGGATGCGCATTCCGGTGTCGGGGCGACCCGCCGCGGCCAGGTTGAACGCGTCGGTGATGTGGCTCACCGGCTCGGCGCAGAAGAAGGGCCGTCCGGGCGGCGTGTAGGCCACGAGAAACTCGAGCGGCGGCTCGGCCGTCATGGTCAGCCGAACTCTCTCCTCGGGCTGCTCGATCACGGCCCGACGACGCCATCCCGTAAAGCAGTTGTCGAGCGCGACGGCGTCGACCTTCACGCCGCGCGTCGGGTCGAGCTCGCGCGGTGGCGGGCTCAGCGTCGTCGGCATGAACTCGTCGTCGGTCAGCCAGATCGCCTTAACGCTCGCGGTCAGGGTCGTTCGCGGCGTGCCGACGAAGTACGGATGCCAGCCGAGCCCGGCCGGCATCGCCGTGTCGCTCTCGTTCGTCAAGCTGAGCTCGACCGACACGCTCCTCTCGCCGAGCGCGAAGCGCTGGCGCGCGCGATACGCCCACGGCCACGAATCCGCCGCGTGGCGATACTCCAGCGCCGCTTCGTGCGGGCCGACGTCGAGCGGTGTCCAGCCGACCTGCCAGCCCACACCATGGATGCTGTGGCGCTCGGGCGGACGATTGAGCGGAAGAGTGACGTCGCGCCCCTGGAACGAGAAGCGGCCGGCGCGGATTCGATTCGAGTACGGCACGAGCGGAAAGGCGGCGGCCAGGAAGCGATCGCCCTGCCCCGGCGCTGCCCACGGCCGCAGCAGGTCCAGAGACCTGCCAGCGTCGTCGATCCAGTAGCGCGCCACGGCGCCGCCGGCGGCGGGCGCGAGCACGAGACCCGCGCCGCCGGTGCGCAGGGTGATAAGGTCCACGGCGGGAGGATGCCATGATCCGGACCGCCTCGTACCCGAGCCTCGAAGCGCGCGTCGCCCTCGTGACCGGCGGCGGCAGCGGCATCGGCGCGTCGATCGTCGAGCACCTGTGCGCCCAGCGCGCCCGCGTCGCGTTCGTGGACATCGATCGCGCGTCGAGCGAGACGCTCGTGAAGACCATCGTGGACCGCGGCCATCCGGCGCCGACGTTCATTCCATGTGACCTGCGCGACATCGCGGCGCTCCGGTCGGCGGTCGGCGAGGTGCGGAGCCAGCTGGGCGCGATCCGCGTGCTGATCAACAACGCGGCTCACGATGAGCGTCACGCGATCGAGCGCGTCACGCCCGAGTACTGGGACGACCGCTTCGCGGTCAATCTGCGCCATCAGTTCTTCGCCGCCCAGGCGGTCGCGCCGGACATGGCGGCGGCGGGCGGCGGCTCGATCGTCAACTTCGGCTCGACGTCGTGGCTGGTCGGCCAGGGTGGGATGCCCGCGTATCTGAGCGCGAAGGCCGCGGTCGCCGGCCTCACCCGGGCGCTGGCCCGCGACTTCGGCCCCATGAACATCCGCGTCAACTGCATCGTGCCCGGCTGGATCATGACCGAGCGGCAGATCAAGCTCTGGCTCACGCCCGAAGGTGAGCAAGAGCTCATGCGCCGTCAATGTCTGAAGCGCAAGCTCTACCCGGAAGACATCGCGCGCGTGGTGCTGTTCTTCGCCTCCGACGACAGCGCGGCGTGCACCAGTCAGAGCTACATCGTCGACGGCGGGTGGGTCTGAGCCATGACGGGACCACGCACGGCGGGACCGGTCGATGCCGAGAAGAGCCCCGCCGCGATCTGGAAAACGCTCGACGCGCGAGCCGTCACGATCGACGGCGGCGTGTGGGCGCGCGCCCAGGCGGTCAACCGCGACGCGGCCATTCCGCACGGCTACCGCATGCTGGAGAAGGCCGGCAACTTCGAGAATCTCCGGATCGCCGCCGGCCGTGCCACCGGCCAGTATCGCGGGCCGGTCTTCATGGACTCGGATGTCTACAAGTGGCTCGAGGCCGCCGCCTGCGAGATGGCGCGCGTGCCGAGCCCATCCTTGCAGGCGACGTGCAGCGAGGTGATCGATCTGGTCGCGGCGGCTCAGGGCGCCGACGGCTATATCAACTCGCACTACACGGTGGCCGAGCCAGACAAGCGCTGGACCGACTTCGCGCACGGCCACGAGCTCTACTGCTGTGGGCACCTGATCCAGGCGGCGGTCGCGTATCGCCGCGCCACCGGCGACGACCGGCTCCTCGCGATCGCCGGGCGCTTCGTCGACTATCTGCATCGCCGCTTCGGACCCGGCCGGCGCGGCGCGACACCCGGGCATCCCGAGATCGAGCTGGCGCTGGCCGAGCTCTACCGGGAGACCGGCGAGCGCCGTCATCTCGACCTCGCCGCGTTCTTCCTCGAGCATCGCGGCCACGGCTGGCTGGGCCCCGGCCGCTTCAACAGCCCGGTCTCGTTCCAGGACCGCGTGCCCGTGCGCCAATCGACGACGGTCGAGGGCCACGCCGTGCGCGCGCTCTATCTCACGACCGGTGTCGCCGATCTCTACCTCGAAACCGCCGACAAGGCGCTGCTCGAGACCCTCGACACGCAGTGGCGCGACATGGTCGAGGGCAAGCTCTACCTCACCGGCGGCGTCGGCGCCCGTCACCACTCCGAGGCGTTCGGCCACCCGTACGAGCTGCCGAACGATCTCGCCTACTGCGAGACGTGCGGCGCGATCGCGAGCGTGATGTGGAGCTGGCGCATGCTGCTGGCGACCGGTGAGTCGCGCTTCGCCGATCTCATCGAGCGCACGCTCTACAACGCGATCCTCGCGGGCGTCTCGCTCACGGGCGATCTCTACTTCTACGTGAACCCGCTCGCGAGCAACGGCGACGTCGAACTCCTGAGCCGCGGTGGCAATCGCCGCAAGGAATGGCACCTGGTCGCCTGCTGTCCGCCGAACGTCATGCGCACGTTCGCGGCGCTCGGCCACTACTTCGCCACGTGCGATGCGTCGGAGCTGCAGATCCATCTCTACGGGCCGGCACGGATCACCACTGATCTGGTGGCCGGAAGCGTCGCGGTTCGCATGGAGAGCGCGTATCCCTGGGACGGCAAGGTGCGGCTAACGATCGACGACCCGGGCGCGAAGCCGTGGACGCTCGCCCTCCGGGTACCGGCGTGGTGCAAGGGTGCCCGCGCCACGCTCGACGGCCAGGCCATCGGCACGCACGGCGCCGGCGGCTATCTACGGATCGAGCGCGCGTGGAAGCGGGGTGACGTCATCGAGCTCGCTCTGCCGATGCCGGCGCGGCTGACCGAGGCGCATCCGCGGATCGAATCGACACGGGGATGCGTGGCGATCGAGCGCGGACCGCTCGTGTACTGCCTCGAGACCGCGGACAATCCCGACGGCCACATCGCGGATCTCGAGGTCGATACGGCGGCGCCGCCCGAATCGGTGTGGGCGCCGGATCGTCTGGGCGGCGTGATGCTGGTGAAGGCCGGCGGCTGGGCAGTCGACACGCGGCCGTGGGCGCATCAGCTCTACCGTCAGGCCGGCGCGCCGGCGGCGGCGCGCCGGCGCGTGACGCTGACGGCCGTGCCGTACTACGCCTGGGCGAACCGCGAGCCTGGCGCGATGCGGATCTGGATTCCACGCGGTACGGCGTAGCGCAGCGGCACGGCCCAGCGCAGTCGCTCGCGGTACGTCGCGAGCCGCCGGCTCGAGAGTTAGGCGCGCGCCGCCGGCTCAGTCGCCGCGTAGCGCGGCATCACCTCGGTCGCGAAGAGCTCGATCGAGCGCATCGCGTCGGCGTGCGAGATGTCGCCCCACTGGAACGAGCAGACGAAGTAGTTCGCGCCGGTGGCCACGTACTCGTCCATGTACTCGAGCACCGCGCGCGGCGTGCCGGCTAGCGCCACACCGCCGATGCGGTTGGGATGCGAGCCTTGCTTCACCTGGTCGAAGCGCTCCAGCTCCGCATCGATGTCCCGACGCATCTCGCGCGTCGGCAGGCCTTTCGGGCGCTCGCCGACGAAGCCGAACGAGCCGTCCTTGGTCTGCATGAACTGCGTGAGCCCGCGCTTCTCGGCTTCGAGCCGGCGCGGCGCGGCGAGGTTCCAGCGGTACTTCTCCCACGCGGGCTGCGCGATCCGCATCGCATCGTCGTTCGTCTCGGCCACGACCAGGTGCACGACGAGGCCGATCATCGGCTCGTGCCCCTGCACCGTGAGCGTGCCCGAGCCCTGATGCTCTTCCCACGCGGCCCGATAACGGGGAACCGCCACCGCGAGCCCGTCGATCGAGCCCACGATGATCGTGTGCATGCCTTCCATCGCCGCCGTCACCGGGTTGCGCATGTACCAGAGCGGCGGATACGGCTTCTGCAGCGGCCGGAGGTACATCGGCAGATTCTCGAAGCTGTGGAAGTGTCCGGAGTACGTCAGGAGATCGTGACTGAGCCCCTCGCGGATGATCGCCAGCGTTTCGCGATACCGCGCGTAGTTGATCTCGGGATCGGCCTCTTGCCCCCAGAAGAACGCCTCCATCACGCCGCCCCGGCCGACGCCGATCTCGAGCCGCCCGCCGCTCAGGTTGTCGAGCATGCTGATCTCCTCGATCAACCGGAGCGGATGGTGCAGCGGCAGCACGTAGACGCACGGGCCGAAGCGCATGCGCTTCGTGACCTGGGCGACGCTTCCGAGAAACACGTTCTGCGACGGCGCCAGGCTGTGGATCGCCGGCGTGTGATGCTCGGCGAGGTGGTAGGCATGAAAGCCGGCGCGGTCGAGTCGCGCGATCTGAACCAGCCGCTCGCGGTAGATCTGGTCGAGGCGTTGACCGGGCACCGGTTCGATGTGGTCGAAGACTCCGAATCTGAGTGACATGACGATCCCCCGTTCCCGCAATCGTACAGGATTTCGCGGCCCGGCCGCTTGACAGCCCCGGGGGCGTGGCGTAGCGTCGCGCCATTCGCGCGGCAGCGCGCCGCCGGAGAGCCGCGCCTTCAAAAGTGAGGAGCGATCAATGAGAATCCGGTCGAGCTTCGGGTATGTGGTGGTGGCCCTGCTGGTCGTGCTCTCCGTGGCATTCAGCGCCGATGAGCCGGTGATGGCGCAGGGCAAGACGATCACGCTCTCGATGCTCGCCGGCTACAAGGAAGACGTGCTGCGCGCGAGCTTGCCGGACTTCGAGAAGAAGACCGGCATCAAGGTCGTGGTCGACGCCGCGCCGTTCGGCGATCTCTACAAGAAGCAGCTGCTCTCCTTGAGCACGGGAGCCGGCCGCTACGACGTCGTCTTCGTCGACGAGCCGTGGATCCCGCCGCTCTCCGAGTTTCTCCTGCCGCTCAACGAGCGGATGAAGACTCTCGACCTTCCGGACTTCATCCCGACGACCGTCGCGGCGGGCGCGTTCAACGGCACGCAGTACGCGGTGCCGGTCGATCCCAACGTGCAGCTCCTCGTGTACCGGAAGGACCTTTTCGAGGCCAAAGGGCTCAAGCCGCCGGCCACGTGGGACGAGCTCATCGCGGACGCCAAGGCCTTTCACGATCCGAGCAAGCAGCAGTACGGCATCGCCGTCACGGCTAGCAGCGACATCCAGACCGCGCTCTACATGCTGCTGGCCATCTGGTCCTACGGCGGCGAGCTCGTCGACGTCAACGGTCGTGGCGCGCTGAATAGCGCGGCCGGCAAGAAGGGCGGCGAGATGTTCCTGGAGCTCTTGAAATACACGCCGCCGAACGTGAAGAGCTACAACTTCGCCGACGTGAACAAGGCGATCCAGCTCGGCCAGGCCGCGATGGCCATCCAGTGGGCGTCGGGTGCCCGGCCGATGGAGGACAAGACTCGCTCGAGCGTGGCCGGCAAGCTCGGCTACGCCCAGGTACCGAAGGCGGTGCGGCAGACGCCGATGCGCGGCGTGTGGACGCTCGCGATCGCCAAGAACAGCACCAACCAGGACGCGGCCTGGCAGTTCGCGACGTGGCTCTCCGGCAAAGATTTCGGGACTGCGGCAGTGAAGTATCCGAGCGCGACGTCGGCCATCCACAGCCCACGCTACTCGGTGCTGAAGGATACCGGCACGAAGGCCGCGCTGCCGTACGCCGACGCGCTGCTCGATAGTCTACAGATCACCAAGGAACGCCCGCGGCTGCGCGAGTACGCGGACATCCAGGAGAATCTCCGCGTGACGGCCGGCAAGCTCACCGCGGGTGAGCTGACGCTCGAGGCCGCATTGAAGGAGATCGACGCCGGCACGAACCGCATCCTCGGAAAGTAGCGGCGCGTCCGACCATGGCCGCGGGCCGGGCAGGACGGTGGTTCCTGCTTCCAGGCCTCGTCTTCCTGTTCGCAATCGATCTGATCCCGCTCGCCTACTCGGCCTGGGTGAGCTTCTACAACTGGTGGCTCATCCGCCCGCGCGACGTGCGCTTCGTCGGCCTGGCAAACTACACGCGCATGGCCGACGACCCCGAATTCACGCGGGCCGTCGTCGTCACCACGCTGTTCACCGTGGGCGCGGTGCTACTCGAATTCCTCGTGGGCCTTCTGCTGGCGCTAGTCTTCGCCCAGCCACTCAAGTTCCTTGGGCCGATCCGCGTGCTCCTGCTGCTGCCGCTGTTCGTGGTGCCCGTGGTCGGCGCCACGATGTGGCGGGTGATCTTCCATCCCGAGGTCGGCGTGCTGAATCACTATCTGGCCGCGATCGGCCTCGGCCCCCTGCCCTGGCTCAGCGAACCGCGTCTGGCGCTGGTGTCGATCACCCTCGTCGACGCGTGGCGCACGATCCCGTTCATGTTCCTCGTGATCTACGCCGGGCTCGAGGTGCTGCCGGCCGAGCTCTTCGAGGCCGCCGCGGTCGACGGCGCCTCGGCGTGGCAGAGCTTCCGGCACATCACGGTGCCGCTCTTGACCTACATCATGCTGCTCGCGGTCCTGATCCGCGGGATGGACGCGTTTCGTGAGTTCGACATCATCTTCGTCCTCACCGGCGGCGGGCCGGGTACCGCGACCCAGACGATCCAGATCCTGAACTATCGCGCGTTCGGCCTGGGCCACATGGGCGAGGCCAACGCGATCGGGATCGTGACCCTGATCATCGTGGCCGTGCTGTGCTTCGTCTTGATGCGCGCGGTGCTGCGCCCGCAGGCGGCGCGATGAAGCCCACGCGACTGCGCGCGATCCTGACGTGCCTGGCGCTCGTGCCCGTCCTGCTCTGGACGCTGTTTCCGATCTACTGGATCACGACCGCGTCGTTCAAGACCGAGCTCACGCTCTACGCCAAGCCGCCGCAGTGGCTCTTCACGCCGATCCTCGACAACTACACGCGCGTGCTGACCAACATCCCGTTCGTTCAATACCTGAAGAACAGCCTCATCATCGCGATCGGGACCACGCTCGGCAGTCTCGTGCTCGGGACCCTGGCGGGCTATGGCTTCGCGCGGTTTCGCTTCCGCGCCTCGGAGGCGGTGCGCTTCCTGGTGCTGGTCACGCGAATGGCGCCGCGCATGGTGCTCGTGGTGCCGTACTACTTGATGATGCAGCGGCTCGGCCTGCTCGACACCTACACCGGCCTGCTGGTCGCCTACATCTCGTTCGCGCTGCCGTTCTCGATCTGGCTCCTGATCGGCTTCTTCGTCGACGTCCCGCTCGACGTCGAGGAGGCCGCGATGATCGACGGCTGCTCGCGCCTGGGCGTGCTGTTGCGGATCGTGATCCCGATCGCCGCGCCCGGGCTCGTCGTCGCCGCGATCTTCGCGTTTCTCGTCTCCTGGAACGAGTTCCTGTTCGCGCTGATCCTGAGTGGCGTCGAGGCCAAGACGCTGCCGGTCGTCATCGCGGGACTCAACACCGACGCCGGACCGCTCTACGGCGAGATGAGCGCGGCCGCGGTGATGGTGATGCTCCCCAACATCGTCATGACGCTCGCCCTGCAGCGCTACCTGGTCCGGGGCCTCACGCTCGGCGCGGTCAAGGGGTAATCGACTTGGAGACACGCAACCTCGGCATCGTCAGGGCGCCCGGCTGGGAACGCACCGGCACCGGCGTCGAGTTCCAGTGCGTGACCGAAGCGCTGGCGGCCGCGCGCGTCGCGCTGAGCGCGGTGGCGCCGCGCGTCGTCCGCGTGCGCGTCACACCGGGGCCGCTCGCGGCCCCCAAGCGATTCAGCTACGTGGTCGGTCGGCCCGAGCCCGGCGCATGGTCGGTCGACGGGGCGGCGAATTCGGTCACGTTGAGCACGGGGCACATCGTCGTCGAGGCGAGCCTCGATCCCTGGCAGCTCACGTTCCGCGCCCGCGACGGCCGTCTTCTCACGCAGCAGGTGCACGACGACACCAACTTCGCCGGCCAGCGTTTCGGACCGCGGCCCGGCTTCGAGGTCGAGAGCCTGCCGCACGATCCCGCGCGGCGCATGCGCCGGGTCGTCGAGACTCTGCTGCTCGACCCCGAAGATCACTTCTACGGTAGCGGCGAGCGCTTCGGCCGGCTCGATCTCGTCGGACGGTCGGTTCGCGTGTGGAACCGGAACCCCTACGGTGCTCGCTCCGAGCTCGCCTACAAGAACCTGCCGATCGTGATCGGCTCTCGCGGCTACGGTCTCTTCGTCGACGTGCCGACCGCCGTGGATTTTGATCTCGGGCGCCGCTCGAACCGCGCCTACACCGTCGAGGCCGAGGGCGACGAGCTCGACTACTACCTGATCACCGGGACGCCGAAGGAGATCGTGAGCGCCTACACCGAGCTGACCGGGCGGCCGGCAGTGCCTCCCGAGTGGGCGTTCGGCTTGTGGGCATCGACCTGCTTCGTACAGTTCACCGAGGCCTCGGTGCTCGAGGTGGCGCGCCGCCTTCGCGCCGAAGGCATCCCGTGCGACGTCTTCCATCTGGATTCATTCTGGCAGCGCGCCTACATGTGGTGCGACTTCGAGTGGGACGCGGCGCGCCTGCCCGATCCCAGGCGGTTGCTGGCCGAGCTCCACCGTGAAGGGTTCCACAACTGTCTGTGGATCAATCCCTACGTTTCGCTGCAGAGCGCGCTCTACATGGAGGGCGCGACGCACGGCTACTTCCTCAAGCGTCCCGACGGCAGCATCTATCACCCGATCGTCTGGAGCCAGCGCACCGAGCGCGGGATGGGACTCTGCGCGATCATCGACTTCACGAATCCCGCGGCCGCGGCCTGGTATCGGCGCAAGCTCGACGAGCAGCTCGAGCTCGGCGCCGATTCGTTCAAACCGGACTTCGCCGAGGAGATTCCGGCCGACGCCGTCTTCGCCAACGGGCTCACCGGCAGCGAGATGCACAACCCGTACCCGCTGCTCTATCAGAAGGAAGTGTTCGACGCGACGCGCGCCCGCGCGGATCGCGTCGTGGCATGGTCGCGCAGCGCCGCCCCGGGCGTTCAGCGCTACCCGGGCCACTGGTCGGGTGATCCGGAATGCACGTTTCTGGATCTGGCCAACACGTTGCGCGGCGGGCTGGCCGCGTCGATGAGCGGGCTCGCCTACTGGAGCCACGACATGGGCGGTTTCTGGGGTGATCCCTCGCCCGAGCTCTTCGTGCGCTGGTCGCAGTGCGGCTTCTTCTCGGCGCTGAGCCGCTTCCATGGCGCAACGCCCCGCGAACCGTGGCGCTACGGCGAGGAAGCGCTACGAATCTTCCGGGCCTATGCACGGCTTCGCAGCCGCCTCGTGCCCTACCTGGTGAGTTACGGCTGGCAGGCGTCCGAGGACGGCGTGCCGCTCATGCGGCCGATGGCGATGGAGTTCTCCGACGATCCCGCAGGGTACGCATTCGATCTGCAATATTGCCTCGGCCGCGAGCTGCTCGTCTCGCCGGTCGTGCGCGCCGACGGCATGGTGACGACGTACCTGCCGCGCGGCAAGTGGACCGACTGGTGGACGGGCGCCGCCCACGAGGGGCCGACGACGATCCAGCGCCGGGTGCCGCTCGAGGAGCTCCCGCTCTACGTCAGAGACGACAGCCTCGTGGTGCTCGGACCGGAACGCAATCACGTCGGCGAGAAGCCAGCCGATCCGCTGACGGTCGAGGCGTTCGTCACGAGCGAAACGATGTTCACCTTGCGGGGCGATGCAGGCACCGTCGTCCTGCACTGTAGTCGCATGGGTAACGAGGTGACGTTCGAGGCGAGCGCGGCGCCGGCGACGTTCGTGTTTCGTCTCCGCCACACGCCCCCGATTCGGTCGGTTTCGGCAGAGGGTCGATCGATTCCACGACTCGATGCCGCGGCGCTCGAGCGGGGCGAGGCCGGTTGGGCGGTCGACGAGCGGGGCGCCGTCGTCAAGGCCCGAGCACGTCGGATCGAGATTCGCTAGCGAGAGCGCGAGCGCGTCCGCCGCGTCTTGCCGAACCGGCTGCGCAGCTCGTCCTTGGCCGCCTGCAGCCGGGCACGCTGGGCTCGCGTCAGCTGATGGCCGGCTCGATTGATGTAGAACGTGAGCATGGACATCGCCGAACGATACGGCTTCGATTTACGCCGGCGGCTTCGCTCGGCCGAGCGCTTCAACGATCTCGCGATGGCCTTGGGGCTCTTGGTGAAGACGCCGCGTTCGAGATCGAGCGCGTCGCTTTCGCGAGTGACGCGCTGCGACCATCGCCGCGTTGTTCGCGCGTGACGCTGGCGCGAGCCAGACTTCGTGCTGCGCCTTGTCGAGCCAGACTTCGTCGCGCCTTTGCTCATTCCGAGGGGTCAGTGACAAAGCCGCCATAGATGAACAACCCGTCGTCCAGCGGCTGCTCGATGAACACGTGTGAATAGGCTCTCGACCTCGGCAATCGTGAACACGGCTCGATGCGGCCGTCTCTTCGAGACGCGTTGAGCCGGGCGCCTAGCTCGGTTATCACCGAATTCTGCTGCGCGACGTTGGCATTCATGTAGATCGTGATGAACTTGCCGGCCTGGTTGCCGGCGGTCTGCTGCACCAGCAAGCTCCTCGACTTGACGACCTTGTGGAGAATCTTCCGCGCTGCCAGGAACGGCAGCACGATTGACGCGACCGTTTCGGCGCCGTCGATAGCCGAGCTGACGTGATACTTCCGGCACGGATTGGGGCACTCGCCGATGAACTGGGCGTAGATCGTGTCGGGTACCGCCCAATACCGGCCGTCGCTGGGAAAGTACTGAGGTTCCTGAGCCACTAGTCGAGCGCGCGGTACATGCGCTCGTCGTACAGAGCGCCGGTCATCGTCGCGAGCTTGTCGCGGAACTCGCGGGTGGGCGCTGCCATCGAGCGCGTCTCGACGGCCTTCGCATCCTTCCAGATTTCGATCACGGTGAAGTGATTGGGCCGGTTGACCTGCTGGACCACCTCGAAGCGCAGGTTGTCCTCGCCGCGCCGGCTCTCGTCGCCCAGGCGTTTGAGCGCAGCGACGCCGTCGTCCTTACGCGGCGGAATGACGTCGACATGGGTCGCCACGTAGATCCCACCGCGGGTCGAGGGCGCGTCGATGGGGCCGGTCGACAGCGCAGTGTGCACCCGCTCGTCGGTCGGCGCGTTACGAATGGCGGCGATCTTCTCGCGCGTGTCGGTGCTGTTTGCGCTCTTGCCGTGCGCCTCGAAGGCCGCCTGGTCCTTCCAGATCTCGAGGATCGCGAACTGGTGCGGCTGGTCGATGCGCTGGACCACCTCGCAGCGGAGGTTACCGCCTTCCTTGGAGGCGGCGTCACGATAGCGACGAAGGATCGTCGCGGCCTCCGCCTTCGACGTCGGCATGACCTCGACGTAGGTGACCGAGTAGATGTTCCCCACGATGGGCGCCGGGGTCGGCGTAGGTGTCGGCGTCTGGGCCGGCGTCTGCGCCCGCGCGTCCGCGATGGCGCCGATCGTCACTACGAGCAGCCCGAGGACGAGAACCCGAAGGAGCGTCTCCATGGCTTCACCCCCACGCATGCTACCCTAAGCGCTCGAAGCGCGGAGGAGCTATGTCAGCGGGCCACGTCGTCGGGGGGATCGATCTGGAAGTCGCGCGCCGCGGTGCCGGGCGGCCGGTGCTGCTGCTGCACGGGATGCAGACGATCGATCCGCGGGCGCCGTTCCTCCACATGCTTGCCCGTCATGCCGAGATCATCGCGCCCTCGCACCCCGGCTTCGGCCGCTCCGCCCGCCCGGCGGACTTCGAGACGGTCTACGATCTCGTCCACTTCTATCTGGAATTCCTCGAGTCGCTGCCGCACGAGAAACTGACCTTGATCGGATTCTCGTTCGGCGGCTGGCTGGCTGCCGAGCTGGCGGTCAAGTGCCGCCACCGGCTCGACGGCCTCGTGCTCGTCGGCGCGTTCGGCATCAAGGTCAGCGATCGGGAAACGCCCGACATCCTCGACGTGTTCAACACCACGCCGCAGGAGGTCCAGCGGCGCAGCTGGCACGATCCGGCGACCTGGGCACCCGATCTCGACGCGCTGTCCGACGACGAACTCGTGCTCCGCGCGCGCAACTGGGAAGCGCTCTGCCTCTACGGCTGGAACCCGTACATGTACAACCCGCAGCTCAAGCGCTGGCTCTCTCGCATCGCGGTGCCGGCCCTCGTGCTGTGGGGCGCCAGCGACGGGATCGTGAAGCCGTCCTACGGACGGGCGTACGCCGACTTGATTCCCGGCGCGCGCTTCGAGCTGATCGAGCGCGCCGGGCACCATCCCGAGATCGAGCAGGCCAGAGCGTTCGTCGATACGATCGTGAAGTTTCTCAATCGCTGAGACCGGCTCCCGGAGAGCGAGATGGACGCTTGGTGGCAGTGCGAAGTCCCGTACCCGTTCGTGCCGCAAGACGTGCTCAACGCGACGGATTCCGTCCGCGCCAGCCTGCCCAATCGCTTTTGCGACCCCAAGGTCGCCGCCGATCTCTTCGAGGAAGTCATCGACGAGTTCCTGCTGTGCGACGACCTGGGCCTGAATGTGCTGGCGGTCGAGCACCACGCCGGGATCAATTCGCTGCTGGGCGCCAATCCGCTGCTGGTCGGCATTCTCGCCCGGCAGACGCGCCAGGTGCGGATCCTCAGCCTCGGCACGTTGATCTCGCTCCGCAAGGATCCCGTGCGCGTGGCCGAGGAATACGCGACCGCCGACGTCATCTCGCGCGGGCGGCTCGAGATCGGCTTCGTGAAATCCGGCGGCTCCGAGATGGCCTCGAACAACGCGAATCCCGTGAACAACATCGAGCGCTACTGGGAGGCGATCGACCTCATCAAGAAGGCGCTCAGCCATCAGGACGGTCCGTTCAGCTGGGAGGGCAAGCACTACACGCACCGGCACGTGAACATCTGGCCGCGGCCCTGGCAGCAGCCGCACCCGCGGATGTGGTCCGCCACCGGCGATCCGGAGACCGCGGCCGAGGTCGGCCGCCGCGGCCTGGTGCACGTGCTCGTGCTGCGCGGACCCGACGGCACCAAGCGCGCCTACGCGGCGCATCGCAAAGCGCGCGCCGAGGCCGGCTTGCCGAAGGTGACGACCGACAACTTCGCCTACGCGGCCTTCGTCTACGTCGGCGACACCGACGAGGAAGGGCTGCGCGTCGGCAGCAAGCTTCTGTGGTTCTTGCACACGAGCCTGAAGTCGGCGCCGCAGTACTCGAAGTTCTTGCCGGGAAACGCGCCGCCGGAAGCCGCGCCGCAGATCTATCGCACGGCGCCGCGGCCTGGCGCCACCGGCGTGATGTCGGCCGGGCAGAACGCCGCGCGCCTGACCTCGATCAGCGCCGACCAGGCGATGGCGCAGGGCATTCTCTTCGCGGGCAATCCCGACAGCGTCTACAAGCAGGTGATGGAGTTCTACGACAAGGTCGGCGGCTTTGGGCACCTGAGCCTGGTGGGGCGCTCCGGCTTCATGACCCACGCGGAATCGGAGAAGAGCATTCGCCTCTTCTCGAAGGAAGTCCTCCCGCGCCTGCGCGAGATCAAGCCGGTCACCGCCGAGTGACTCGGCGGAACGATTTCCCGCCGGTATGCGCCTGATCGGGCTCGCATTCGTTCTGGCGGCCGGCCTCAGCGTCGGGCCGCCCGCGACAGAGGCTCAAGCGCCAGCCGAGAAATCGTGGCGCATCGGCGTACTCCTGTCGCTATACGCACCCGACGCGCCGCCGCCTCAGGCTTTCCGGGAGCGACTCCGCACCCTTGGCTACGTCGAAGGCGAGAACCTACGCATCGAGTGGCGGTACGCCCAGGGCCGCGATGACCGGCTTCTCGCTCTCGCCGAAGAACTGGTCCGGCTCAAAGTGGATTTGCTGGTCGCCGACGTGACGCTCGCCACGCGCGCCGCGATGCAGGCCAGCTCGACAACTCCGATCGTGATGGTGACCAGCGCCGATGCCGTCGGCAGCGGTCTCATTTCGAGCCTCGCCAGGCCGGGCGGCAACGTGACCGGCCTGTCGCTGCTACTCGCCGAAACAAGCGTGAAGCGGCTCCAGCTCCTGAAGGAAGCCGTCCCGAAGGTGACTCGAGTGGCGGTTCTGTGGGATCCGGCCACGCCATTTCACCAAGCCATGCTCAAGGAGGTGGATTCCGCCGCTCCATCGTTGAAGCTCCAGCCGTTTGCGGTTGCTGTGAGGGGTCGTGGCGATCTTGGCAACGCCTTGTCGGAGATCGACCGCGGTCGTGCCGATGGTGTGTTCGTGAGCCAGGGGCTGTCGCACGGCGCCCGCAGAGCGCTCATCGATTTCACGATCAAACGTCGACTGCCCTCGATGCACCTGAACACGGAGCTGGTCACGGACGGCGGCCTCATGTCGTACTCCCCGGACTTCGGCGAGATGTTTCGCCGGGCGGCTCTTTATGTGGACAAGATTCTGAAGGGAGCAAAGCCGGCCGATCTGCCGGTCGAACAGCCCACGAAATTCGTGCTGACGATCAATCTCAAGACCGCGAAGTCGCTGAAGCTCACGATCGCGCAGTCGGTGCTTGCGCGCGCCGATGAGGTCATTCAGTAAGCTCAGCGCCCGGTGAACCGGGGCGCTCGATCCTCCCGGTGCGCGGCCATGCCCTCGTCGACGTCGTGGCTCCACTCGAGCGCGTGCCGGAGCGTGTCGGCCAGGGAGCGCGCCGCCGCGAACCCGGCACCATTGCGGACGTTGACGATGCGCTTGGCGCCGCGCGTGGCGATCGGCCCGCTCGCGCAGATGCCCGCGGCAAGCGCTCGCGCCTCGGGCAAGAGCCGCGCGGCGGGATAGACGGCAAGCACGAGCCCCAGGCGTTCCATCTCGGCGGCATCGATCTCGCGCCCGGTGCAGATCAGCTCGAGCGCGCGGGCCCGGCCGACGATTCCCGGCAGACGCACCGGTCCGCCGGCGCCGGGAAACCCGCCCCAGAGCGCCTCAGGCAGCGCGAACGTCGCGTGCGCCGCGGCCAGGCGCATGTCGCACGCGAGTGAGAGCTCGGCGGCGCCCGCGCGGGCAGCACCGTTGAACGCCGCGATCACGATCTGCGGCAGCGACTCGATCGAGTCGTACAGGCGGTTCGCGGTGCGGACGAGCTCGAGGATCTGCTCCTTTGTGTAGCTCGCGCGAACCACCGGGTTCAGGATGCCCATCGAGAAGAACTCGGTCCCGCTGCCCGTGATGACGACGGCCTGGGTTTCTTCGTCGCCGGCCAGGCGGTCAACGAGGCTTTGCAAGGTCAGGAGCACGTCGCGCGTCAAACGATTCTGATCGTTGGGCCGGTCGAGTGTGATGGTCATGGCGCGACCGTCGCGCTCGACGCGGACTTCCTTCGAGCCTTCCGTCATCGAGATCCTCCCGTGAGCAGACCGCCGAACAGGCGTGCGCCCAGCTTGAACGCTTCCGCGAGCGTGGCGCCGGCGCCGGCCGCCGCCGGGTTCCCTTCTCGCCACGCTCTCAGATGCTCTTCCGACCGGAAGAAGTTGATCGTGGTTCAGAGCGAGTCGGCGACCTTGCAGCGCGCGTCGGTACGCTGGCCGACCCAGAGCATGACGCCCGACTCCTCCGGTCCGGCGCCTTCAGGCGTCGACCACAGCGCGAGCGGCTCGCCGCAATGGTGGCACCGCGACCGGATCTCGATCGACTGGCCGATCATCGGCGCGACGCCAAGCGCGTCCACGGCACAGCAGGCGAACCGCTCCTGGCCGTCCGTCAGGCGCACGACCCACGGTGTGGGCAGCGCCGAGAAGGGATAGGCCATGTCGATCTGGCCGGCCTGAATCCGAATCAGATCGTCGTCGTCCAGGCGCACGAGCGACCGCCGCGTGTCCTCAGCCGGGACATCGGCAAACGCCGCGACGACTTCTTCGATCGGAATCGGGCCGCCACGGTCCACGAAGAGCTGGAGCACGCGCCTGGCGATGGCAGTCTCCCGCCCGGCGCGCCGGGCCTTCCAGCGCTCTTCCAGGTCGGCCGCGCCGAGCTCGTCAGCGGTCTTGATCTGAAGGCTCGCCATCCCGCTAGCAGGATAAACTCTGTCGCAACCCAGGAGGGGCGCGATGTTCGAGGGCTTTCGACGGTTCGATATCCAGACGACCGATCCGCAAGTCACCATTCGCGGGGTGGTGGGCGGGTCTGGACCACCTGTGCTCCTGCTCCACGGCAATCCGCTGAGTCACTACCATTGGCGCTTCGTCGCGCCACGCCTGGCGAACGACTTCACCGTGGTCGCCACCGACCTGCGCGGCTACGGCGACAGCGGCAAGCCTCGCGGCTTACCCGATCACAGCAATTACTCGTTCCGGCGCATGGCGAAGGACCAGGTCGACGTCATGCGCCAGCTCGGCTTCGAGCGCTTCATGGTCGCCGGCCACGACCGCGGCGCGCGCACCGCCTACCGCATGGCGCTCGATCATCCGGCGGCCGTGCAGAAGCTCTGCGCGATCGACATCCTGCCGACCCATCACGTGTGGACGCACGTCACGCGAGAGTGGGCGCTCAACAGCTATCACTGGGCGTTCATGGCGCAGCCGTACGACTTTCCGGAGCGCCTGCTCGAGGGCAAGGCGGAGTACTACATCCGTCTCAAGCTCGGCTCCCAGGGCCTGGGCAAGGGCGGACTCACCGAGGACGCTATCCAGGAATACATCCGATGCTGCACGCCCGAGAACATCCACGGCGTCTGCGAGGACTACCGCGCCGGCGCCACGATCGATTACGAGATGGACAAGAAGGATCTGGAAACGGGGAACAAGATCACGTGCCCCGTACTCGTGATCGTCGGCGGCCAGAGCCACACCGCCAAGTTCTATGGCTACGAGAAGGGCTGGGCGACGTACGTCACGAATCTCGTCGGCTGCGTTGCGCTACCGTGCGGGCACTATCCCGCGGAGCAGGCCCCGGACGAGACCTACTCAGAGCTCAGCCGCTTCTTCAGCTCTTGAACCGCGGAATGACCTTCTCGGCGAAGAGTTCGAGCGTCTTCAAGCACCGGTCGCGCTCGAGAATGCCCTGGCCAAACAGCAGGAACACTTCGCGGAACGGCACGTGGCGCGCGGCGTTCTCGATCATGCGCGTCACGGTGTCGGCATCGCCGATCAGGAGCGGCGGGCGGTCCTGGCCGAAGGGGACGGACCACGAGTCCCACATCCACAAGCAGTCCTCGGCCCACGCCTCGGCCTCGCTCTTGGTGTCGGCCAGCACGAGATAGCCGCCCCACGCCGCCTCCTCGCCGCGCGGCACGTTGCGCCCGTGCTGCTCGGCGACTTCGCGATAACGGCTCCAGAGCATCTCGCAGAACGACATCTCGCTCGCCATCACGATCGGCTTGCCGCCCTCGCGCGCCCAGTAGAGCGAAGTCTGCAGACTGTGCGTGAAGCCGGAGTACACCGGGATCGGGTTCTGCAGCGGCCTCGGCGCGATGCCGACCTCGTGGATCGTGCCGTCCGCGTCGACGCCGCGCCCGTATTTCAGATAGACCGGATGCGGGTGTGGCTGGCGCTGCCCCTCGGGCGGATACGTCCAGTACTTGCCCTTGAACGAGAACGTGTCGTTGGCCCACGCGGTCTTGATGATGGCCACGCACTCCTCGAACAGCTCGCGGTTCCGCGCGTCCTCGTCGCTCCGGCGGTTCCACGGGCCGGTGGCCTTGGCGCCCGGCACCGCGGCGTAGTTCTCGAACCAGCGCGCCTGGTAGCCGCGCACGAACGCGACGTTGAGCCGTCCGCCGAGCAGATGATCGAGCGTGGCCGCGTGCTCGGCGACGCGCAGGGGATTGTGCGTGGGTAGCACGTAGCCGAACTGGTTGATCCGTAGCCGCGGCCCCTGCTGGCCGAGGAACATCGCCATGAGCCCCGGATCCTGGCCGAGCTCGAAGCCCTCGATCTGCAGATGGTGCTCGGGGATGCCGATACCCGACCAGCCCGTCGCGTCGCACGTACGCGCGTACTCGCCGATCTCATCCAGCATGCGCTGGTAGAGCACGGGATCCTTGCCGGCCATGCCGCGCTCGAGCTCGCGGCGGCGACCGATCGTGACGTACATGAACGCGTGAAAGTCCATCGTGGTGGTGCGCGCTGCAGGCCGTCGCGGGGCTGGGGCCCCGCCGGCCGAGGCGCGCTTATAAAACATTCTTATACCACTTGCCGCGTCGGCGGCCGGCGCAGCGCCCAGAACGCGACGCAGCCGACCAGGTAGGACACGATCGACGCCACGAACGCGAGCCGATAGCTGCCGGAAACGTCGAAGATCCACCCGGCGCCCCACGCGCCGACGGCCGAGCCGATGCCGGTGCCGACCGTGATCACGCCAAGGATGGCTCCGAGATTCGGCCCAGGGAAGAGATCGGCGGTCTTGGCGGTGACGGCCGGGCCCCGCGCGCCCCAGGTGAGGCCGAAGAAGCACGCGTGGATCCAGAGGAGCCAGGCGTGGTCGGGGCCGGTGATGAACAGCGCGCAGATCACGCCGACGATCGAGACCGCGTAGGCGAGGACGGCCGACAGCTCGCGACCGATGTAATCCGAGAGCGTCCCCGTGACGATCGTCCCGGCGACGGAGAGCAAGGCGCCCAGGCCGAGCACGCTCGCCGCGTAGAGCTTGTCGAAGCCGACGTCGACCGCGAACGCGAGCTGATGCAGCGAGACGAAGAAGCTGCCGAGACCCGTGCACAGATAGACCGTGAACAGGAGCCAGAAGTGCGGCGTCGCCATCGCCTCGGCCAGAGTCCAATCGGGGCGCGCTGGGCGACCCGTCGGGCTTTCGCCTGCCGGCGACGGTCGTGCGGACACCACTCGCCCAGATACCTCCTCACGTGGAAACAGCGCCGCCAGCGGCCAGATGAGCGCGCCCATGAACGCCGCCTGCGCGAGATACGCATGCCGCCAGCCGATCGTCGAGATCATGATCTGCGCGACCGGCGCCGACACGGCCCGCGCGAAGCCGTTGGCCGACTGCACGACCGAGATCGCCATGCCCCGGTTGCTGATAAACCGCCGGGACAGCATCGGCACGAACACCACCAGCCCGAGGCAGTTGGCGCCGATGGTCATGAGGATCCCGTAGAGCAGAATCAGCTGCCAGAGCGCGTGAACATAGGCGCTGCCCAGAAGGCCAAGCGCTAGAACGCCGCCGCCCAGGAACACGAGTCGTCGAGGGCCGAGGCGATCCACCAGCGCGCCGACAAACGGCGCGCTCGCACCGCTGACGAACGCCGAGACCGAATAGGCGAGCGACGTCTCGGCCCGGCTCCATCCGAACTCCTCGAGGAATGCCAGGAGAAACACAGCGTAGGAGTGCATCAGCGCGGCGCTGATCGCGAACGTCACGAAGGCACCGCCGATCAGCAATCCTCCAGGCCGCTTGGTCATGCGCTGTCCCTATACAATGGGGCCCGGGACCCATGACCGCGCTGACCGACTACACGACCTACGCTGACGCGCACCGCCATTTCTCGTCCGAGGCGCTGTGGGCGCTCTTCGACGGCAATCGCGAGTCGCTGAACATCGCGCACGAGTGCGT
>Ga0075425_100001802_pt1 | contig 21096 bp, 59 predicted proteins | sample SoiMethybrSBSTD4_FD_75300 | JGI IMG/M metagenome (GOLD analysis project Ga0075425, IMG submission 75300) | Bulk soil microbial communities from a Populus tree surrounding site in Tennessee, USA - Soil MetaG P. TD hybrid SBSTD4 | ecosystem: Environmental > Terrestrial > Soil > Tree plantation... | reverse complement strand
GGATCCCGTGAAGTATCCGGCGGACTTAGGCGACAACCATCATACGATGAAGTTCCTGTCCATCGGGCTAGATGAGGTGAAGGCGAATTTCGAAGCCTATGGGCTGCTCGACGAACAGGTAAAGTTCCTCAAGGGCTGGTTCGAAGACACGCTTCCCTCGGCGCCGATCAGCAAACTATGCGTCTGCCGACTGGATGGGGATATGTACGGATCGACCATGGTCGCCCTGGAATCCCTATACCCGAAGCTTTCCACCGGAGGCTTCCTGATCGTGGACGACTGGACTCTGGATGGGGCTCATAAAGCGGTGGAAGACTACCGCGCAAAGCACGGCATTAGGGACGCTATCCTGATGATCGACCGACACAGCATGTACTGGAGGAAGTCGTGATTGAAGCCTGCGGTCACCATCATGACGACGACGATCCTTGCCGTCACGGTCAGGTCGTTTTTGATGGCTTCCAATTTGGGGACACTGTTCCCGAGCACAAGAACGATGCCCGCTATGGCCCTCACGTGGCAACCCAGTGCGGCTGGTGCTTGCTCTACGGAAATGCCCAGCCGATGACTAGGGACAATCGGCGGTGTAAGGCTTGCAGCCGTGCCGATCACGGAGCTTGTCGGCCGGAACTAGGTTGCGACTGTGCTTGCGTTCAGCCTCAGGCGGACCGCTTCCAAGGACGCCAGTCCCCGACGACCATTCCGAGCGCGAGGGCCACGAGCCCCCAGGTTGTGGCGTGATGAATGATGCTGGAACCGACTCCATCCAGGAAGAAGAAGAGAGCCGCGATGCCGAAGAAGATGCGTCCCATAAATCCCTCCTTTGAAGCCCGACATAGAGATACTCCCACATAGTTCGATATGATGCAACGATGAGCTGGGCTCAACACGCAATTACGGAGCTCCAGGCCGGCAGGCAGGTCCAGATCCGGCCCAGGGGACATTCCATGAAGGGTCGGGTGAACGACGGAGACCTGGTTACCCTTCTTCCCGTGAAGGAAGAAGACCTGTCCGTGAACGACGTGGTCCTCGTCCATATCCATGGGAGGGATTACCTTCATCTGATCAAGGCCAAGGACGGCCAAAGGCTCCAGATCGGCAACAATCGCGGCGGCATCAACGGATGGGTGAACTTCCATGCCGTCTACGGGAAGGCTATCCGGGTCGAGCGTTAGGCGAGAAGCTGGTGAAATATACCGGTATCCCGGATACAATCTTTCAGAACTGAGGGAGAGACATGAACAGAAGAGACTTTTTGAAGTTCCTCGGCGGCGCCGCCGCCGCGGCGGCCGTCGCGCCTCAGGTGCTCGCCGAAGCGGCTAGCGCGGGATCCTCTGGGTTTTCCGGGGCCACAGGTATTACCGGACCACAGGGCGGTCCCGGCCCCATCGGTCCCCAGGGACCTGGGTACATCGTGCTGGATCATACGATGACCATCCAGCAGGCGATCGACGCTCTTCCCAAAGCCGGAGGCACCATCTACGTCAAAAGCGGCACCTATATCGTCAACCAGGAGATCTTCTTTCCGGAAGGGGTCACGCTGGTCGCCGAAGGCAATCTGACGATCTCGGGCTGCATCTTCAGGGCCCAACCGAGGAAAGATACGCCGATGGTCTTCCTTATGAACGAGGAAGACAATGTCGAGATCATCGACAACGTCTTCTACGGAGACGCATCGAGCCCGATGCAAAGCTGGTTTGAGGCTCCCATCGGAGACCATCTGGCCGCTCTCAGGGAGAAGATGGATCGGCTTTATCTCAAGATGAAGCAGCTCGTTACCTGAGTGAGGAATGACGTCTCCAGTTCCGCCTCCCTTACCTGGTCAGCCGGCACCAGGCCCCTGGAACGATGATCTTATGCCTCTGGGAGATGCCTATACAGACTGGGTTCGGCAGATCCTAAGGATCCGGCTCGCCAACAGCGTAAACTGGCTCGGTCTTCCTGTCGAGCAAGCCGTCGATCTTGCGAAGTGCTTGGGGGATGCTACCTCGATCGCAAATGTAAATGCCATCATCCAGCGGCATGTTCCTACCACCTTGACGGACGATTTCATCAATGAAGTAGGCCGGCTCTTCAGGTATTGGCACGGCAGCGCCGGTTACGTAGCGAATCCGGATCTCTATGAACAGCAGTTCGTCCGGGCCCGGAGCTGGTATCTCTATCTGACCGCCGCGGCCGTCGTGGAAGACGAGTGCGGAGTCTATAAAAAGACGCGTACCTATAGATCGCATCCGAAGACCATCCTTATGGATGCGGCTTGGCGCGCTGGCGAGGGATTGGCTGTTCCGGAGGTGAACTGATGGACGGTTCTCCCAAAAGAGTCCGTCGAACCGAAGAGGATTGGCCCTCCGAGGAGGAAACGGATCGCCAACTGCTGGTCCTTCTATTCGATGGAAAAACGCCTTTCGACAAATGGACACCCAGTCGCGATCTTGATCAGGCGGTAAAGGTCGCTCATGATGTCGCGTGGAAGCGAGGCTGGAACTTTGAGCTTAAATGGGCCTCATACGCTGGCGACATCGTGATCGATGAATGGGAAGCACAGCTATCCCACTTCAACATTGACGCCGCAAGACGCGGGGATTACCGTAATGCAACCGAGGATTATTGGGCTGCAGCCCGAACGCCTTCCATGGCCATTTGCCGCCTGTTACTGAACATGCTGGACGGAATTCAGGAGAAGGAATATTCGTGATGGAGAAAGGGAGCCAGGTCTGTGACCAGTGCGGATCTTCAATGGCATGTGTAGGGCGTGAGATAAAGCCTGGGCATCCCGAGATCTGGATGGAAGGATGGGTGTGCCCGAAGCGCCGTTGTCCTGGTTATATGACCAGCGACTATCAGAATTCGACGAGCCGTTGGCCGGCGCTGACGCTCATGGGCATGGGAATCCATCTGTGCATCAGCGGGGCGTTGAAGTTCAGGGACGCACAGAAGAGCTGAAGGATGAAAAAACTATTTGGGCGCCTGCTATGCCAGCTTGGGATCCACGATCGGAAGCGAGTGCGGTCGATCACCGGAAGGGTCGCGCCGGACGTGCTCTCGCTGATGGACGGCTGGTGCTGTCGGCGTTGCCCTTGGAGCTGGGGGCCTCTGGAATGGAAGAAGCCAGGCCAGAAGGCAAACGATAGGACCGAAGGATGATGGGCGAATGAGGATCTCATGGATCTGATAAATTGGCCGCCCTCGCGCGGGCCTAATCCCAATGCGCCAAAGATCACCTACAAGCAAGGTAGGGTCGCGCGACAGGATATTCCTCGTGAAGAGCTGGAGAAGCTGGGAACGGCTTTCGATTCAGCGAGGCCGGCCCTGATCGGGAAATGGCGGACCTGGTTCCAAGTCGAAGATGTCGCTGATCTGACGCTACCGCAAGCCGTCAAGATCCTCCGAGGCAAGAAGATCGGGGATAAGTCCGACTTCTGCTCAGACGACTGGTTCGGCGAACACTTCGGGGCGCTTGAGACGATCATCAGCTATCCACTCGACACCGCCGTTCAGCTTTCGATCGAGCCCATGACGGTCACAGTGAAAAGGGGGAGGCATCCCGAAGACGTGTCGTCACAGATGCGTCTGGGATATTTCCTCTGGGTCGTGGCGCAGGAATACATCCGGATCTACGAGGAAGCGGAGAAATACGGCATCTGGGGCCATGCCTTGAGCGATCTGGGTTTCGAAGGAATCGTTGTCTTTGAAGGCGGTTTGGCTGAAATCTTGATAGGATCCTAATAGGGGCTTGCAGAAAGTATCGAATGAACGACAAGCCGATGTTCTGGACGGTCTTCAAGGCCGATCTCCTGTTCACCCTCTGCTCAGTGACGGTCAGCATCTTGGTGACGCTGGCGATCGCCTTCTGGAGAAAGAGGAAGCGGAAGAAGGCTCTCGCCTCCCCTGCTCCTAAACACGAAGGCCCGAAGATGATCATGTTCGGCGGCGAGATGCCGAAGCCCGAGCATTGCCCTCTCTGCGGGCGAGATTGGCCTCTTCCGGGGCCTGTTCCTCCTCCACCGGCCCCTCCTGCTCCTCCAGCTATATAGGTGAACTATGGAAAATCTGACCAGGCGGAAGTTCTTCCAGGGCGCCGGCGTCATGGCAGCGGCCGCGGCCGTCGGGATCCCGATCTACAAGGGGATCCGGGAACATGGGCCCGTGGATATCCGGCTGTTCTTCTTCTCGAAAGATCCTATCGTCATCAAAGGAGACCTCCTGGCCGATCATGACCAGGATCTCTTCAGAGTACGCGTCTACCACAAAGACAAGGTCAATCTCACGGCTGAGATGATGCTGTCGGAAATCCAGAAGATCGTCTCGATGCCCCGGAAGAAGATCCGTCTGCAGATGACCGTGATGGGCAATGGGAACATCAACAAGGAGCAGGTCAGCGGGATCTCGAGGAATGGAACTCTCAGCTTCCTCATCGGCGAAGAAGGATCGCCGGTCTGGCTCATGCTGGAAGACGTGAAACGGGTCCTATGAAGCTCGTTCAAGTGGGCTGGAATCTTCCGGAAGGCGCCGGCGAAGCGGAATACCTGGTCAAGCTGACGGAGACCCAAGAGCGCGATCTGGAAGCGATCCTGAAGGCGGCGTATCAGCAGGGGAAAGTGACCGACTATTGGCTGGCAGACGCCATTGTGCTACCATTCAAGACCTTCATGGAAAAGGTCATTACGAAATAGGAGCGCAGGATGAAGATCAAGCTGAGCATGGGTGCCAAGAGGGCCAAGAACGCCTTCGCCGTCTGCCGCGCGATGCAGAAGAAGAAGGGTTGGGGCGAGAGGAAGTACGAGCGTTGCGTCAAGGAAGTGAAGGCCACGATGGGCCGGAAGCGGAAGTAAGCCGATGGCTTCCGGATACGACGCCTATGCAGCAGGAATGCCTCTCACCAACGGGCATCCTGAGACGCCACAGGAACGAGATCTGCGTTTGCGTGCAGAAGCCTTTCGAGAGCGGATGAGCCGCGCGATCGAAGTCGCCGAACGCGCATTCTGGGATAAGATCGCCTCAGAATTCTCGGAAACGGGAAGTGGGGACTTTCCTTTCTCGGAAATCCAGGAATGGGACAATGCCATGGGGAAGGCGGTCTACGCTTGGATTCTGATGAACATGCCCGAGAAGAAGGAACTCCTCGACCGGATCATGAATCGTTAGAGTTTCGGCTTTCGCTTCCGATACTCGGCGATCGTAGCTTCCATCGCCTCAAGCGCCTGCCCTTCCAGGGTGTCGAGCTTCTCCTGGATTAGATCCTTCACTACCTGATCCGCGTGGGCAATGCCTTCTGGCCCCATGTAGCTGGCTACGGCATAAAGGGCTTCCGTCGCTCTCCTCTTCTCCGGTGTGACCGGAGTGCGGGTTGCCCTTGGGTCTTCACGAAGGTAACGTTCAACGCCTTGTCTCAGGACAGCCTCAAGATTGTCCACCATCAACTGGGAGATGGGGAGCGAGAACGGAGACGTCGCCACAATAACAGAGCTGGCCTGCAGGTCTGTTCCAGGAGGGATTGCCGTGATATGCCACATTGGGAAGCCTTCGACGATTCCCATTACGCGCATATCCATGAGGACGGATCCCAGATCATATTGGACATCGACTGGGATCTCGCCTGGAGTTGGTCTCGCTTGTTTCGGATAGTTCGCCTGTTTTTCTGCGAACTCCTGGGCTTCCAATTGCTTGATCGCATCTGCAAGAGCCTGGTCTCCGCCGAGCGCGGCGGCCGCGTCCTTCCAGGAAAGGAAGGTGAGCCTCATGTCCTGGACTTCCTTGAAGCTGATGGTTCCTCTTGCCTGGCGCCAGTCGTCCAAGTATGCCGGAACGCCTACTTGGAGAAGCTCGCGGAGCTGGTCGATGGCCCCTGCCGCTGCGGAGGAGAAGATCGGGAAACTTGGCAGGAGAACTCCGCTATCGATCGGATCATGGCCAGGAACCTCGATTCTGGTGGCGTAGGCATAGCCTCCTTGCTGCCCGACATACTTGACGTGAACCTGGAAGGTTCCAAAATCGAAGGAGGCCGTGTTATGCGCCATGGAGCAACCGATCAGGGCGGAAGACGGCCGGATAAGGCCTGCCGGGGGACGGAAGGCCACTCAAAGTCTATCCTGTCCGAATCCTGAAAGCCAGCTTGCTTTGGGGATGACGGCCGAATAGAATCACTCTGAGCCGTCACACCCCTCCCAGACGGTCTCTTCTATGCGAAAAGGCATATATACAAAGAAGAACGTCTGGGACGAAGCTGCAGCGATCAAGATCTATCGCGGCGGCGAACTTCTCGATCCAGGCGTGAACTACTTCGTCCTCATGCTCGACCAGTTGGGGCTTCCTACCCACTATTCGTGCGAAGGCCATCCGGACGGTTTCTACGTCACCTTCAACGCCTCCTACGAACAGGCCCTGCAACTGAAACGGGCCGGCTATTTTTCCATCGAGATCGAGGGCGAGGATTACTGGTCGATGCGGCAGCATTTCAGGCACAAGGATGCACCGCGCGAGAAGGTCGACGGCATGCGCTGGGCGGCCGCAGCCTGGGATAAGGCGTTCGGCCCCCTCCGATTCGAAGATATCGTCGAATCTCAGTAGATGATCATCAAGATGAAATACGAGGTCCGGGACAAGCACGTCCACGTCCGCCTCTTCATGGGCCACGAAATAAGCCACATGAGCATGTGTGGAAGCCTGATGTTCAATCAGGTGGAATTCGATATCTTCAATCGCTGCCTGAAGGACGGATGCTTGCTTGTGAAGGGCGCTGAAGTCATCATGACGGACTCGAGCGAAGGCAGCTCGAGCAGTTTCCCGAAGATCCAGTTGCCCTTCGACAGGTCTTGAGATGGCTATGAAAAAGATCTACAGCGTGAAGTGGGAAGACGGCGACGGCGAGAACGGCTATTTCGTCGAGCTGTCGAAGCCGGAAGTTGAAAAGGTCAAACGCTTCCTCGATGAGGCGGCCGCTGCGGACACGATCAAGAATCCCCAGATCGATGCAATTGAGAAGCCGTGGCTTCTCACCATCCGCGGCTTCATCAAAGAATTCCGCGACCACTACGGCAACGCTTGACAAATCGGCGGTAAACCGGTAAACCTAACCACAGAGCCGGAAGGAGATCGGTGGTGGGAAGGACCGGAGTACGGATGTCATGCTGAGATTCTTCCCCATCATCTCGAACTGCAGGAAGGGGATGTGCGTCCTCTGGGAGGACGCCCAGAAGGCCTATCTGACCTACGCGAAGGCCTTCCCCGGTCAGACCCTCGAGGATATCGCTGCCGGCGGCGGCTTCGGAGTCGAGGAGTTCGTCTACTTCTACCACGGGTTCGTGGGACCGGAAGCCGGAGACGGCTGGCCGACCGACGTATGCGTGACATGCAAGGGCCTGGGTGAAGTCGTACTTAGCGAGCATGGCGGAATGCCGGATCTTTGCGGGAAATGTCTCGGAGTCGGCGCCCTGCTTCCCAAGGAACATCCAGGGGTGAAGGCATGACGCTTCTCGCAGGCCTCGGAATACTCGCCATCGCGATCGTCGTGATCATGCTCCTGGTCAATGCCTTTTCCTGCAAGCATGCGTGGGAGTTCGTTGATAAAACGGATTTCCCTCCGCCCATCGACACAGCGAAGAAGAACGGCGTGGACATCGGCTGGGATCTGACATCGTCCCAGATCACCCACATGAGCAAGCGGACGTCAGTGATCGTTCTGCGCTGTCCTAAGTGCGGCGACACGAAGATTCTCAGGGAGACTCATTAAGTGGAACTCGATCCTCTGAACTGGAAAAAACGGAAAGACCTGGAGATCCGTGGGTGGGTGCTCTTCTCGAAGGTCTGGGGAAGCCATTCGCACGACACCCAGCTTCCCTCGAGCGACATCGACTATACGGGCGTCTACGTCGCTTATCCGAAGGATCTTCTCGGGCTTCATCCTCCGATCGACACCTTGACCGGCGTGAAGCCGGATTACCAGATCCATGAGATCAAGAAGTTCTGCGATCTCCTGATCAAGGGCAATCCCGGGATCATCGAAATGCTCTTCACGGACAAGTTCGTCTGGTTCGATCCCAAGTGGAAACCTCTTTACGAGGCAAGGAAGAAGTTTCTCTGCGAGAACGTGGTGAAGCAATACCTCGGATACTCGCAGGCCCAGCTCAAGCGCTTCCGTGGATCGCAGCCCGTCCATTCGAAGGGTGGCGTCGCCGGCGAGAAGTGGTGCTACCACATGGTCCGCGTGGCCTGGGATGCCGAACGGATCGCGCAGGGCGACGAACCCAAGGTCTGGAAGGATGGTATCGAGAAGGAAAAGCTCATGGCGATCCGGACGGGCGCCATGACTACGGAAGAGGCGGTCAAGGAGGCCGAGACGACGATCGAGAGAATCGATTCCCGGAAGCCCTGGCCGATCGCCGAATCCTGCGACGAAAAGTTCCTGAATGACTGGCTCCTCTGGATCCGTGGAGTGAGCGGGTGGACGCCCGGAGTCTGATGAACCAGAATTCAACTTTCTATCTGAGCATCTACCTGCTGTGCGGGTTGATTTTCTATTTCTGGTCCGAGCCATATCGGCCGCAATCCCGGCTGGCCTTCGATGCCTGTTTCCGGGCCAACCGAGGGGTGTGGCTCGTCATGGTGGCGATCGCGTCGCTGATGTGGCCGATCATCCTGGTCAACATGACGATCCGATTCATCTTCCTGCCGAAGAAGGAGGACGACGATGCTGGTCGTTGAGGTGGCTCGTGGCGGCCGAAATCTCTATGGACATAAGATGCGCGGCTGGAAAGTCATGACCAGCGGCATTCCTGTGGCCCGCATGAACAAGGCCAAGGACGCCCGTCACTTCGCCAAGAATCTCCGGAAACTTTACGCCCGGACGACCTGTGATTCCGCCGCGGCCGCTGCCCTTCTCGCTTCGGGTCAAATGCAGTCCGACAACGATCAGTGGGACGACTCGGAATACAATAAGGAGTATGAGCGCGACTTCGAAGAGGCGGTGGAAGGGGAAATCGCGTGAAGTCCTCATGCCAGGTCATCTGTCGCTGCAGGAAGGTGCTGACGACCTTCAGGGATTGGATCTCGCACCTAAGGCGCCAGCACCGTCGGCTCTATGCTGAGCTCAAGGCCGATGGGACGCTCGCGGAAGACCAGGCCGTTTTCAGGAGGTCGCGTGAAATCGCTTGAAGAGGCCAAGAAGCTGGATCCAGAACAGATCTTGGTGGAGATGCAGGAGCGTAGGGCTCTGATCAAAGACATGGTCGGCCAGCTCTATCCAAGCATCCTGGCCCGAGAAATCGAGGAGTTGGACAGAGAGTACATTCGAAAGCGCTACGGAACAAAATAGGAGGACCCATGCCCGAGAAACCCGAACGCAAGCCGGATCCCGAACTGCAGAACGACGTCTTCGTGAAGGAAGTACGTCGGCTGCTCTTCGGCGTGAAGTACACGGAAGAAAAGCCCGTCGTCCAGACGGCGGCCAAGGGCATCGTGCCGCCCGAGGAGGGCGCCGGCACCTTCTACACCTTCGAGTTCGAGGAGAAGAAGGCCGTCGTCGAATGGCGCGCAAAGTCGGGCTTCTACGTGACCCCGACGCGCGAGAAGCAGTTCGGGAAGGACGCGAAGAGCGTCATCATGAACCCCTTCATCGCGGCGAGCCGGGTCGTGAAGCTCCTGGGATCGGGCGAGATGCTGGGTATCGTCGAATGAGCATGCTCGACTTCCTGAACAAGATGACGCCCCAGGAAAAGGAGAAGGAGGGCCTCGGAGCCCTCTGGGATGCCATCGACGAGGTTCTGGACTGCAAGGACGCGATCTTGCCTAGCTGGGTCAGGAAGGAACTCGAGCACGCCCAGGTCAAGGCCTCGATCGCCTTTCCGCACCTTCGGAGAGCCCTCATGGAAAGGAAGCGGGCTGGACTTTGACGCTCAAGGATCGCCTCATCCTGATCGCGGATCTCGCCTACCGCTTCCGGCAGGTCGATGGCTCTGCTGGCTACGATGCGAGCAAGTGCCTTAGGTTGGGTCAAGCTCTAGATGCCGAGATCAAGGCTCTCCATGAGAAGCTTGGGATGCCTTACACCAAAAAAATGGACCAGCCGGATCGGAGTATAGAACTATGAACCAAGAGCAGATCAATTCCGTCAGGACTGAAATCGCCAAGGCAACCCATAAGTTTGCCGGAATGGCGCTTGGTGATGACTATTCGAAGCTCGACATCCTGGTAATCCGGAACGCGATGAATATCGGGGCTCAAATCGCGCTGCGGCACGCAGATGATCCGGAAGGTCTCGCCGCCATCATGAAGGAAGATTGCACGTTCAAGGACATTCCATGAAGGACGAATCGGGAACCGGCTATTGCGTCGCGTGCGGCAAGAACACTGAGTGGAAGATCTGCAATTGCCATCACTGCCAGCGTGATGCAATCGCGACTTGCACCCAATGCCGCCGCGAGTCTCTGGGAGGTATTCCCAAGATCCAGGACAACGACCAGCCCAAGAAGATGATGGAGTTTCCGAAGGAGCATCACGAGGCTTTCACCGCAGGCTACCTCCATGGCCAGCGGAGCATCTACACCACGATGGTGAAGGATGCCCGGGAGGCCCTCAAGGAACTGGTTGAAACCGGGGATCCGCACGACAAGGCAAACTGTCCCCAGGACGATACCTGTGACTGTCCGCTGGCAGCCAAGATCAACGAGATTCTGGGGGATCTGGAGAGATCGACGCGATGGACCACGTAAGCAAGACCAAGGCCCTGAAGGAGCTCCGCCGCGTCGTGCGGCGTCTGGCGGCCTATCCTATGCTGAATACCTGCATCTCGGATACCTGCGGTCTTAGGAAGAGAGCCAGGGATAAATGCATCTTCTGTGATGCCGACCTGGTCCTCAAACAATCTGCCAAGGTCTTATGAAAAAGGCACGGAAGAAGAAGACGTCGCGTAGGAAGAAGCATCACTTCCTGATGGGGAGCGTGATGAATGTCGATCGCCGCCAGAATCCGGAGCGTCGGGCATCGGAGGTTCACGGCAGCTTTGAGACTTGCGTCCGCTGCAAGGTGCAAAAGACGCGGGGTGCCGTCTGCCCGAACTGCCACAGGTAAAAGAATGCTCGTTCTCGGTATCGATCCTGGGTCCGTGAAGACGGGCATTTCTTGGGTCAATTCAGCCGGCCAATGCAAGTTCAAGACCTTGTACGCCGAAAATCATATTCCCTGGAGGTATGGAGCCTTCAGGAACGAGCTCGCGGACTTCATCGTCGAACTCGAGGAAGATCCCATAGCCGTCGCCATCGAGCAGCCTGAAGAGGTTCCTCGGACTCCTGAAGAAGAAAAGGACTTCCGGGCCATCGTCCGGGTGAACTGCATCGTCGCCGTCATCATCTCGGAAATTACGAGGCTCTGGCCGAACATCAAGATCCTGCCCTGGTCCCCGAGGGTGTGGCGGAAGCAGAACGAGACGAAGGCCGACGTCGCCTACCGGATGTCGGTCAAGTACGGCGTCGATTTCGAGACGGATGACGACTCGGATTCTCTGGGGATTGCGGATCACGCGATGATGCGGCTTCTGAACAGCAATCAATCGACGGGATCGATGAACGTATGAAAACCGGGCCTATAGGAGAGAACTGCCGGTGCGGCGCCGACAACTGGTGCATCGCGGCGACGATGATCGAATGCCGCGCGTGCTTCCGTCTCTGGGGGCGTGTGAATGGACTCTGGATCGAAGTGATTGAGCCCGAAAAGACTGGTGAATGATGCTACAGGGTGATCTCACGCTCGAAGACATGAAGCGGATCTCCGGAGACGTCTGCAGCTACCTGACCAAGTTGCAAATGAGCCCTGAGATCATCTGCAAGGAAGTTGTCTCCGAGGAAAAGCACTATTGGGCCGAGCTGAAGCGCGACGTCCTGGCTGAGATCGTGGAGAAGGCCACTCAGCTTTATCTGGCCCACGGCGGAAGCACGATCTCAAACATCACGAAGCACTTCAGAGAAAGCGGTAATCCGCGTTGCTTCTGCGGGTGCCCTAATTCGGTGAAGCAACCATGAGAAAGAAACGTCGACGTTCATGCCGCTGCGGCTCCAGAACCTTGAAGGGCTCAACCCTCTGCAAGGACTGTCTTCGGGGCATGGCGGCCGCGGTCATGTACTGAGCCCGGGGATCTGATGAAAGCGACCACCAGTCTTTATGGAAACTGCGTCGTCCTGACCGGCGACACGGTGATGTTCCGCTGCGATCAGGAGCGGATGAACTGGTACCTGTCGATGGGCCTGGCCGACATCGTGACGAAGGAGCCGCCCATCATTCGGCTCAACTTCAAGCCCAAGGGCCCTGGGCATCACGGAGATCCCTACTTCCTCCAGGAGTTCAAGAACCGCTGCGTCGTCTGCGGGACTCCCGAGAACCTGTCCCATCACCATATTGTTCCCTACTGCTACCGGAAGTACTTCCCCAAGGACAGCTACGAGAATGGCCGCTGGTTCTACGACGTTCTCCTGCTCTGCCTGGTCTGCCATGACTCCTACGAGGAGCGGGCCAAGGAACTCAAGCAGTCGATCGCCCATGAGCACGGCGTTCCGCCCTGGGGGATGACCACCCTGAATAGAGATGAAGTCGAGATCATGAAGGCGGCGATCACCCTTCACCGGCATCGGGACAAGCTTCCGTTCAATAAACGGGAACGTTTCGAGAAGATCGTGAAGATCTATCTTGGAAAGGATGAACTCCTTCCCGAAGATCCGGAAAACGTCTTCGACATCATCAAGGCCGGCATCATCACGACGCCGGCGGCCGAGATCATCGTCTCCAAGTTGAAGGACCTGGATGACTTCGCCATCCGGTGGCGCCGGCACTTCCTCAGGCACATGAAGCCTCAATTCCTGCCGGACCTGTGGGTGGCTGAGCGCCGCATCTACACGGAGCCTGACTCAAAATGAATCTAGAGGATCTGCAAGCCAAGCTCTATCAGATGGGTTCGGCAGAAGCCTCCGCTCTGGGGGAGGCCATCGAAGACATCTGGTGGAAAGAATCGGATGATACGAAGGCCCAAGAACTGGCGATCGCTTATATGCGCGAGATCCAGGGCTGGGCAAAAAGAGTAGAGGAAGTATTGACGGGCGTCAGGAAGGAACTCTGATCATGACCAGGGCGAAATACCGGGTGGAGCTCCAGACGGACGATCAGATCCTGATCAAGGACGTCGGGGAAGACTCCATGACCGTGACGAATGATGCTGAAGCCGTGGTCCGAGACCTTCACCGGAATGGGATTCTGGGCGAGCATAGGCTCCTCTACATCGACTCCGAAGGGAGCGTGGACGAGCTCAAACACGACGGCAAAGGTACCTTCCAGGGTTTCGCGCCGGGGAAGAGGACATGAAGGACGACGATCCGGATATGCTCGACGAGAAGGCCGTCTGCCTCTTCGTCGAGAAGCTCCGCGCGGTCGCCATGAAGGATGTCTCCATGGCCAAGGATGTGCTTGAGGTCCTCCAGTCTTCTATTCAGCGTGACGCGAAGGAAGACCCATTCCAGATCGCACGGACGATCTGTGAGATCTTAGAGCCGGAGCGGCTGGGTGGCATCGTCTGGATGACCTGCAAGCTCTGTAATAGCAAGCTGGATGCTCTCGAGGTAGAGAACAAGGTGGACACCTGTTTCTCCTGTCGCATCAAAGGAGATGAACCGGAACGGGGATCGTGCTGGTAATGAAGACCAACAAGAGCGCCATGAAACTCTGCAGGGGATACTGCAAACGCTGCTATAAAAGCGGCCATCATTGGGAACCGATCCTGACCACACATGGACATCTGCAGATGATGAGGTGTGTCCATTGCCCCGCAGCTCTCGGACCCCTGGAGAAATGCGCAGACTGCAACCATGACCTCGAGCACCATGAATTCGATGGAGCGCTCGAATGCCTGATCGTTGTTCCGGATCCGAAGAAAGATGGCCGCTGTCCGTGTAAGACTTTCATCATCAAAGGACTCGCTGGAGTGGTCAAATGATTCATGTCGCGAAAGAAGAAGATCTGAAGAAACTGGGACGCCGTGGATTCCTCCGGATGTTCGGTACGACGGCCGCCAGCGCGGTTGTGGCGCCGACCAAGACATTCGTCTTCTTCGGGGATATCCTACGGCCCAGGACACCGATCATCCCACAATTCCCTGTGACAAAGGAAGGGATCATGCTGAAGCCTGATTGGTGGATGTTTGGAATCGCCGGCATCGTGATGGGATCGGCTCTTCTCCTCACCCCCGGAAAGCTCTCGAATCCTGGCTAAGACCAGGCTATGCTCTCCTCAGATAGCTGAGGGTATAGAGATGGCCAAAGACGTCGTCTGGGTCGCCGAGATGCACACGCCCCACTTCCAGTTCACGAGTGTCGGCAAGACGAAGGAAGAAGCTGAAGAAGCCCTCGCGAAGCGCTGGAACCAGCACGCCAAGGTCAACGGCCTCCACCGATGGAATGAAGGCGAAGGACAGTCGGCCACCATCGGGGAATTCTATGGGATGTGGAACCGTCCCCTCAAGTTCGGCGTCGGCTATCGGGACGACGAATCGGCCTAGAATTCTTTCATTTCAATCTCTTGACCTGACTGGTAAACCAAGTTACCATTATTGCCGTAACGGTACCAGTTTCAAGGAAGGAGATTGATCATGTCCACCAAGAAGACCCTTTCCCAGAAAAAGGAAAAGGCCAAACCCGTCAAGAAGATCCGTGTCCTGATCGAGATCGAAGGCTCGATGGTCGACAAGGACACGGCGCTCACCGAGCAGTCGGCGCGCGACTACTTCGAGATGCTCTTCCAGTCCCCCAAGGGCCTCAACGCCCACGTCATCAACACCGAGGACGTGACGAAGTAACGCGGTGTGATGATGATGGACAACGAGGCCCTGTACGAGGCGCTCCGGGCTCGGGCTCGTAGCCTGTCCAGGACCATTCACGAGTACCTTGATCCGAAGATGGATCTGCCTGACATCAGGAGAGCGAAGGAACTGCTGGCGACGCTCGAGGTGATGGATCAGGTCAGTCTGGAAAGATCTTCGGAAAAGAGTATGAAGGCTCGAAAGGAGCAGCCGTGAAGAAGGACGACCGGAAGAGCGGCTTCGAGGACATTCCCATCCAGGAACGCTGCCTCAATCCTCGGCATCAGCCGCCGTCGCATATGGTCATCCCGGCCGGGAAGCAGTACCGCCACGTCTGCCCAGGCTGCGGCTTCCAGGTCGTCCTGCGCCCTCCCACGATCTTCATGAAGGACTGAAGATGAAGCCGCAGGAAGTCAGGCTCGAATGCAGAGCAGGCAATTGGGTGGCCACGGAAGACGGCTATCGGTTCCGGCCCGCCACGAAGACGGAACTGTTCCTCTGGCTCCAGCTCGTCGAGCTTCGTCGGGATTCCGGGAAGGTGTTCGACATCAAGGGTAGTGAAAGGTCCTGATGAAATACGACGAAACCAAGTATCCGTGGATCTGGAAGAGAGCGAATACTCGCGGCTACTGCTTTACCGCCATGATCCCGTGCCGCGTGATCCGGATGGCCGGGAAGCGCGTCGAGATCGCGGCTCTCCTGGTCAACGGCACTGAACGAATCCATCGGGTGAAGGAAGAGAATCTCAGGCATGAGCCCTGCCACTGCTTCGCAGAATGCCGTGGTCTGGAGAGGTTCAAGAAGCTCGCATGAAGGAAGGAATGATCGAGCCTGGAGAGGCGCCGGCGCACTGGGGCTTCACGAAGGAGAACTTCATTGAAGACTCCTATCTCTGGATCACCGATAAGAAGTGCACGATCAGCTTCATCGAGTCCAGGAACAAGGGAAAAGGAGCCTTCTCGCGCCTCATCAAGAGCGTCGAGGCGGATGGCTTCAAGGTCGAGGTTCCGACGCCGCTGGGCCTGATGCAGCTAATCCTGGCACGATGGGGGTTCAAGAAGTCCTTGGAATGGGCTCCTGAGTTCAACGAATACGTCGAGGTATGGACAAGATGACCGGCTGCAAGTGCAAGTTCGGGGAATGCCGAAATAGCTGCGAGTGCCGCTGCCATCTCGCGATCGAGGCTCATTGCACCCATTCGTTCAAAGTCGGTATCAGCGCAGGCCTTGAGCAGGCTGCTGGCCTGCTGATGGCGGACGCGCAATCCGCCTTCGTCCATGATCGCGACGAGGAGGCGAAGATGCTTCGCAAGATGGCGTCGACGCTCAATGCGAAGGCGAAGGAGGCCCATCCGGGCCCGAATCCTGAGTATCCAGAAGAATAAAAGGGGGATTTCATGAACGTCTACGAAGTTGGTTTGGATGTCCGGCTCAAGGAATACGGCGAGAAGCGGCCGGTCATCAAGGATCTGACGCTCTGGGTCCTCGAGAAGGGCAGCCCGGAAGCCGCGATCCGGAAGGCCAAGAAGTGGGCCATGAGGAAGAACGGGTGGGACATGGGCTACCCGCTCTCGGTCAAGATGCGTTCGGTCTTTCGCAAGGGCGGGATTGACGTCCTCTAATGCGCCAATGGGACGGCGGCTTTTCCAAGGATCGGTACTGGGGCCATAAGCGAGGCCACACGATCCTGGACGTGAAGTGCTTTTGCGGGAAGCTCCTGCTCGAATGGCAGGACTACGCGAATCACATGAGAGCCAAGCACCCAAAGATGGTGCGGAAGCTGAAGAAGTCGGGCCAGTGGCAGCAGGACAAGATCGACTGGAAGGTACGGAAGCCGGAACAGAATAGAGGTGCTTGATGCTTTGCGACCTGTGTGGACGTCCTGAGGAGAGCCACCCCTGTATCACGGACTTCACCAAGCTGCTGTCCGAGAACAGCAAGCTCAAACTGAAGGTCGACGAGTTCCGGAAATTGCTCAAGCAGTGGATGGAAGCCTGTGATCTGGCGAAGGACATCACGTTCGTTCCGGTCCTCAAGCGCACGCAGTTCTCGCTGTCTACCGAAGAGCAGCCTCCTCCCTGGACGAATGAGCAGAAGGCTGCCCTGGTCGAGGTTGCCGAAAGTCTTAAGAAATCGATTCAAAAACCACAGTCCTAGGAGAACATCAAATGCTCAAGAAGCATTTCAGGCGCTGCCTCTGTCGCCGTTGCTGGGTGCGCTGATCATGACCACCGCGAAGATCCGGCTCGGCAAGCTCGACGATGCCTTCACCTGCGTTCCAGAAACCTTGGAAGACGGGGTGATGGAGATCAACGCCTATTCACAGAACGATCGCGAGAACGTTGGCGTCCGCTTCATCTTGACCCATGAGAAGGCAGAGGAACTTGCGAAGGACATCTTGAAGCGGATCGAGAGAAAAAGAGCGAAGGCCAGGGCAAAGAGCAAGACCAATGAGTAGAGGTCTGGAGCCTTGGATTCTGAAGTGGTGGGATATCGCCAACGGGCGGCGGTTCAAGCTGATCCTGAAGAAGCACAAAGGCGGCGGCATCACGGAGCGGCAGGAGAAGGAATTGACGATGCTCCAGGAGGTCTGCGGGGCCGTGATGAACTATGGCTCTTCGGGCTATATCAGGCTCGATCTTCCGGAATGGCTAGAGAAGAGAATGGAAGCAAAGGCGGCCGACAGGAAGGCAAGACAAACGGAAATCGCATCCTGCATCGTGGACGGAAAGCCGTCGATCGAGATCCCTGTGGGAGCGGTGTTCGTCGGCATGGAGTGTGAGCCGAACAAGCCACCCAGATACGGCAGAGTTTGGCATGGATGGTTTAACCTCCCGTGCTACGAGACGGAATCGTTTCGTCGTTCTTAGGTGCTGAAATGGCCATGGGCGATTACTGTCCGAGGTGCCGCGGGATGCACGACATCCTGAGAGAATGCGCGCCCGTCGTCGAGCCTGGCGTGGCCGTAGCCGGATCGATCTCCCGTGATCTCATGGACGCTCAGGAGGAAATCCGGCGATTGAACATTCAGATCGAGGAGCTCAAGAAGAACTGGGTTCAGTGTCATCAGCAATGCGGCACCGCATTCCATAAGGCCTATTGTCCTTTCCCAGGGGCTCCTAGCGAGAGGCTCTGCGGATGCCGCGGCGATGAGCATGATCGGGAGTGCGACACGTTCTGCTCCGATCATGGGACTTTGAAGCCGTGTCGTCACTGTCTGGGAAATAAGGGGCTTTAGAGATGAACGAGCTCGAGCATCTGCTGACGGTCCTGACCGAAGAGTGTGCGGAGGTAGCACAGAGAGCCTGCAAGGTGGCGCGTTTCGGGCTGACCGAGATCCAGCCTGGTCAGGCCGATAACAACAAGCGGCGTCTCGAGCGGGAACTGGCGGATCTCCTGGCGACCGCGGAGCTGCTCGGCCTCACCATTCACGACGAGGACAAGGCGGCGAAGATCGAGAAGCTGAAGAAGTTCATGAACTACTCCCGGGAGATCGGAACGCTCTCTGAAATGCCGAAGCAGGAGAAGGGCGTCTTCTGTCTCGACCACCGCAAGGTGATGGTGGACGGGATCTGCCCCAAGTGCAGTGAAAAGCGCAAGGATGAGGTCGTCACCTTGTCCGGGTGTGGTCATACATTCAAGGCGAAGGACGTTCTCTGTCCGATCTGTGGCGTTTGAACAAAACGGGATTGAACATGAACATCACGAAGGAATGGCTGGAAACCTGCGGGAGCTTTTCCCTGGAAGGAACTCTCTACAAGGAAGGAATCACAGAGCCGCAGCATGTGACCCTTTCATTCGAGCAAGGCAGGCCTGAGCCGGACGTGCTCCTGATGCCGGACTTCGCGCCAGCCTGCCTGGTCGCCAGCATCGTGAACCTGATCCAGAAGGGCTACACGTTCTCCATCCAGAGCCACCAGAAGGGATGTCGCTGATCATGATCAAAGACCTGAGCACCATGAGCCCCAGGATGAAGCGGGTGACGGCCTGGGCGATGAAGAAGAAGGGCCTCTATTACGGGACGCACGGGATGGATCTGCCGATCCTCTTCAGGATGAAGCCCGATCCGAAAGACCGTAACTGGAAGGGTTGGCAAGCAGTCCGGGTTACGGTGACCATCCATGGATAAGAGAAGGCGCTGCGGCAAGAGGACGTGCCCAAAGAGAGGGCATAAGCCGCTGGAACATCATCACAAAATGGCCGGAATGAAGGCGTTTCGCTGCCGGCCGACCAAGCGTTGCAAGGAAGACTGCTGTTCAGGACACTGCTCGCATTCCGGCTGGCAGAAATCATGCTCGGCATGCCGGAAGCCCAGAAAATGACCGCCGTGAATGAAGCTCCCCTTCTGGACGGCGTCGACCGGATCCTGAAGAGATCCAAGTGGATGCGCTTCAACCTGTCCTATAGCCGCGGCCGCTGGTGCGCGGTCATATCCCATGAACGGGGCAAGATCTACGGGAAGGCCTGGAGGCTGGATCCGAAGAATGCCGTCTTCGCCGCCGTGAGCGAAGCCGACATGGCGACCCTTCATCTGTCCAGCGAGACGAAGCCATGACGCCTCTACCTCCTGGAAAGGAGTGCAGCTCTTGCGGACATCCGTATCGCCAGACGGAGACGGCGAGACAGATGAACCTCTGTCCGTGTCCTTGTCATCGGCCGGACACGCGGACGGTGGAGGAAGTCGAGGCTTACTGGAAAGGGGAAAACAGATGAGCAGGAAGACCAAGATCGCGCTGCCGCCCGGCACCGAATTGGATTTCGACAACGAGAACCATCGCCGGCATATCGAGGACGAGGCCTTCGACGAATATGACGAGCGTCCTCCCAGGCCTACCATGCGGCCGCCGGAACGTTCGCCGTATTGGTGGTTCTGGCGTTTCTTCGCCTTCTTCATCCGAGTGCCGGCACGGAGGCTTTGGAGCAGGTTCAGTCATTGGGACCTGCGCGAAGGAGGTTCGAGCGGCTGGCAGGCGCGGTATCCGCTCTATCCTAAGGTCAAGGACTGGCTCTGGCGGGGGCGCCTTACGCGCCTCAAGCGCTTCCTGCGCTGGCTCGTTGAGGACAATTACTGCTGCCCGAGCTGCGGCTTCGATGACTACCGCGACGAGATCGTGATCTACGCCGACAAGGACGACACCGAAGGCCGCACGATAGAGCTGTTCGAGCATGTCGAGGGCGGCGGCGTGGATTATTGGGGCGAAGGCCAGGACGCTCAAGGGTGGCTTTGGTGTTGGCGCTGCGGGGACGTTAACTGGGAGTCTGTTTAGCCATGAAGATTCCAAGCTGCAAGTGCGGGTGGATGCTTGCCTCCAAGACAATCAGCGTCTTTGGCGTTGACGAAGGACAAGCCTACCGTCGCGAAGAAGTCGCCTGGACCTGCGCGAACAAAGACTGCGAAGAGAATAAGACCGGACGGTTCGTTGAGCCGGCCTGGGTGGAAGTGGTTCAGAAGACCTGAGGAGCCAGCAATGGACAACATACCGATCCAAGGCTGTCCGGGCTGCGATTCCACCGGCGGCCGGATGAGTTGCGCGACGCACGGGCCTAACCGCGTCATCATCATTCCCGAGTCGCCTCCTGGATTGCCGCCTCACTTCATGGAGATTCAGGCGGCGATCCTGACGGAACGCGACCGCTGCCGGCAGATCGCGGCGGATCATGTCTGGAAGTGCCAGGGCAAGAACTGCAACTGCGCGCGGCAGATCGCCTACGACATCATGGACGTGGCGAGGTAGACCGATGGGTAGAACGGGGGACTGGTTCCTGGACAAGTTTCATTGGATCATGGGCGGTCTCATTGTCCTTGTTTTTTCCGCGCTGATCTGGGCGGCTTGTACGGGTGACGGGATCCCGGCCTGCGGCGTCTGCGGCCGGAAGATGTACCGTTGGGAGGTCGACTACTACATCACGACGTTCATTCAAGTCGGCGATGTTCAGGTCCCACAACTGACTCCCGTGTATAAGGCGATGCCTCATTTGTGCAAATAGACCCAGATGCCTAAAAAGACCAGTCTTGACTTACGGATCGACCACGATAAACGTCGCTGGGAGAAGTATCTCGAGGACCACCATTTCCCTCTGCAGCGGAAATTTCCTTGTGACAAACGGCGCCAGGTCACCGTCAGAGTCGATCGATGGCCTGGGAATCCCCACTACCACGTCTCCATCAAGGAAGAACCGAATCCCGTCTGGGACGCCGAACGGGGTGATTGGTACGAGACCTTCTACGACAGCAATGGCCGCGGCGCCGAATTCAACTGCAAGTTC
>Ga0075425_100001801_pt1 | contig 21106 bp, 19 predicted proteins | sample SoiMethybrSBSTD4_FD_75300 | JGI IMG/M metagenome (GOLD analysis project Ga0075425, IMG submission 75300) | Bulk soil microbial communities from a Populus tree surrounding site in Tennessee, USA - Soil MetaG P. TD hybrid SBSTD4 | ecosystem: Environmental > Terrestrial > Soil > Tree plantation... | reverse complement strand
CAACCTGAGCGACGCGCAGAAGCAGCAGATCCGCGATATCCATCAGACGTTCCGCGCCGAGAACAAGGCGTTCTTCGAGACGTTCCGTCAGACGATGCGCGACTTCCATCAGGCCAAGCGTGACGGCGACACGGCGAAGGTGGATGCGCTGAAGCCGACGCTCGAGTCGCAGCGCGCGCAGATGAAGCAGCTTCACGAGACGCTCGAGGGCCGCGTCAGCTCCATCCTCACTGCCGATCAGCTCGCGCAGTGGAACACGATGAAGGCTGAGCGCCAGGCTCGGCACCAGCGTCATCGCGATCAGCAGTAGTCGTCGATGGCGGCGATTCAACATTTGCGCGACTCGATCGTACTGTCGCGCATGAGGATCGCCGCCGCACTTCTTCTCCTCCTCCCGCTCACGTTTCTCGCCTGCGAATCGACGGACGATCAGGAGCCGATGCAGCGTCCGCGGCGCGGCGGATGGGGCGGCGGATACGGCGGTGGCGACGACATGCGGGAGCGCCCGCGCCCGAACGCCGCCGGCGCGCTCGAGTTTCTCCCGCCGCCGGAGTGGTGGCGCGATCCGCAGCTCGCGAATGCGCTGAATCTCTCCACCGATCAGACGAACGCACTCGAGAAGATCGCGAAAGACGCCGGCGATGACGCCGACAAGATCGAGCGCGACTCCGGAGTGGCGATGCGCGACCTGCGCTCTCTACTCGAAAGCGAGAAGCCGTCGGAAGCGGACATCGTCACGGCCGGCACGCGCATTCGCACGATGCGCGATGAGGTCTTCGATCGGCAGGTGAAACTTCTCGCGGCGGAGCGAGCCGTGTTGACGAAAGATCAGTGGCAGAAGCTGCAGGACAATCTTCTCAACTCGCGGCGCATGGATCGCGGCGGCCGCGACCGCGGTGGCTATCCCGGACGCGGCGGTTTTCCCGGCGGCCGAGGAGGCGGACGGCGGCCGTTCCCGGGCTGAGAAAGAGGAACGCGATGTGCTCCTCCGACGAAACGGAGGGCTATCGATGTTCAGGCGTTATGCAGTCGTTCCAATCTCATTACTCTTCATCATCGGCTTCGCCACGAGCTGCGGTCACGGCTCGTCCATTCTCGGCGCGAGCGGCTCATCGGTCTCGCTCGATGACGAATGGCAACTCGGCAATCAACTCGCGGCGCAAGTCGAGTCGCAGGTTCAACTCAACAACGATCCGCGGCTGAACGCGTACGTTCGCGACGTCGGCGAGCGCATTCACGCGCGCACACCGCTGGCGAACCGGCCTTTCACGTACAAAGTGATCAACGATCCGAGCGTCAACGCGTTCGCGATTCCCGGCGGCCACGTCTACGTCAACACCGGATTGATTCAGCAGGCCGAAAAAGCGGACATGCTCGCGGGCGTGCTGGCGCACGAGACCAGTCACGTCGTGGCCCGTCACGCGATCAAGCAGATCGAACAGCAGCAGGAGATCGCCGCGATCGGCGGCATTCTCCTCGGACAGAATCCGAGCCAGGTGCAGACGATCATCGCGAACATCCTCGCCGGCGGCGCGATGGCGCGATTCAGCCGCGAGGACGAGAAAGAAGCCGACGACCTCGGCGTCGGATACATGTCGGCGGCGGGATTCGATCCACACGGCATGTTGGAGATGTTCCAGAAGCTGCTGAGCCTCGAGTCGTCGCAGCCGAACGCGGTGGCGAAATTCCTGTCGGATCACCCGACCACGCAGTCGCGCATCAACGACATCCAGAAACGGATTCAAGGACTGCCTCCGGGCATCGTCGACGAGCCGGAGTATCAGGCCGCGCGACGTGCCGCGATGTGAGACGCGGGCTACACTGAGGCGATGGACGATGCGGTCGTCGTCGCCACACGCCGCGGCATCGTCGTTCGCGCCGATGCCGCGCGCGTCGACATGTTGCGCGACGCCTTCGCGCGACGCCACGTCGTCCGACTGCCGCACTTTCTCGAAGAGGAGCTGCTCGCGCGCGTGCAGAGCTCCGTCGACGAAGGGACGTTTACGATTCGCGAAGACGCCGGCATCGCCGTCGAGCTCTGCCTCGAGCCGAGCCGCGCGCTCGATATCCTGATGTTCGTGATGAACGCGCCGCAGATGTTCGACTTCGTGCGCGCGATCAGCGGCTGCGCGCCGATCGAAGCGTTCGCGGGACGCGTCTATCGCTTCGATCCGTCGGTGGCGCATCACGACTCGTGGCACGACGACACCGCGGCGGGAGGACGGCTCGTCGGCTGCAGCCTCAATCTCTCGCGCGAGCGCTACTGCGGCGGCGCGTTTCAACTGCGCGAGAAAGCGCGGCCCGATGACGTCGTCGAGATCGACAACAACGGCGCCGGCGACGCGTTCCTGTTTCGCATCGCGACGGAATTGCAGCATCGCGTGCTGCCGGTGACAGGCACGAACGCGAAGACCGCTTTCGCCGGCTGGTTCGTGGAGAAATGAGCGACTTCTTCGGCGTCGTGAATTTCGACGATCCGCCGGATCGTCCATTCATTGCCGGGGACATCCGTCTCGACGACCGCGGCGCGTTGCGCGATGACACTGACGCCGATGTCATCCTCCGCGCCTACGAACGTTGGGGCGACGAATGCGTCCACCATCTCCTCGGCGATTTCGCGTTCGCGATCTGGAACGGCCGCGAGCTTTTCTGCGCGCGCGATCACTTCGGCGTGAAGCCGTTCTATTACGCGCGCCGCGGCAACACATTCGTCTTCTCGAATGCGATCGCGGCCTTGCGCAAGCATCCGATCGTGACTGACGCGATCGACGACAGTGCGATCACTGACTTCCTTCTCTTCGGTTGGCAGCAGGACCGCGAGAGCACGGCCTTTCGGGACATCCGCTGTCTTCCGGCGGCGCACACGCTCGACGCGCGCGCCATGCGAATGCGCGAGTACTGGACGCTGCCGATCGAGGAGCCGATGCGCGGCGATCCGGTGGAAGGATTTCGCGACGTGCTCGCGCGCGCCGTTCGCGACCGCACGCCGGAGAAGGTGACCGTATCACTGAGCGGCGGCATCGACTCGAGCGCGATCACCGCGCTGGCGCGCGACGTCACGTCCGACATCGATGCGTACGCGATCGCATTCGACTCCTTGATCCCCGACGACGAGCGCCCGTTTGCAACATCAATCGCGAATCACCTCGGCGTGCGGCTTCATGTCATCGACGGCGGCGCGTATCGCTACTTCGATTCGCGCGTCGCGAGAGAACAGCCGCGCAACGATCCGCTCGACGCGATCTCGTTCGACATGCACTCGGCCGCCGCGCAGCGCGCGAACGTCATGCTCGCCGGGCAGGGAGGCGACGCGGTGATGTACGCATCGCATTCGTATTTCTTCAACCTCCTGCGGCGTGGTCGATTCATTCGCTTTGCGCGTGAGATCGCCGCGTATCACCGCCGGCCTTTCGGATTGCGATCGAGTCTTCGCCGCGCGCTCCGATTCAAGAAGAAGATGGAGACGCCGCCTCCATGGGTAAAAGCGCGCGACGTCGTCGATCGATGGCAGCGTCACTTCGGGGATGAAGAGGACATTCATCCGACGCGACCGCAGGCGTACAACATCCTGCGCGACGCCGGTTGGCAGCGGCTCAACGAGTATCTCGATCCGGCCGCGATCGGGGCGCCGGTCGAGTATCGCAATCCGTATCTGGACGTGCGTGTCGTTCGTTACGTCCTGCGGGTTCCGCCGATGCCGTGGTTCGCGGAAAAGGAGCTGCTGCGCGCGTCGATGCGTGGCCGGCTGCCGGAAAATGTGCGCACACGGCGCAAGACCGCATTGCGCGTCGATCCGACGCACGTCTTGATGACGCGACAAGCGGATGAGCTGGCCACAATCGTGCAATCGTGTGAGGCGTTGGAGCCGTTTGTCGACCGCATGCAGGCCGCGGCGACGATTCGCAGTCCGCAGCGCACGCCGTTCGAGTCGTATTTGCTCGCTTTCCCACTTGGATTGGCGCTTTGGCCTATACTGAAAAAAAGATGAAAAAGCCGTATCAAACGCCGCGGCTGATCGTCTATGGCGACATCCGCCGTCTCACGTTGAATATTCAGCGCAACGCTGCCCGCGACGGCGGCGCGAACAACGTGCGTACTTGAGCGCGGCGTTCTTCCACTCGCTCTACGGCCTCACGGTCGAATCCGAATTTCCTTTGCCCGGCGCAGCCGTCGTCCCCCCCGGAGCGGCGGACGCCCTCGTCCGCCACGCGCCAAAGGCGCGTCCCATCCTTTCTCCGGTGACCGGACTCTTCAACCTCACACAAGACGCCGGCGCCTTCGTCTTCGATTTTCCCGACGGCGTACAAGTCGTGGTCACATCCGACGCAAAACGCATCGAGCTCAGTTGGCCGCCGCCATTCACATCCGATTACGCCGCGACGTATCTGATGAACGTGGTGATGTCGTTCGTCATGCGATTGCGCGGGCACGCCACGCTCCACGCGAGCGCCGTTCTCATCGACGGCGCCGCGATCGTTTTTCCCGGCGTGAGCGGCGCCGGAAAATCGACGATCGCGGCGATGCTGGCGTTGCGCGGATTTCCAGTGATCACCGAAGACGTCACCGCCATCGTCGATCGCGGCACGACGTTCGGGGTCGTCTCCGGACACACGCGCGTTCGCTTGTGGCCCGACGTCGCCGCGTTGCTCTTCGGATCCGCCGAGGCGCTTCCGCTGATCGCGGGGAAGGAGTGGAAGCGCTACTTCGATGTGAGCGATCACTTCGCGCACGGCACGTTCGACGTCGCGGCGATCTACAGCATCGACGATCGCAAACCGCGCGCGCCGCGCATCGAAGCGTTGGAGAGCGCGGATGCGTTGTTGGATCTGATTGCGGCGAGCTACAAGCCCGATTTTCAGATGACCGGCGACGAGTTCGATCTCCTCGGACGCATCGCCCGGCACGTTCCGGCGCGCCTGGTGATCCCGAACGTCGATGTGGCGACCGCAGCGGTGATGATCGACGCCATCGTCGAGGACGTGCGGGCCGGTAGAATGTCCCAAACGACATGAAGCGTGAAGACCGCGTGGTGGTGCGCGACGGCGTGATGTTCAATCGCGTAGGCGAAGAGATCGTGCTGCTCGACCTCGACAGCGGCACGTACTTCGGCCTCGACACGGTCGGCTCGCGCGTCTGGGATCTCATCAGCGGCGACGCCACGATCGGCGAAGCGATCGACGCGATGCTCGAGGAGTACGACGTCGAGCGCGAAGTGCTCGAGCGCGATGTGCTGCGGCTGGTCGGCGAGCTGGAAGAGAAGAAGTTGATCAGCGGGGCTTGATGAACGGGAATCCGTTCACGGTCGACTGCTCCACGCGCAGCGCGCTCGTGGCCGCGCGCCACTTCCACTCGATGCCGTCGAACGTCTGAATCTCGATGGCGATCTCGTCGCCGCGATCGGCGCGCATGCGCGATGCGATCGGCAGAAACGACTGCTTCCAACTGCGGCAGTCGTTCGGCGGCTGATTCGTCAGCTCGAATTGCGGCGTGAGCTGCGCGCGAAACCAGACTCCGATGCCTGTGACGACGGCATCGCGGCGCGCGTGAAAGTGTCCGGTGCCGCGCACCGCGCCGTCGTTCGCCTCGCGCAGATTCACTTCGGCGATCACTTCGCCGTCGTCGATCAGCGCGCCTTCATCGATGTCGACGGAGTGAATCATGTTCATCGCGTACTCGCGCATGCGTGCGACGTCCAGACCGTATCGCGGTTCGAGCCAGAAGCTCGCGTCGTCGATGATCACGTCGACCGGCGCGGCGATCATCCGAATCGACTGCGGGATGATCGCGCCGCCGTCGCGCAGCCAGCGGCGCCGCGCGTCGTCTACGGCGCGCACGATCTGCTCGTCGAGTCCGTTGTTGCCCATCGTCTCGGTGACGATCACGTCGACTTTCTCGTTCAGCGTGACGTCGAACGACGAGGCGTTGATGAACGTGATGCGATCGGCGAGGCCGTTGTCGTGCGCGAGCTTGCGCGCCAGCTCGATCACCGGGCCATCGTCGATTGCGTGGACGCGCTTCGCACCGGCACGCGCGGCGAAGAACGAGAGAATGCCGCTGCCGCAGCCGATGTCCACGACGACGTCGCCTTCGCGCACCGTCTCTTCGATCGCGTTGCGGTACGTCTCGGTGCGCACCGTATCGGCGAGGAGCGAGTGGTGATAGCGCACGATGTCGCGCGCCGAGGCGTTGGAGAGCTTGCGGAAAGTCATGCGCCGGCTCGCAGCTTCACGGCGAGCGTCAGGCGGGTGCGATTGCAGATGCGCGAGGGCGCGCCGGCGCGATGCTCGATGCTCGATCGGAAGATGGCCAGGCGTCCGGGCCGCGGCGACACGGCGTGCACCGCATCGCCCTCTTCGTTGAAGAAGAGCGTCTCGCCGCACCATTCGCGCTTCCACTCCGGATTCACGTAGAGCAGCGCGGTGAGATCGCGCGCGTCGGCGTCGTGCTGATCGCGATGCGCGTAAAGCATGTCGCCGTAGCTGATGGCGTTGCAGTAAACGCGCTCGATGCAGAACGACTCGCCGGCGAAATGCTCCGTCACTTCGCTCATGATCGCGTGGACGTACGGCTGCCGCTCCGCGACGTCGCGCTCGATGGGAATGATCCAGAGGCGCGTGTCCGCGCCGGTGACGTCCGACTCGATGCGCTGCGCGGGGGCGAGATCGAAGTACGACGCGAGATGATCGAGCCGCGCGCCGGTGAGCACGTCGTCGATCACGACGAGCTTTCGGCCGTCGATGTCGTATTCGTACCGCGCGCGCATGCTGCGATCATACATACGCGAGCGCGAATGTATACTCCGCGCATGAAGCGTTCCCCCGATCTCGCGCAATTCTTCCAGGCCCTCGGCGATCCGACGCGACTGCGCATCCTCAATCTCCTCGCGGCGGGCGAGCTATGCGTCTGCTACTTTGTCGAGATCCTCGGCGATCCGCAGCCGAAGATCTCGCGCCATCTTGCGTACCTGCGCAACGCCGGCATCGTCGACGCGCGGCGGGACGGAAAGTGGATTCACTATCGTCTCGCCCGTCCCGCCGACGAGCTGCGCGCGCGACTGCTCGAGGCCACGCTCAGCGCCGCCGCGGGCGATCGCCGGATGCAGCGCGATCGCACCGCGCTCGATCGCGCCTGTTGCGCCGTGCGCTTGCCGGCGTCGCTGCAGAACGCGCCGAAGCCGCAGCTCGACGCGCCCGGATGACGACGTTCTTCACGATCATCGCCGCTGCCATCGCCTTCTTCGCCGGCTCCGTCGGAGCGGTTGCGGGATTCGGCATCGGCAGCATTCTCACGCCTCTCGTGGCGACGCAGCTCGGCACGAAGTTCGCCGTCGCCGCGGTGACGATTCCGCACATCGCCGGCAGCACCGTCCGTTTCTGGACGCTGCGTCACCGCGTCAATCGCCGCGTGCTCTTCACGTTCGGTTTGATGAGCGTCATCGGCGGCATCTCAGGCGCGTTCGCGCACGCGTACTGGAACTCGCATCTGCTGACGATCGTGCTCGCCGTCGTGCTGATCGTGACCGGCGCCGCCAGCCTCTTCGGATTTCACTATCACTTCCGCGGCGCTGCGGCGCAGGCCGGCGGCGTGATCTCCGGATTTCTCGGAGGACTGGTCGGCAATCAAGGACCGGTACGCAGCGCGGCCATGCTCGGCTTTGAGTTGTCGAAAGAAGAATTCGTGGCCACGTCGGTGGCGATCGGAATGATCGTCGACGTCGCGCGTCTTCCCGTTTACTTCTGGAGTCAGGGACAGGCCATCGCGAAGCAGTGGCCGATCGTGTTGTTGCTCGCGGTCTGCGTTGTCGCCGGCACGCTTCTCGGCCGCGTCCTGCTCGGACGCGTGCCCGAAGATCACTTCAAGAAGATGATCGCGGCGCTGATCTTCGCGCTCGGTGTCGCGCTGCTCGTCTTCGCGTGATCACTCGTAGCGGAGGGCGTCGATCGGATCGAGCGTCGATGCTTTGAACGCGGGGAAAAATCCGAAGATCACACCGACCGTTCCGGCGACGCCGAACGACAAGATCACCGACGCGGGACTGACGATGATCGGCCATCCCAGAACCTTCGCGAACAAGCTCGAGAAGCCGATGCCGAGGGCGACGCCGATGGTGCCGCCGACGATGGAGAGCGTCACCGCTTCGAAGAGGAACTGCATCAGCACGTGACGTCCCTTCGCGCCGATGGCCATGCGAATGCCGATCTCGCGCGTTCGCTCCGTCACCGAGACGAGCATGATGTTCATGATGCCGATGCCGCCGATGAGCAGCGACACGCCGGCGATCGAGAGCAGCAGCGTGCGCAGGATTTTCATCTGCGCGTCCTGCGCCGACGCGATCTCTTCCTGCGAGCGCATCTGAAAATCGAGATCGCCGCCAGGTGGGATGCGGTGGCGTTGGCGCAGCAGCGCTTCGATCTGCGCTTGTGCGTCGGCAACGCCGTCCGACGACGCCGAGGCCGCGTAGATCATGCTCAGTTTCGACTGCCCTTGCAGTCGCTTCATCACCGTGGTGTACGGCGCGACGACCTGATCGTCCTGATCCGATCCCATCATGCTGCCGCCTTTGCGCTCGAGAACGCCGACCACTTTGAACGGCACGTTCTTGATGCGCACGATTTGTCCGACCGATCCGCCTTGCGGAAAGAGATTCTCCGCAACGGTCGCGCCGAGGACACAGACTTTCGTGGCGCTCTTCACGTCGCTGTCTCCGAAGAACGAGCCTTCCGACGTGTTCCACGAACGAATGAACGGCCAGTCGGGACCGGCGCCGAAGACTTGCGTTCCCCAATTCAGCTCGCCGGCGACGACTTGTCCGTTCGAGCGAACGACGGGGGAGACGTAGGCGACCGCGGGACACTCGGCCTTGATGGCGTCGGCGTCTTCGGTCGTCAGCGTGGAGTTGCCGGTGAAGATACGCGCGCCGCTCTGCGTCGACGCGCCTGGAAAAATCATGATGAAGTTCGAACCGAGGGAGTTGATGGTCTGCTGGATCGACTGCGACGCGCCGTTGCCGATGGCGACGACGACGATCACGCATCCGACGCCGATGACGATGCCGAGCATCGTGAGCGACGAGCGAAGTTTGTTGCGGAAGATCGCCTTCAATCCGACGATGGTGATGTTGCCGAGACGCTGAATCGAATTGCCCATGAGTGTTCTCGCTAACGTCGCGCCGCCACCGGCGGCTCGATGCCGCGCGCTTCGACGCGATGCTGTTGGATGCGCTCGTCGGACTGAATGCGGCCGTCGCGCACCGACACGATGCGCTTGGCGTGCTGCGCGATGTCCAGCTCGTGCGTGATCAGCACGATCGTTTTTCCTTCGTCGTTGAGCTGCTGGAAAATGGCCATGATCTCTTCCGACGTGCGCGAGTCGAGATTGCCGGTCGGCTCGTCCGCGAGCACGATTGCAGGATTCGTGACGAGCGCGCGCGCAATGGCCACGCGCTGCTGTTGTCCGCCGGAGAGCTGCGACGGCTGATTCGCTTCGCGTCCTTTCAATCCGACGCGATGCAGCGACTCGAGCGCGGCCTTGTGCCGCTGCTCGCGCGACCATCCGAGCTCGCCGTAGAGCAACGGCAGCTCGACGTTCTCGATCGCCGACGTGCGCGCCAGCAGATTGAAGCTCTGGAACACGAAGCCGATCTTCGCGTTGCGAATCACCGCGCGCTCATCGCGATCGAGCTGCGAGACGTCGACGGAGTCGAGCAAGTACGTTCCGGAAGTCGGACGATCGAGACATCCGACGATGTTCATCAGCGTCGACTTGCCGGAGCCCGATGGTCCCATGACCGCGACGAAGTCGCCTTCTTCGACGAGAAGATCGAGGCCGTCGAGCGCGCGCACTTCCACTTCGCCCATCGTGTAGACCTTCGTCAAACTGCGAATCTCGATGACGGGACGCGCCACTATCGTCCTCGTCCGGCGCCGCCACCGCCCGGACCGCGGCCCGGTTGTCCGGCGCCGCCGAATGCAGCCGGTCCTTCGACCTTCGACGTGGCGGTGCCGATCACGACCTGATCGCCTTCTTTGAGACTGCCGTCGACGACTTGCGTGTAGCGGCCGTCGCTGATTCCGGTGCGCACTTCGACCGGCGTCAGCTTGTTGTCTTTGCCGAGGATGTAAAGCGTCTGCGGACGCTTCGGGCGCTGCTGCTGCCCGCCGCCGCCGAACGCGCCGGCCGCTCCGCCGAGCCCGCGCCGATGTTGTCCCATCCGAAACGCTTGCTGCGCGGTGTCGGTGGGCGGAGCGGCGGCGCTGCTCGTTGCAGTCGACGTTGCTGTTGTAGACGTCGAAGTCGGAGCGCTCTTCGTCTTTTCATCCTCAGGTGGCTTGAAGCGCAGCGCCGCATTCGGAATGCGCAACACGTTCTGCACTTGGGCGACGTCGATCGTGACGTTCGCCGTCATCTTCGGCCGCAGCTTCTCGTCGGGATTCGGGACTTCGATGATCACGGGATAGCTGACGACGTTTTGATTGACGGATGCATTGAGGCGGATCTGCGAGATGCGTCCGCGGAACTCTTCATCGGGATACGCATCGACGGTGAATCGCGCGAGCTGTCCGATGGCGACGCGACCGATGTCCGATTGATCGACGTCCGCCTGCACTTGCATCTTCGTCAGATCCTGCGCGATGGAGAAGAGCGTCGGCGCTTGGAACGACGCGGCGACGGTTTGTCCGACGTCGTACTGGCGATCGACGACGACGCCGTCGATCGGCGAGACGATGTTCGCGTAGCGGAGATTCGTCTGCGCTTGTGAGAGCGCTGCGCTGGCCTGATCGACCTGAGCGACCGCGCCTTCGTACGACGCTTTCGCGGAATCGAGATCTGCTTGCGGCGCCAGTCCTGCGGCGACAAGGCGTCGCTGACGGTCGTAGCTGATCTTGGCGTTGGCTGCTTCGACTTTCGCCTTCGTCACGTCGGCCTGCCGTTGCTCGACCTGCGCTTGAAACGGAGTGGGATCGAGCTCGGCGAGGAGCTGTCCTTTTTTCACGTGACTGTTGAAGTCCGCGTAGAGGCGTGCGATGACGCCGGAGACCTGACTGCCGACTTGCACGGTCGTCACCGCGGAGAGCGTTCCGGTGGCCGTGACCGTCATGGTGACGTTGCCGCGCGTGACCGGCTCCGTTTTGAATTTTTCGTCTTTTTTGCTGCGGCTGCCGCATGCGAGCGTGGCGGCGGCCAGAACAATCGCAACGTAACGTCTCACGATAGAAAACCCCTCCCGAATACGACCTGAGCGATGGATCGTTGAAGCGGCGTTTTGAAGCGGGCGAAGTGTAGTGCAGGTTCTGCTATGCTTCGCGCCCGCCATGGCGCTATTCACAAATAAGGAACAACAACAGGCTCCGCCGCGCCCGCAGACTCGCGATGGCGCGCCGGCGGCGCCGACGTTCACGTTTTTCGGTCCCAACGTCACGATCGATGGAAAGGTCACCGGCAACGAGCCGGTGCTGATCGAAGGAACGGTGCGCGGCGGGATCAATCTCGCCGGCGATCTCCGCATCGGAACGAAGGCGCGCATCGAAGCGAAGGTGCACGCGAAAAACGTGATCGTCGAGGGGAAGGTCAGCGGTGACATCACCGCCGACGAGCGCGTCGAGCTCGTCGCCAGCGCCACGGTCGACGGCAACATCAAAGCGCCGAAGATCATCGTCGCCGAAGGAGCGCGCTTCCGCGGCAGCGTCGATATGGGATCGCCGAGACCGAAAGAAGAAGCAAAAGCAAGATAGGACTGAGGACTGAGGACTGAGGTCTCAGCTCAGTCCTCAGTCCTTTCACCTCAGTCCTTTTTTGGGAGATTCAATGCCTGCCACAACAACATCTCAATCGCTTCGTGAACGGTATTCGCTGCGCGAGTCGCGCGAATACAAGAACTACATCAACGGCCAATGGGTCGCATCGGCGAGCGGAAAGACATTCGAGAATCGCAATCCTGCCGACACCGACGATCTCGTCGGAACGTTTCAGGAGTCGAATGCCGACGACGTCGATCGCGCCGTCGACGCGGCCGCGCGCGCGTATGAGAAGTGGCGACTGACGCCGGCGCCGAAGCGCGCGGAGTTTCTCTACCGCGCCGGCGAGATCCTCAAACGCGACAAGGAAAAGATCGCCCGCGAGATGACGCGGGAGATGGGCAAAGTACTTGACGAGACAAAGGGCGACATCCAGGAAGCGATCGACATGGCCTTCCTCGCCGCCGGCGAAGGCCGCCGTCTCTTCGGCGTCACCTCACCGTCCGAGCTTCCCAACAAATTCAACATGGCCGTCCGCGCGCCGCTCGGCGTCGCCGGACTGATCACCCCGTGGAACTTTCCGATCGCCATTCCGGCGTGGAAGGGAATGGCGGCTCTGATCTGCGGCAACACCGTCGTGATCAAGCCGGCGTCGCTCACGCCGCTCTCCGTGATCATGCTCGCCGAAGTATTCGACGAAGCGGGACTGCCGCCGGGCGTGTGGAACGTCGTCACCGGCGGCGGCCGTGAAGTCGGTGAGCCGATGCTCAAACACCCCACGATCAAAGTGATCTCGTTCACCGGATCGACCGACGTGGGCCGCGACATCAATGTCGCGTGCGCGCCGTCGTTCAAGCGCGTGCATCTCGAGATGGGCGGCAAGAACTGCATCATGGTGATGGACGACGCCGATCTCGATCTCGCCGTCGACGGCGCGTTGTGGGGCGCGTTCGGAACTTCCGGCCAGCGCTGCACGGCGTCGTCGCGCATCATCGCGCACGCGAAGATCTACGACGCCTTCGTCGACAAGCTGGCGGCGCGCGCGAAGAAGCTGCGCGTCGGCAACGGACTCGATGAGAAAGTCGACATGGGACCGAACGTCTCGATGGGACAGCGCAAGACCGTCGAGTCGTATGTGAAGATCGGCAAAGACGAAGGAGCGACGGTCGTCGCCGGCGGCAACGCGCTGACGAGCGACACCTACGAGCGCGGCTTCTACCACGAGCCGACCGTGTTCGCGAACGTGAAGGCGGACATGCGCATCGCCCAGGAAGAGATCTTCGGACCGGTGACCGCAGTCATCAAATGCGACTCGGTCGAAGAAGCGATCGCCATCGGCAACGGCGTGAAGTACGGATTGTCATCGTCGATCTACACGCGCGACGTGAACAAAGCCTTCCAGGCCATGCGCGACATGGAGACCGGCATCTTCTACGTGAACGCGCCGACGATCGGTGCCGAGGTGCATATGCCGTTCGGGGGGATGAAGGAAACGGGGAACGGACATCGTGAAGCGGGCGTCGCCGGCATCGACGTCTTCAGCGAATGGAAATCGATTTACGTCGACTACAGCGGCGCGTTGCAGCGCGCGCAAATCGACACGGAGGCCGTTTAATGGCGGAATGCGGAATGCAGAATGCAAAATGCAGAATCGCATTCCGCATCGTTTCTGCATTCTGCCTTCTGCATTCTGCATTCGCAGTCTTTGCGCAGACGGTCCCAGAGCGAATCATTGCGCATGCCCTCGAGTCGAACAGCGCGTATGAAACGCTCGCGCATTTGACCGACGAAATCGGTCCGCGTTTGAGCGGATCGGCCAACGCCGCGCTGGCGGTGAAGTACGCGACCGATCGTTTCCGCTCCTGGGGCATCGACGTCGTCGACGAGAAGGTGATGGTGCCGCACTGGGTGCGCGGTGAAGAGAGCGCGACACTGGTGTCGCATCGCGATCAGAAGATCGTGCTGACGGCGCTGGGCGGAAGCGTGGCTACGCCGCCGAAAGGCATTACGGCGGACGTCGTCGAAGTCACTTCGTACGACGAGTTGACGCAGCTCGGCGCGAAGGTCAAAGGGAAGATCGTCTACTACGACAATCCGATGGACATGGAGCTCGTGCGCAGCGGCCGCGCGTTCGAGGCGTATCGGAGAGCGGTGCAGTTTCGATCGAGCGGTGCATCGCGCGCCGCGGAATTCGGCGCGGTGGCGACGTTGATTCGCTCGGTCGCGTCGGCGTCGCTGCGTACGCCTCACACCGGCGCGCTGCGCTACGACGCCAAGCTGCCGAAGATTCCGTCGGCCGCGCTGTCGGTCGAAGATGCGATGCTCATTCATCGATTGATCGCGCGCGGCGATCGCGTGCGCATGCATCTCGTGCTCACGCCGAAGACGCTGCCCGATGTCGAGTCGGCCAACGTCGTCGCCGAGATCAAAGGAAGCGAGCATCCTGAAGAGATCGTGCTCGTCGGCGGTCATCTCGACTCATGGGACCTCGGCACCGGTGCGATCGACGACGGCGCCGGTGTGGCGATGACGATGGAGACGCTGCACATCCTGAAAGAGCTCGACATCAAACCGCGCCGCACCATTCGCTGCGTGTTGTTCATGAACGAAGAGAATGGGCTCAACGGCGGACGCGCGTACACGGCCGCTCACAAAACGGACAAGCATGTTGCGGCGATCGAGAGCGATGCGGGCGGCGCGGCGCCGACCGGATTCACGACGACGTTGAAAGGCGATGCGCTGACGTCGCTCGAGTCGCGCGTCGGATTTTTATCGCGATTGAATGCGAATCGATTCGAGGCGACGGCGGAGACCGGAGCCGACACTTCGCTCCTCATCGAAGCAGGCGTACCGGGCTTCGGACTCGTTCCCGATCCGCTTCATTACTTCGATTATCATCATTCGCCGGCGGACACTCTCGACAAGATCGATGCGAAGGAGCTCGCGCAGGATGTGGCTGCGGTGGCCTCGCTCGCGTACGCCCTGGCGGAGGAGGCACCGAGTCACGTGACGCGGTGAGTTGCGCAAGCCAATAGATTTGATATTGTTCGCGCCTCCAATTATTCGGGAGGAGAAATCCAACCGGTTGAATCCGAGGGACGTATTCCCTCGTCGCGATTCGAATAAGTCGCTTCATGACAATGAGTTGGTGTGTTGAGTGTCACGGCCGGGAACCTGCACACGGCACATCGCAACGAGTTGTTACCGAGGTTTAGTTGGTAGCCCAAGCAATCCGAGCAGTAGTCGTTTTAGGGGACGCATCACAACGCTTCAACAACTAACAAAGGAGGAGTAATGAAGTTGAACCGTCTCATAGCAGTATTCGCAGCGGTTCTGCTGGTCGGCGCATTCACCGTCCACGCGCAGAACATCAATGCGAACCTGACTGGAACGGTGACGATGGATAACAACCCGCTCCCGGGCGTGACTGTCACCATCGCATCGCCGAACATGCAGGGCACCCGTACCACCACCACCGATGTCAACGGCAACTACAACTTTGCGGCAATTCCCGCAGGCACCTACAAGGTGACGTTCGAAATGCAGGGCATGCAGAACGTCAACCGCTCGGTGCAGGTGGGCGTCGGTCAGACCGGCCGTGCCGACGCGACGATGAGGCTCACCGCGGTTGCGGAAGCGATCACCGTCACCGCCGCTGCTCCCGCCGTCCTCGAGTCGACGGAAGTGCAGACCAACCTCCAGCAGGCAACGATCAACAAGCTGCCGACCAGCCGTACGGTCACCGGCGTTGCCCTTCTGGCGCCCGGCACGACCTCGACCGGCCCACGCGGCGCGCTGGTCATGTCTGGTGCGACCGCTGACCAGAACCTGATCACGGTCGACGGAGCGGTCATTCAGGAGAACCTCCGCGGTCAGACTCACGGCCTCTTCATCGAGGACGCGATTCAGGAGACGACGGTTCTCACTGGTGCGATCTCGGCCGAGTACGGCCGCTTCACCGGCGGCGTCGTCAACTCGATCACGAAGTCGGGCGGCAACGAGTTCCACGGCACCTATCGCGACAACATCGACAAGCCGAAGTGGACCGACACCACGCCGTTCCCGGGCGACAAACGCGGACCGAACGTGACCAACCAGGTTCACGAAGCGACGCTCGGTGGACGCATCATCCGCGATCGTCTGTGGTTCTTCGCTGCGGGACGCAAGACGAAGTCGACGACGAACAATCCGTTCACGCTGTCGTCGAATCAGTTCAACGTCGCCACCGATGCGAAGCGCTGGGAAGGAAAGCTCACCGGCCAGCTCACGCCGAAGCACTCCCTCGTCGCCACGTATCTCAACTCGCCGCTCACTGCGACGAACAACTGCCAGCTCGGATGCCTCGAGCCGCAGGCGCTCGATCCTTCGATTCAGCAGGGCAACAACTTCTACACCGGCCACTACAACGGCGTCATCACGAACAACTGGCTCGTTGAAGGCCTCTACTCGCGCAAGACGTTCACCTTCATCGGATTCGGCGGTGAGAACAAGGACCTCGTGGCCGGCTCGCCGATCCTTGCGTGGAACTCCAGCTTCACCGGCATCACCGACGCCAATGCGCCGTACTTCTGCGGCACCTGCGGCAACGAGAAGCGCAACAACAACTCCTGGAGCCTCAAGTCGACGTACTTCTGGTCGACGAAGGGCATGGGCACGCACAACATCGTCAGCGGTTACGAGCGTTGGTCGGAGAGCCGTTTCTCCAACAACTATCAGTCGCCGACGAACTACGTGCTCAACACCTACCAGGCCGGCATCAAGCACGCGGCCGACGGCACCGTGCTGTTCGACCTCGTCAACAACGGCGACTGGATCGTCTACTACCCGATCCTCACGCCGACTCTCGGTTCGGACCTCCGCACCAAGTCGCTCTTCGTGAACGACAAGTGGGACCTCAACACGCACTGGAACATCAACCTTGGCGCTCGTTACGACAAGAACGACGCGGTCAACTCGTTGCACCAGTCCGTGTCGAAGGACTCCAACGTCAGCCCGCGCTTCGGCGTCAACTACGACGTCCTCGGCAACGGCAAGTACCGCCTGACCGCGGCGTACAACGTGTACGTCGGCCGTCTCGCGGAAGGCGTCACCTCGGCGACGTCGCCCGGCGGAAGCCCGGCTTCGTTCTATTACGCCTACCTCGGACCGGACAAGACCGGTCTCACCTCGCGTCAGTATTCGCAGGCAGTGTTCGATTGGCTGAACAGCGTGGGCGGCATCAGCAAGCTCACGCCGTTCTTCACCAGCATTCCGGGATCCCAGACCATCATCCAGGGCACGCTCAAGTCGCCGAACGTTCGTGAGTACACCCTCGGCGGCGGCATGCAGATCGGCAACGGCTTCGTCCGCGCCGACTACATTTCGCGCGACTGGAAGGACTTCTACGTCAACGTCCGCAATGCTTCGACCGGCACGGTCACTCTTCCCGCCGGCGACGTCGTCGACCTGACGATCCTCGCGAACTCGAACGATCCGAAGCGTACCTATCGCGCCATCGAGACGCAGGGACAGTACCGCCTCTTCAACAACTTCAACATCGGCGGCAACTACACCTACGCTCATCTGCGCGGTAACGCCGTGCAGGAGAACGCGGGCTCCGGTCCGATCTCCGAAGGCTTCTCCACCACGTTCTATCCGGAGTTCGCGAACTTCGCACAGAACTCGCCGGTCGGCTACCTGCCGTCCGACCAGACGCACAAGCTGCGCCTCTGGGCGAGCTACGACCTCCACACCTTCCTCGGCAACCTGAACGTCAGCGGCATTCAGCGCTACGACTCGGGCGTGCCGTACGAAGCGAAGGGCTCGGTCAGCACGGCTTGGGAGCATGTGACGAACGCTCCGAAGTACGTTCAGCCGCCGACGACGGAAACCTACTTCTTCTCGAAGCGCGGCGCGTTCCGTACGAATTCGCTGCGTGCCACCGACTTCTCGGCGACGTTCTCGTTCCCGGCCGTCCGCGGTGCTGAGCTCTACGTTGAGGGCTACGTCTTCAACGCGTTCAACAACGCCGGCCTCGTGAACAGCTTCAGCGGCGCGACGCAGGTCATCAACACGACGATCGTGACGGCGACCAGCTCCTCGTGCGGCACGAAGCTCGGCAGGTCGCTCAGCACGGCGGGCAATGCGCGTCTGGTCACCTGCCAGCCGTTCAACCCGTTCACCGACACGCCGGTGGAGTTCATCCCGGGCGTCTCGCCGACGACCGGTACCTACAACTTCCAGAAGCAGTACGACACGAACGGCAACACGCTGTTCGGCACGCCGACGAGCAAGGCCGCGTATCAGACGCCGCGCTCGTACAGCATGGCCGTCGGAATCCGCTTCTAGTCGTTATCCCAAGAGTCGCATGACTCGAAAAGGCCCGGCCGGAAGGCCGGGCCTTTTTTGTTGTTGAATACTCGCGGATGAAACGATCTCTGTTAGCCGTCGCCGTGATTCTCGCGGCCTGCACGCGTCACGAGACGACGCGCGTCTACACGAACGCTCCCGTCATCGTCATCTCCATCGACACGCTGCGCGCCGATCATCTGCCGGCCTACGGCTACAAGAACGTCGAGACGCCGAACATCGATCGCTTCCGCGCCGACGGCATCCTGTTCGAGAACGCCTACGCGCACGTGCCGCTCACGCTGCCGTCGCACATCTCGATGCTCAGCGGCGCGCTGCCTGCGGACAACGGCGTGCGCAACAACATCGGGTATCCGTTCGATGCGGCGAAGCACGAGACGATTCCGTCGCTGCTGAAGAAGAATGGATACGCGACCGGCGCTGCAGTCTCCGCGTACGTCCTTCGCGGCAACACGGGCATTCGCAACGCATTCGATTTCTACGACGACAACATCGAAGTGCGCGGCGGCGAAGCCCAAGGCGAGTTGCAGCGCGCAGGCGGCGAGACCGAAGCGATCGCCGAGCATTGGATCGGCGAGCGCGGCGACCAACCGTTCTTCTTTCTGCTGCATCTCTTCGAGCCGCATTCGCCGTACACGCCGCCGGAGCCGTTTCGCAGCCGCTTCGCGCTGCCGTACGACGGTGAGATTGCGACTGCCGACGCCGTCGTCGGACACTTCATCGACTTTCTGAAGCAGCGCGGCATCTACGATCGCGCGGTGATCGTGTTGATGTCCGATCACGGCGAAGGACTCAACGAGCACGGCGAAGACGAGCACGGAATCTTTCTCTATCGTGAAGATCTTCACGTACCGCTGATGCTGAAGCTGCCGAAGTCGGATCGCGCGAAGACGTCGGTCGCGCAGCCCGTTGGTTTGATCGACATCTTCCCGACGATCGCCGCAGTCATCGGCGCTCAATCTCCGCCGAAGCAGCGCGGCATGTCATTGCTCGACGTCGCCGCGCGCGCGCCGCGCGCGCAGTACGCGGAAACGCTCTATCCGCGCATTCACCTCGGATGGAGCGAGCTCCGCTCGCTGATCAACGATCGCAATCACTTCATCAAGGCGCCGCGTCCGGAGCTGTACGACTTCACCAAAGATCCGGCCGAGAAAACGAACATCCTCGAATCGGAGCGCCGCACGTACGCTGCGATGCGAGAGGAGCTCGACGCGTACGGCAACGACGTCGCCGCGCCTTCGAACATCGATCCGGAAGAAGCGAAGAAGCTCGCCGCGCTCGGCTATCTCAGCGCGACCTCGAAAGCGGGGAGTGGCCCATTGCCGGATCCGAAAGATCGGATCGGCGAGATCGCGATGCTGAAGGAAGCGGGACGTCGCGACGCTGCCGGCGACGTCAACGGAGCGATCGCGGGATTCCGCGCCGTACTCGCGCAGAATCCGAGCTTCACCGATGCGTGGACGCTGCTCGCGAAAGCGCAGGAAAAGAACGGCGACTATGCCGGTGCGATCGACAGCTACAAACATGCGATTCAACTTGCGCCGGAGCTGGGCGCCGGCAACGCGCTCTCGATCGCAGCGATGTCGCTCAACCTCAATCGATTCGATGAAGCGGAGAAGCACGCGCGCCTCGCCGAGGGGAGTGATCCATCGAACGCGCGCGTGATCCTCGGGCGGATCGCGCTCGCGAAACACGATCTCGCCGGCGCCGAGACGCAGGCGCGGAGTGCGGTGGACGCGAATCCGCGCAATGCGCACGCACAGGTGTTCCTCGCGCAGGTGTTGACGAACGAACATCGCTTCGATGACGCGATGAAGACGATCGATTCCGTGCAGGGTGGTGGGGGACCGGTGGCGCTTGCGGACTACGTTCGCGGCGACATCCTGGCGCGCAGCGGACATCCCTACGACGCCGTTCCGTTGTTCGAACGTGAGATCCGCAATTTCCCGGCGGAGCGCGAGGCGTATTCGAGCTTGACCGCGCTGCTGTGGTTCAGCGGACGTCGCGCCGACGCGCAGCGAACGATGGAGACGTACGTGCGCGCCACTCCCGGCGCGGCGTCGTCGCAATTCGCGGCGAAAGTGTTCGATGAATTAGGCGATCACGCAGCGGCGAATGAATTTCGCCGGCAGGCGCAGCAGCGATGACGAAGCGTTGGTGGATGGTTGTCGCGCTGTTCTTCGCGGCGTGTCATCGCGAGAAAGCGGTTCGTTTCGAGAACGCGCCGGTGATCCTCATCTCGATCGACACGCTGCGCTCCGATCATCTTCCGGCGTACGGATACAAGGGCGTCGACACGCCGAACATCGATGCGTTTCGCCGCGACGCGATTCTCTATCGCAACGCCTACTCGCATTGTCCGATGACGCTGCCGTCGCACGTGTCGATGCTCACCGGACTTCTGCCGGCGCAACACGGCGTGCGCGACAACCAGGGATTTCATTTCGACGGCGCGAAACATTCGACCGTGCCCGCGCTTCTTCGTGCGCGCGGATACGCGACCGGTGCCGCAGTGTCGTCGGTCGTGTTGGCCGCGGAGAACGGACTGGCGACGTCGTTCGATGACTACGATGCCGCGATCGACACGCACGCGGGCTCGGCGTTCGCCGAGTATCAGCGTCCCGGCAACATCACCGAGGAGCGCGCGGAGAAATGGATCGACGCACACGCGTCGAAGCCGTTCTTCTATTTCTTTCACATCTACGAACCGCACGTTCCGTACGATCCGCCCGAGCCGTTTCGCAGCCGTTACGCGGATGCATACGACGGTGAGATCGCGACCGCTGATGCGATCGTCGGCAAGCTTCTCGCGTTCCTGAAATCGAAAGGCATCTACGATCGCGCCATCATCGTCCTCGCCTCCGATCACGGTGAAGGACTCGACAATCACGGCGAAGATCAGCACTCGATCCTCATCTATCGCGAGGCGCTGCAGGTGCCGCTGCTGCTGAAGCTTCCCGGATCGAAGCTGGCCGGATCGAATGCGGCTGCGCCCGCAGCACTCACCGACATCGCGCCGACGA
>Ga0075425_100001800_pt1 | contig 21113 bp, 22 predicted proteins | sample SoiMethybrSBSTD4_FD_75300 | JGI IMG/M metagenome (GOLD analysis project Ga0075425, IMG submission 75300) | Bulk soil microbial communities from a Populus tree surrounding site in Tennessee, USA - Soil MetaG P. TD hybrid SBSTD4 | ecosystem: Environmental > Terrestrial > Soil > Tree plantation... | reverse complement strand
CGAGCAAGACCATGTCGACGACGTCCTTCGTCGCGTCGCCCAGCAACGCTTCGAGCGCGCGTTCGCGGACGGCTTCGTTGGGCATGCGGACATTATGGACGACGGACCTGCGCGCGGCCCGTCGTTCGCCGGATCGGTTCCGGCGCGCCGATATACTCCGCGCGATGCCGGCTCGGACCGTGCTCCACGTCGTCCCCCACACGCACTGGGACCGCGAGTGGTACGAGCCGTTCGAGGTCTACCGCTTCCAGCTCGTGAAGGTCGTCGACCGGCTGCTCGAGGTCCTCGATACGGACCCGGACTTCCGCCACTTCAATTTCGACGGCCAAACCGCAGCGATCGAGGACTACCTCGACGTGCGAGCGGCGGTCGAGCCGGAAGTGAAGCGCTTCGTCGAAGCGGGCCGTCTCGCTGTCGGACCGTGGCGCATCTTGATGGACGAGTTCCTTTGCTCGCCCGAAACGATCGTGCGCAACCTCCGTCAAGGACGGGAGCGCGCCGAGCGGCTCGGCGGCCCGATGCGGCTCGGATACATCCCCGATTCGTTCGGGCATATCTCGCAGATGCCACAGCTGCTGCGGCTCGCCGGCCTGACCGACGCGTGCGTATGGCGCGGCGTCCCTGCTGCAGTCGATCGCGCGGCGTTCCGCTGGGAAGCACCCGACGGATCATCGGTGCGCGCGATCTACCTCGCGACGTCGTACTCCAACGGCGCGACGCTCCCGGCGACGTTCGAGGAGCTGATGGTGCGCGGCAAGCGCATCGTCGAAGACCTCGCGCCGTTCCGCCCCGGCGACGTCGTGCTGGCGATGAACGGCACCGACCACCGCGCCCCCGAGGCGCACCTGCCGGCGCTGTTCGCCGACGCCAACGCGCGCCAGGACGAGATCGAGTTCCGTCTCGGATCCATGACCGAATACCTCGCCGACGCGCCGGCGAACGACCTGCCGGTGTGGCGCGGCGAGCTGCGCTCGGGCGCGCGCGCGAATCTGCTCATGGGCGTGTGCAGCGCGCGGATGCCCCTCAAGCAGCTCGAGTTCTCCGCGTCGACGATGCTCGAACGCTACGCCGAACCACTCGCCGCGATCGCCGGTACCGACGCCGAGCGGATCCTCGCCAAGCCGTGGCGCGGGATGGTCGAGAACTCCGCGCACGACTCGATCTGCGGATGCGGGATCGACGCCGTGGCCGATGCGGTCGCCACCCGCTACCGCGATGCGGAGCGCGTAGCCGACCTCGTCGCGAAAGACGCACTCGATGTTCTCGGCGCGCGTATCGACGCATCGTCGCTGGGTGAAGGCGAAGAGGGCATCCTCGTGTTCAATCCCTCCCCGCGCGCGCGGGCCGGGATCGTCGAGGTCGCCGTCACCACGCCGGGCCCGGCGGACGAGGTGTCGTTCCGCGCACCGGACGGCTCGACGCTCGCCGCGCAGCCGCTGGAGGTGTCGGAGCAAGTCATCGTCGACATGACACTCCGGGGTACCGAAGTGGCGCGGATCGTTCCGACCATGCATTCGCGGATGCTCGGACCCATGTACGTGAACCGGTTGACGATCGAAGAAGGACGACCTGCGACCATCCGTCTGGAGATGGCGGCGGTTCCGATCGGCGACTTCGACGTCGAGGCCGCCAAACGCGAGGTCGAGCGAGTGACCACCGCCCGTCCGCGTGCGTCGTTCCACGTGATCGGCACGGGGCCCCCGCTGTGCCGGCTCCTGGTCGAAACACCGCCGATCGACGGACTGGGATGGACGAGCCTCACGCCGATCCCGCAGTCGGCGACGCCCGCGGACCCGGTTCGCGCGTCCGGCCGCACGCTCTCGAACGAGCATCTGCGCGCGACCGTGAACGACGACGGGACCGTCGACCTCGAGCACCTGGCAACCGCAACCGTCTACCGCCGCACGCTGACCGTGGAAGACGGCGGCGAAGCCGGCGACGAATACAACTACTCCCCTCCCGAGCGCGACACGCTTGTGTCGAAACCCGAATCCGTGGACGTTGGCGTCGTGCGAGACGGACCCCTCGAAGCCCGGCTGCGCGTCATGATGAAGATCAAGGTTCCCGTCGCGCTCGCGCCGAGCCGGCGGCATCGAGCGCGCCGAACAACATCCCTGCCGGTCACGATGGACCTTTCGCTCCGGCGGGGAGAGCCGTTCCTGCGCGCGACATACCGAGTCACCAACACCGCGCGCGATCACCGTCTGCGGATCCGTGTGCCGCTGCCGTTCACGGCAGAACGTTCGCACGCCGACGGCGCGTTCGACGTGGTCGCGCGCGGCCTCGCCGCGGAAGGCGCGTTCGAAGCACCGCTCGCGACCTTCCCGTCGCGGCGCTGGGTGGACGCCACGGATGGAGGGAAGGGACTCGCCGTCTTGCACCGCGGCACGCCCGAGTACGAACTGATCGAGGGCAACGATCTCGCGATCACGTTGCTGCGGTGCGTCGGCTGGCTGTCGCGCCAGGACCTTTCGACGCGGTCGGGGCCGGCGGGCCCGGCGCTGGAAGCGCCGGGCGCGCAACTCCCCGGCGAACACGTCTTCCGTCTGGCGCTGTACCCGCACACGGGCGACTGGGCGGCCGGCAACGTCCACGCGGCGGCCGAATCGTTCTCGCTTCCGCTCCGAGGTTCGGGTGCCCGCACGCACTCCGGCGACCTTTCCCCCTCGGGCGGCGCGCTCACGATCGAACCGGCTCATGTGCAGTTGTCGTCGTTGAATGCGACCGGCGGTCGGATCGAATGCCGCGTCTATAACCCGACCGATGAACCCGTCACCGCGAAGATCCGCGTCGCCGCACCGCTCATGATCGCTACCCCCGCGGTCGTCGACCTGTTCGGGAACGGAACCGCGTCAGTCGATCACGACCGCGACACGGTCAGGGTGCCACTCAAGCCGCGCGAGATCGTCACCGTTCGTTTGTCCTGAACGTCCTTCATAGCGCGCTCACAGCGTCGAGTTGCTCGCTCCGCTCCGGTTCAATCGATCACGCGATGGCACAATGGTGGCTCATGCGCCGGGCGATCCTCTTCTTCGCGTCACTCACTCTCGCCGTCGCGACGGCGTGCGCGCCGTCGGTCACGGCGTCGGAAGTACGACGCGCTGCGGGGCCCGACGTGCGCGTCGACGTTTGGTCCTCACGCGATCTGCCGACCAGCCTCGTCACCAGCATCCGGCGCATCGAGGGTGTGCGGCGGGCCTCGACCCTTTCCGTCGCGGTTCTCAACCTCATCCGCGAGCGCGGCGCGACCGTTGCGTTGCCGCACAGGCGGAAGGGCGGGGTGCTCCCGATAACGGTCGGCGCGCTCAGCCCGGAGGTCGGCGGGACCGACGTATTGACGACAACGGTGGCATCGGGGAAGGCCGTCCTCGGCGCGGAAGCGGCGGCCTTGAGACACGTCGGCATCGGCGCGAAGCTCACCCTCGCGAGCTCCACGGTGCACCGCGCCTTCACGATCGGTGCGGTCGCGCCCGACTCGTCGATGCACGGTCGCGAGCTGATCGTGCCCGCCGCGTCCGCAACCGGCCTCGGATTCACCGGAACGCGCGCGATCATCAGCTGGGTGAACGGCGGCCTGTCGCAGCACGTCGCCGACGCGATCAAGAACACCGCGCACGGGTACCTCGCCCGGGTCACCGTCGGCGAGAACGCGCCGCCCGACCCGTCGCTCGGACCCACCTTGTCGTTCGCCGAGGTCAAGCGCGTCTTCGGAGAGTTCGTCTTCAAGCCGCGACAGGGTCTCTACGTTGCGATCGACAAGCCGTGGATGGACGCGAACATCGTGAAAACCCACGTGCCGCTGCTCGGCCTGATCACGTGCAACAGGAGACTGCTCCCACAACTGACCGCCGCGATGCACGAGCTTCAAACGCAGGGACTTGCCGGACTGGTGCGGACCTTCAACGGCTGCTTCTCACCGCGGATGCAGGTCGGCAACAGCTACGAGCTTTCGCGGCACGCCTACGGCATCGCGGTCGACATCAACGCCGGAACGAACCGCTACGGAGATCCGCCAAACCAGGATCCACGGCTGGTGCAGGTCATGGAACGGTGGGGCTTCACGTGGGGCGGGCGCTGGCTCGTGCCCGACGGCATGCACTTCGAGTTCGTACGTTTCGTGACCGCCTGAGTCCGCGGTCCCTCGTTAGCTCCCGGCGGTTCTCCGCGCGCTCATGAACGCCATCAAACGCTTTCCGTCCTCCGACGCCGCCAGCGTGTCGATCGCCGAGCGAACGCGACGCGCGACCTCACGCACCTCGTCCTCGTCGCCGGCGAGCCGGATCAACACGCGATCCTCTAGCGGATAGGAGCCGATCTGCACACCAGGGAACTCACGCTCGAGCCCGATCAGCGCGCCGGCGATCGCCGATTCCGGGAAATGATGCTCGATCTCTTCCCGCCACAGGATCGAGCCGGAGCCTTCAAGGAACGTCGGCTCGACGCCGTCGCGGAAGACAACCTCGAGCTCGCGCGGTGGGCCCGGCAGGATCACGATCGTCGACTCGTTCTCCCGCAGCCAAACGGCCGGGATGAACCACGCCGACGAACGCAGCGCTTCCGATCCCTCGGGCGCGAGCGCCATCTTCTGCAGCGTCGCCACTCCGAGTGGATCCCCGGCGAAGTTCTGGCGGCGCACGTGGTCGGCGATCGTCGCGATGCGGTCCGCGAGCTCGGAGCACTCGACGAGCTCGCGCCCGAGCGCGGCGGCGACCGCTTCCATCGTCCGGTCGTCGTGCGTGGGCCCAAGGCCGCCGCAGACGAAAACGATGTCTCGTCGGGCGTCGAGCTCGCGACGGAGCGCTTCGCCGATATCCGCCGGCTGATCGGGGACGACCGTTACGCGGCGCAGTTTGTGTCCGAGCGCCGCCAGCCGTTCGGCGATGAAATGGGTGTTCGCGTCGCGGACGTGTCCGGAGAGGATCTCGTCCCCGACGATGACGATCGCGGCGTCCATCCGCCGGTCATCCTAGCCTCGGCGAGTGAACGGAAGACGGCCGGGGCCCGGCCCAAGCATGCTCAGCCCGGCAGGAGGCCGAGGTCGCGCATCGCGAGGGCGTCGAGCCGCTCGCCGGCTTTCTCGAACCAGAAATCTCCGCAGTCGTCGCACGCGAACATGACGATGTGGTCGACCCCGACGCCGTGCAACGTGCCGCGAGTACTGAGCCGCCCGCTCGTGAGCGAGTAGGAGCCGCAGGCTTCGCACGACCGAAGCATGTGCTCGGGCCGGGAGAGGTAGTCGAGCGGGTCGCCGTTCACCGCTTGAGTCATCGGGCGAACGAACGTTCCACTTAACCACGCGCTGCGTTCGTTCTGTAGTCGATGAGCGGCCATTCGTCCGGTTCGACCGCGATGACACCCACAATCGGGCGGTAGCATGAACACCGTGGTCGTCCGATGTGGCCGCTGTCGCGCCGAGCTCGAGATCCCCGGGCCCGGCGAATTCGTCTGTCCGGCATGCGGAACGCGCAACGTCGCCGGAGGCGGAGCGGCGGCCGATCCGTACACGATCGGCGGCGCACCGCCGGCGGCCTCACGGCTGACGGTACCCGGCGGCGCTCCCGTACCGATGCCGCAGGCTCCGCCGCCCGACGTTCATTGGGCCGTGTGCCCATCCTGCAGCTTCCGGTTCGCGACAGGCGAAGTTGAGACGCTGGTGTGCCCGAACTGCCGCGCTACGCTGGCGCGTGCCCCCGACGGCGCGATCAGCCTGTCCGGCTGAGCGGGTCGCGCACCCCCAGCTCTTCGAAAAGCTGACCCGGCGTTTCCTCGACCCGTCCGTCTGTGTATCCCTGCAGGTAGGCGAGCCGCATCATCGCCCCCAGCAACGCCATCTGCGGCCATTCCCGCAGGTCATCGTCGCTGAGACTCCATAAGAACTGCCATTCCTCGGCCAGACGGGCGTCCAGCACCACCTCGGCCGTGTTTAGGAGCTCGCGGTGCTGCTGGAGATGGTCCTTCCGTTCTCTATCGCGCATGCGCGTCCCTCCTACGTGCAGGGTACGAAGCGGGTGTGACAATGCCCTCACCAGGGCAAGGAATTCGCGGCAGGGACCAGCAGGGGCGCCGTCGAACTTGGGAGCTAGACATGACTCGCCTAAAGCCATAGTTCTGATGCAAAAGGGACGACTCATCCCTCTGCGCCGGCGGCGCTCGCCCGTCTACGCCGTCAAAGAGACCGTGGCTGCGCTGAATGAAGAGTTGGAGCTGACTCTCAATTACGCCGAGGCGCTCTCGCGCGGCAACGACTTCCACGCGGCGGCTGAGGTCATCGAAGAGCAGCGCCGTTCGCTTCAGCGGGCCAGCGAGTGCATGCACGAGGCGATCATGGCTCCCGCTCGCGACCGCACTCGTTCGCGGGTAAGCGTCGCGATCGCCGGAGTCGCGGCGGCCGTCGCGATCGCATCGAGCGCCGTTGCAGCGTTCGGCCCGGCAACGCACCGCCGGCCCGTCCCGAACCCGCGGGTCGCCGCGATCACAGAGGCGACCGCTTCGTTGGCTCAGACTGCGAGGATCTCCGATCCTGCCACGCTGCAGGCGATCGTCATCGACGCTCAGCAGAAGATCATCGCTGCGGCCGAGAGCGCGCCGAGCGACCCGAACCTTCGCGCTCCGTTGCTCGACTCGCTGGAGAAGCTCCGCGCGATCGCGCGCAACCCGAACTTGCCGGCGGGGGTCCGGGCGCGAGCGAGGAAGGCGGCAGAAACGGTAAAGAAGATCGTCATCTTGGTGCCGCAGTCCGATTCGTCCCCATCGACTTCGTCCTCGTCGACGTCGACTTCCAGCTCCTCTTCTTCATCGACGAGCACAACTCCCACGCCGACCCCAGCGGCGACGACTGACGGACCGCCTTCTCCCGCGTCTGCGCCGTAGCGCGCACGCTCCGCGTTTGGACACCGCCCCATCGGGGCAATATCGCGTCGAGGTGATCGCGACATGAGCTTCATCGCGGTAGCGGTTTCGCTTCTCTCCGCTTTCGGTTTGCTGCTTTGGTTCACGGGCTGGGCTGAAGAGCGCGTGATCGATGCAGACTCCGAACCGACAGAGGCGAAAACTACATAGACGTCCGCTAGCCTGAACGCGATGGGGGTCGCGCGGCGCGCAACGATCGCTCTTCTCGCTCTGGGGACGTGTTTCGGCGCGTCGATCCCGAACCTCCACGCGGAACCCGCGCCGCAGCGTTTGATCCTGAGCCCGTCGGCCGGTACCACCTTTCGCGTGCAGGCCGTCTATCCGAATATTGGCGTCACCTGTGACGCCAAGCGGTTGAAGGATCTGCGCGCGCGATATCGAGGCACCCTTCAGATCGTGCGCCGCTCGAACGGGCTCCTCGCGCTGATCGACGAGGTCACGTTCGACGAGTACCTCCAGGGCCTGTCGGAGATGCCGCGGTCGTGGCCGCTTCCCGCGTTGCAGGCTCAGGTCGTTGCAGCGCGAACCTACGCGCTCTACCAACTGACGCACCGCACCGCGAGCGGCACGCGTCTCGGATACGACATCTGCTCCACGGATCAATGTCAGGTCTACCGCGGCGTGTCGGTCGAGCAGGGTGCGTTCGGGGAGGCGTGGGTCAAAGCCGTCCGCACCACGCGCGGAAAGATCATGCGCTATCACAGCCGTCCCATCAGCGCGTTCTACTTCTCGACATCCTCGGGTACAACGCGGCGCAACTTTCCAGGCGGTTCGCCGCTTCCGTACATCCGCAGCGTCCCCGGCCAGGATTCGGCTTCCCCGCTCGCGCACTGGACGGTGAAGGTCCCGCTCGCGGATATCGGGCCGATCTTGGAAGCGTCGAACGATTGGCCCGGCGGGACGGTGTCGTCGGTCTCGTTGTCCGGCGACTCGGTGACCGTTTCCGGCGCCGGGCACAGCGCACACATCACGAAGGGATCGTTCCGTTTCGACCTCAACGACCAAGCCGCGTGCGTGTTCCCGACCCGCTACCCCACCGTCGGCTCGAGCGGCTCCAAGCTGCCGCAGACCGTGCCTTCGATCGATTTCTCGCTCGCGCGGTCGGGATCGTCGATCGTGCTGACGGGAAGAGGGTGGGGACACGACGTGGGAATGTCACAGTACGGCGCGAAGGCGCTCGCGGAGAAAGGCCGCTCCTACTCCAACATCCTCGCGTACTACTACGCCGGTATCCATCCGCAGACGGTGCACGAGCCGGGTGTGATCCGCGTGCTCATCGCCGACGGCGTGTCGCTGGCGCGCGTTGCGGTGGAAGGCAGCGCGACCGCCGCGACAGAGACGGGAAGCGCGCTCGCGCCGGGGGAACGATTCGAGGTTCGCGGCGGGAAAGCGATCGACATCCGGCGCGGCATCGGCCCGACCATTGCCCCGGTGCTGGCCGTGACCCTGAACTCGACCGCCCCCTTCGCGATCCCGCCCGGCGGCACGGTTCCGATCGCTTACTCGTTGTCGGGCCCGGCGCGGGTGACGTTGTCGATCCAACGCGACGGGTTCGAGGTCTTCCATACGCCCGAGATCTCACAGATCACGGGCCCGAACACCTTCTCCCTGGTGCTTGCGGCACGCGCGTCCCCCGCCGCGACGCCGACCGATACCTCGCCGTCCGCTCAGGCCACCGCCGCGGTCGCCGCGGCGCCGCTCGAGCCGGGCGATTACCAGATCACGGTGGAAGGATTCGACGGGCTCGATCGCGTGAAGACGGCGCCGGTCGCGCTGACGGTGAAACAGGTCGCCGGCCGAAGGCGATCGCCCGCACCGCACAAAGCCGGAAGCTCCGCCTGGGCGCTGTGGGTCGCGATCGGAGTGTTACTCGTCGGCGGCGCAGCGCTGATGATCCGCAAAACGATGCGCGCCGGGCGCTGAACGCCCGACGCGCGACGATGAAGCCGAGGTGCGGTGGGGCCTCACGGCCCCACCGCTCCAGGTCCCTTACGCGACCGCTTCTGCAGCCGCAGGAACCAATTCGCTCTTGCGCGGGCGCCCACGGGGACGCTTGCGTTCGATCACCCGACCGCGATCGAAGAGCTCCCCGCCCCACACACCGACCGGCTCGCGCCTCAAGATCGCACCCTCCAGGCACGGCTCGCGGAGGGGGCACGAGTGGCAGAGCGCCTTCGCCTGGGCGACCTCGGCCGGGTCCTCACTGAAGAACAGCGAGACCAACGTCGCGTCACCCGTTGCGCATCGGGCTTGCGACCAGCGGATCGTCTCGAAGACGTTCACCGTACTGCCTCCTCCTTCGGCCTCTCGGCCGATCCCGGAACCCCGACCAGCTCGGAGCTCCCGTTTCTCCCGCAAACACAAGGGCCGCCGGTTTTTCCGACGGCCCGAGGAGTCTTGCTGCGGGAGTTCTATCTGTTCCTGCCTCCCAAAAACTCCCCGGGACCACGCGTAGCCGCCGAAACGCTCCACGGCATGCGGATACCCTGATCCCCATGCAGGAGCTTCGACTGCTTGTAGAGCTTCTCGTACATCGCGTGACTCCGGTCGGCCGGGCCCTTTGCCCGGTCTCGGCTTCAGTATCGCAAGCCGAGCGAGGCCTTGCAACGGCTTTTCCGGACACCGGCCGGGAGCAGCGCTGATGTGTTGCCTACGGGCTGGGGATCCGCCGCAATGGAGCCGCGATCCAAAGAGTCTTTCTCTGTGATGAGGCTGGGATGACCGGCGGGGCCGAGACCTTCCGAGCGTTCTACGAGGTCGAACTTGTGGCTCTCCGCCGGCTCGCCTACCGGCTGACCGGCGACGTCGCAGAGGCGGAAGAGCTCGCCCAGGAGACGATGGTGCGCGTATACACGGCGTGGCGCAGGATCGAAGCGGAAGACCCTCGTGGCTACGCACGCATCGTGCTCATGAACCGTCACCGCTCGCTGCTGCGGCGGGCTCGATTGGAGGCGAAGCATTTGTTGCGCGTAGAGCCCTCGCCCGCGCGCGAACAAGATGAAAACCTCGTTTGGCGCGAACTCCTGGCGCTTCCCGTGCGACAGCGACAAGCGATCGCATTGCATTTCTACGAAGGCCTACCGGAGGTCGAGGTTGCGCGTGTCCTCGGATGCCCTCCGGGAACGGTGAATTCGTTGGTGCACCGCGGGTTGGCACGGCTGCGCCGCATCATGATCGACGACGATCGGAGCGAGGTGCGTTGAGCGACGACGATCGCCTTCGCGTGATCCTCGGCGAGGAGCCGGAGTGGCCTCCCGTCGACTTCGCGGGCTTCATTCAACGCGCTCGCCGCGCACGCACCGCGCGGATAGCGTTCTTTGCCACGGTGGTGTTGCTCGCGGCGGCCGGCGTCGGAGTTGCGGCAGTGCGGCTGCGCGGCCCCGTGAAGTCCGTCACCGTACAACCACCGCACCCCGCGGCGACCGTCTACTCGAACGCGTGCGTGTCCACGCAGTTGATGCTTGCGCCCCACGAAGGCGTCTCTGAAGCGACCGGTCAGCATACGGCCGTGTTCGTCGTGACCAACTCGTCGGACGCCGGCTGCTACCTGGACGGCTATCCAAAAGTAAGGCTCCTCGATGGCGCGCGCCGCGTCCTCCCGTTCTCCTACCGCGACCACGGAGACCAGATGCTGACGAGCGCGCGCCCGCGGCGCGTCCAGCTTCCTCCTGGCGGTCACGCGTTCTTCGCCGTCAACAAGTATCGGTGTGACCTCGGCGACAAGGGCACCGCAGCAACGATCGAGGTCACGCCACCGGGAGACTCGACGTCCGTCTCTGTGACGCTCGCGCGGGGATCGGGCGCAGAGACGTTGTCGTACTGCGGCGCCGGTGATTCTGGCTCCTTGATCGACCTGAGCCCGATCGTCGCCACCCCGGATGCGGTCCTCTCCGTTTCGGGGCAGACGCCTGCGAGTCCGACACCGTCGCATGTCCCAAAGGAAACTCGTCCGTCCCCTTCCAGTTCTCTCACCACGGTCGTTGCGACCGACAGCGACAACGGAGGCACGATCGTTCTGCGGCCCGGTCAAAAGCTGAAGGTCGTGTTGTCGAGCACCTATTGGCAGTTCCAGGACAGCTCGGACAGAGCGGTGCTTCGCCTCGATGGTCAGCCGCAATACGCACCGCGATCGACGGACCCGTCGGGAGCTTCCTGTGTCCCGGGACAGGGCTGCGGAACGGCGACCGCGATCTTCCGTGCGATCTCAGCGGGTCAGGCTACCGTGACCGCCACCAGGAATGCGTGTGGGGAAGCGTTGCGATGCACCGGCTCCCAAGGCAGTTACATGCTCAACGTCATCGTTCGATCTTGAACGGTGTCAGCAACCCCGCACCTCCCACGCTGAAGCTTCTTGCGGCCTGTGATAAAGGTGGAAAACGCAGCGGTTCGCTAAGGGGCTTGGGATGAGCAAGGTAGTCATCGTTGGCGGGGGGCCCGTCGGCCTCGCCTCGGCGATCCTGTTCGCGCGTGAGGGTCACGAGGTCACCCTTCTTGAGAAGGACGATCAGCCGCCGCCGAAGACCGCGCTCGGCGCGTGGGACGCGTGGCAACGCAGGGGGGTCGCACAGTTCCGTCAGATCCACGCGATGCACGCGCGGTTCCGCCACATCCTCGATGCGGAGTTCCCCGAAGTCCGCGACGACATCGAGGCCTCTGGCGGCCGGCGCGTCACGTTCGTCAACGGTCTGCTCCGATCGCTTCCGGACCCATCGCCGCTTCCGGGCGACGAACGCTTCGAAACCGTCACCGCCAGACGTCCCGTCGTCGAGCGCGCTTTCGCGCGCGCAGCGGAGAACACGCCCGGAGTGACCATCATCCGAGGTGCCACCGTGGCGGGCCCGGTCTCGAACGGTTCGGTTGCGGATGGGATACCGCATGTGAACGGGGTTCTCACTAAGGACGGACAGACATATAGCGGCGACTTGGTGATCGAGGCCATGGGCAGGAGATCGCAGTTCGGTGACTGGGTGGCCGGTATCGGCGGCCGTCCACCTCTCGAAGAATCCACGGACAACGGCTTCGCGTACTACTCGCGTCATTACCGCTGCAGAGGCGACTTCGAGCCGGAGATCCGACGCGTGCCGTTCACGCTCCTCGACTCCTTCATCGTGGTCAATATCCCGACCGACAACGAGACGTGGGGCGTCGCCATCGTGTGCATGGCGGGCGACAAGCCGATGAAAGAGGTTCGTCACAATGACGTCTGGGAGCGGGTCGTCCGATCGGTGCCGCACGTGTCGCACTGGATCGAAGGCGACCCGGTCGACGACGTGTTGCCGATGGCCGGGGCTATGGATCGCTACCGGAGGTTCGTCCTCGACGACAAGCCCGTCGTTACGGGGATGATCGCGGTCGGCGATTCGTGGGCGTGCACGAACCCCACGGCCGGGCGCGGGGTCTCGATCGGCCTCGGGCACGCAGTCGCGCTGCGCGATGTGGCGCGAGAGCACTTCGACGACCCGTTCACGTTCGCGACAACGTTCGATGCAGTCACCGAACAGCGATTCACGCCGTGGTACCGCAATCAAGTCGATCGCGATCGGGGTCGGGTTGCGGTGATGAACGCGGCGATCGAAGGTCGTGAACCGCCGCAACCGGACCCGAACGATCCGATCGCGCGCATGCAGACAGCGTTTCTGATCGCCGCGGAGCACGACCCGGACGTCGCGCGGGCGTTCGCGGAGCTCCTCTCCGTGATGGCGCTTCCCCCGGAGATCATGTCGCGTCCCGGCATGATCGAGAAGGTCATGAAGGCCGCCGAGGGCAAGGACCTCCCGCCGATGTCGGAGCCGTCCAGAGACCAACTGTTGAAGATCCTGGCCGGCCCTTAGACACCACCTCCAGAGTTTCGAAGTTCTGCTCCCTGCTGCGATGATTCCTTGAGATCACCGCGAAAGGGAGGCTCGTATGCCGTTCGACGGGTTGATGATGGACACGCCGCTCACACTGCGGATGGCGTATGACCGGGCCCGGCGGGTCTTCGGCGACGTCGAGGTTGCAACCAAGACGCCGGCCGGCATGGCTCGCAGCAACTACGCGGACGTGTGCGAACGCGCGGCCCGGCTCGCAAGCGCACTCGCCGACATGGGCGTCAAGCCCGGCGATCGAGTGGCGACTTTCGCGTGGAACTCGACGCGGCACCTCGAGCTGTACCTCGCCGTACCCAACATGGGCGCGGTGCTGCACATGCTCAACATCCGTCTGCACCCCGAGCAGGTGGCCTGGATCGCCAACCACGCCGAAGACGCGGTCGTGTTCGTCGAAGACTGTCTCTTGCCGGCCTTCGAGAAGGTCGCGCCGCACCTGAAGACGGCGAAGCGTTTCGTCGTGATGGGTGACGGCGAGATCCCCGAGACTACGTTGGCCCCGGTCGACAACTACGAGGACCTGATCGCGAACTCCTCGCCGGACTTCGCGTGGCCCGAGCTCGACGAGTCGCAGGCCTGCGCGATGTGTTACACGTCGGGGACCACCGGCGATCCGAAGGGCGTCGTTTACTCGCACCGCTCGATGTTGCTGCACGCGATGATGAGCGGCATGGCCGACACGAACGCGATATCGCAACGCGATCGCTGCCTGCCGGTCGTGCCGATGTTTCACGCGAACGCTTGGGGCATCCCGTGGGCGGCAGCGTTGCTCGGCGCGGCGATCGTGTTCCCTGGTCAGTTCATGACCCCCGCGGACATCGCGAAGCTGATCAGCGACGAGAAGATCACCTTCTCCGCGGCGGTGCCGACGATCTGGATCGGCATCCTGCAGGAGCTCGAGAAGAACCCAGACCTGGACCTGTCGTCGATCGACCGCATCGTGGCCGGCGGCGCGGCGGTACCGCTCCACCTGATCGAGGCGTACGCCAAGCGCGGCGTCAACATCATGCAAGGCTGGGGTATGACCGAAACCGGGCCGCTCGCGTCGTTGTCGCGGCTCAAACCGAAGTTCGAGCAGATGCCCGAACGCGATCAGTTCCGCTACCGCGCGATGCAAGGGCTCGTCGTTCCCGGGATCGACTTCCGGATCGTCGGCGAGGACGGCACCACCGGCGAGTGGGATGGCAAATCGATGGGCGAGGTGCAGGTGCGTGGTCCGTGGATCGCCCGCACTTACCACAACGACCCACGCGCGCCGCAATCGTGGACCGACGATGGCTGGCTGCGGACGGGCGACGTCGCCATCGTCGACCCCGAGGGCTACATCCAGCTCGTCGACCGGACGAAGGACCTCGTGAAGTCCGGCGGGGAGTGGATCTCCACGGTCGAGCTGGAGAACGCGATCATGGCGCACCCGAAGGTCCTCGAAGCCGCGGTGATCGCGATCCCGGACGAGAAGTGGTCCGAGCGGCCACTCGCGTGTGTGGTGTGCAAACCGGGCGAGACCGTGACGAAAGAGGAGCTGACCGCGCACCTCGAGCCGTCGTTCGCGAAGTGGTGGCTGCCCGAGAGCTACGAATTCCTCGACGAGATCCCGAAGACATCGGTGGGCAAGTTCGACAAGAAGGTCCTGCGGGCGCGCTTCGCGTCGGGCTGAGCGGAACCCGGTCCCGGGCGAGGGCGTCTAATGGCCGAAGCGAACCGGGCGGACCAGGAAGGACCTCGTCATGCGAAAGACCGTGATCGCGCTCGCCGCGTTGCTCCTCATGTCCCTGGCGGCGCCGGCGTGGGCGCAGACGAAGCCGGGAAGCAGCGCTTCGAGCGTGCCCGGAGCCCCCGGTTCGGAACCCGCCCAGCCGCCGGACGCAGGACCGAATCTGTTCCCGGGAGACGTCCACGTCACGGTGAATGGCGACAGCGTTGATCGCGCACCGGCGGGCGGCGCCGCCCGAATAACCGTCGAGGTCTTCAACGGCGGCCCGGACACGGTGCGCGACGTAACCGCACACATCCGCGCGGTAGAAGGCGGCACCGTGGGCGACGCCGACTCGGCGGTCGCAGACATCTCCCCGAACGCCTCTGAGCCCGCGCGGTTCACCATCACGGCGAACGAGTCGAACTGTCAGGACTTCGCCGCGTTCCTGATCACCTTCACGTACGCGGGCGGTAGTAACGAATCGAAGTTCGGTGTTCCGGTCGCGTGTCCCGGCCCGCGTCTGTCGATCGAAAACGTTCGGTTCGCCGGCGGCGACGGCGACGGCGTGCCCGAGCCCGGCGAAAAGATCCGCGCGTTCGTCGTGCTGCGTAACGAGGGCCGTGATCCCGCGACAAACGTGACCGCGCACGTGACGGTTTCGGGCAAAGGACTCACGACGACGAGCGAAGACCTGTCGTGGAACGACATCGCTGCGGGCACGACCGGCGAAAGTGCGACGCCGATCGTGATCGACATCCCGGACGACGCGCCACGGCAAGACCCGTGTCCCGGACCGATCTTCGGTGTGCCCCCGTCGGGCGCAGTGGTGTCTTCGGATGATTCGAGCGGCGTCTCCGGCACGACGTCGAGCGGCAACGTGTCCAGTCCGTCGACCGGCGCGCCAGAGCCCGCTCCGAGCGAGAGCCCGAACGGCGTCGTCGAGATCCAGCCCGCCGAGACCGGAACGGTCACCCCTGAACCGGCTCCCGCTGGATCGGTCGAGCCCGCGCCGGCGCCGGGAACGCCGGAGCCGCTGCCCGCTCCCGCACAAACCGACCAGCCGGTCGGCATGGAGATGCAGGTCGCGGTGAAGGCGACCGGTTACTCGGAGACCCTCGGGTATGGCAACGGGATCGCGTGCGCGGTCGAGGCACTGCCGGCTACCGGCGCAGCGCCGCCGCAGGGCGCGCCGGCGCCGGTCGCGGAGAAAGCGACCGACGCGCGCCTCGCTGGGAGCGCGCGCGCGGCCGGGACCGCTGGTCTTCCGATCGCCCTCGCTGTGGCGGTGTCGATCGTGGCGATCGCCGCTCGGCGTTTGCTCGTCGGTTAGGCGTGCAGCGGCGGGAGCCGCGTGTGCCAGTCGGTCTCGGCTTGGTAGGCGACGCCGACGTCGAGCAGCATCTGCTCCGAGAGCGGACCCCCGATCAGTTGTGCGCCGTGCGGCAGCCCGGCCGGCGAGTGGCCGATCGGGACCACGAGCACCGCCGCCGGAAGCACGCTGATCGGCCGCGTGTAGCGTGACGGGCCGCCGATGTGCACCGGCAGATCGACGCCTGCGACTGTGATCGTCTGATCGTCGTGGCGCGGCGCCGCGAAGGGCGTCGCCGGCGCGAGGATGACGTCAAAGTCTTTCATCAACTCGGCGAAGCCGGCACGCGCCGTCACCACTTGTTCGCGCGCAGAACGCTCATCTTCGGCCGCGAGCGCGATCCCCGCGTGCAAGATGATCGCGGACGACGGATCCATCTCCTCCTCGCGGCCGGCGAGCATGCGGTACTCGCGGCCGAACTCGGCGAGCGCGATCACCAGCCACGCGTCATGCGCCGCCTGCACCCACGGCATGGAAGCCTCGGCGACGCGTGCGCCGTGCGAGGAGAACCACTCCGCGGTCCTCGCGAGCGCAACTGCGAGGTCGGGCTCGATGACGTCGAACCACGGATCGCGAGCGATCCCGACCCGCAGACCGTCGACGGGACGCGGCTCCTCAGTTGTCGTGTGCGCCCCGGACAGAACCTGAAACGCGAGCGCAGCGTCGGCCGCGTCGGTCGCGATCGGGCCGACGGAATCCATTCCCGGAGCCATCGGCATGACTCCAGCCAGCGAAAGGTGTCCCCACGTCGTCTTCAGTCCGGTCGCGCCGCAGAACACCGCCGGCATCCGGATCGAGCCGCCGGTGTCGGTGCCGAGCGCGAGCCCCACGATCCGCGCACCCACGGCGGCGCCGGAGCCGCCACTGGAGCCGCCGGGGATGCGGTCGACGTCCCACGGATTGTTCGCCTGCCCGTAGCTCGACACCGTATTGGTCGCCCCGAAGGCGAACTCGTGCATGTTCGTCTTGCCGATGACGATCGCACCCGCGCGTCGTAGCGCGCGAACCGCGGCCGAATCCGCGGTCGCCGGGGGCGCGTTGCGATAGACCTCGGAGCAGCCGCTCGTCACTTTGGTCGCGACGTCGAAGAGGTCCTTCACCGCGACCGGGACGCCGCTCAGCGGCAGCGTGGCATCCGACGCGTCGGCGGCGCGCGCCTCTTCGAGCGCTTCGTCGGCGTAGATCTGTGTGAACGCGTTGAGCTGCGGCTGCAACTTCTCGGCGGCCTCGAGGGCGGCGGTGACGACCTCGACCGAGGTGCGCTCCCCCGCCGCGATCGCGCGGGTCTGGTCGAGAAGGAGACCCACGGCTACTCGTGGGTGGTGAACGCGACCAAACGCTTCGCGACTTCGCGCAGCATCGCGATCGCCAAGCGCGGCTCGCTGTCCAACAGACGCTGGAAATCGTGCCGGGAGATCGCGACCCCGCGCAGTTGCGTCTTTGCACGCACGCGCGCTGCGCGCGGGTGGTCGGTGATCAGCGAGAGCTCGCCGAACGAATGGCCCGGCCCGAGCTCGACGGGCTGACCGGGCACATCGACGATCGCGATACCCTCCTCGATCAAGAACAAGCCCGCGCCGGGCATGCGAACCTCGGCGAGAACCTGCCCGGCCGGAGCGTCGAAGTCCGTCGCGCACTCGAGGATCTTGCCGAGTGCGTCGTCGCCCACCCCGGCGAGCAGAGAAACCGAGCGGAGCCGATCCAGACGCGTCTCGCCGTCGATGTTGGGCACGGTGACGCAGTTTCGCACGGCCGTCGGGGCCCGCGCGACTCGGATGCGGGGCGTTATAGGCTACGGCGGCTCGAACGACGGGGAGGATCGCGCGTGGGTAGCGACGACATCATCGAGGTGCTCGGGGGGCTTTCTCTGTTCGCCGACCTTTCCCGGCCGGAACTCGAAGAGGTCGCGCACACCTTCGAAGAAGAGTGGTTCCCCGGCGGGCAGCGCATCCTGCGGCAAGGCTTCACCGGCTCGGGCTTCTACGTGATCATCGACGGCGAGGCGACCGTGTCGACCGACGGCAAGGAGATCGCCAAACTGTCGCGCGGCGACTTCTTCGGAGAGATCTCGCTGCTCCTCGGCGAGAACCCGACCGCCGACGTTTCTTCGACCGGCTCGCTGCATTGCTTGGTTCTGGCCGGGCCGGTCCTCGAGGACTTCCTCACCGCGCATCCGCCGGTGATGTATCGGATGCTTCAAGCGCTGGCGCGGCGTCTGCGCGCGTCGAACAAGTGGCGGAGCTGAACGGCAACGCCTGCCCGCCGGGCGAGTACCCGGTCGTCGTCGTCGGCTCCGGCCCAGGGGGGCTTCAGACCGCGTACTCCTTGCGCATGCACGGGATCGAGGCCGCGGTCCTTTCCGGCGACGAAGCCGCGGGAGGGATGTTCCGCCGCTTCCCCTTGTTCCAGCGGCTGATCACCTGGACGAAGATCCACGCGCCGGCCGACCGCGGCACGCGCCCGTACGAGTGGTACGACTGGAACAGCCTCATCGGGCAAGACCCTTCGCTCCGCGCGCTGGTACCCGAGTACATGGACGGCTCGTCGTACTTCCCGGCGCGTTCGGAGATGGAGCGCGGCCTCACCGAGTTCGCGTCCCGGTCGGCGATCCCGGTCCGATACGGATGCCGGTGGGAATCGACACGGATGGACGGCGAGACGTTCGTGGTGGGCACCCCCGATGGCGAGTACCGCTCTCGCGCGCTCGTGATCGCGGTCGGGATGACCGAGCCGTGGAAGCCAAACAACATCCCCGGGATCGAGCTCGTCCCGCACTACGTCGAAACGCGTCCCTTGAAGGAGTACGCGGGCAAGCGGATCTTGGTCGTCGGCAAGCGCAACTCCGGTTTCGAGGTCGCCGACGCGTTGCTTCCGTGGGCCCGGCAGATCGTGCTCGCCTCGCCGCGGCCGGCGCGGATCTCGGTGCTGGTGCACTCCACCGCCGCGGCGCGCGCACGCTACCTACAACCGTACGAAGACCACGTGCTCGGCGGCGGCAACATCGTGCTCGACGCGTCGATCGAGCGGATCGATCGCCTGCCGGGCGGCGGCTATCGCACGCAGCTGAAGGGCACGACGCGACCCGGCGATCTGGTGCTCGAGACCGACGAGGTCATCGCGGCGACGGGATTCGGTACGCCCCTTGGCGATCTAGGGGAACTCGGAGTCAAGACCTTCTACCAGGGACGTCTGCCGGCGCAGACCGCGTTCTGGGAGAGCGCGTCGCTGCCTGGTGTCTACTTCGCGGGATCGATCACGCAAGGCTCGATCGGTTTGAAGAAGTACGGGATCCCGTCGAACTCCGCGGCGGTGCACGGGTTCCGTTACAACGCGGTCGTGCTCGCGCGACACATCGCGGAGACGCGTTTCGGCGTTACGATCCCGCGGCGCGCGATCCCGCCGGATGAGATCGTTCCGTTCCTGCTTGCGGAGGCGACGCGCGGCCCGGAGCTGTGGAACCAGCAGTCGTACCTCGCGCGCGTGCTTTCGCTCTCCAACGGCGGAGCGGTGGATGAAGGGATCCTGCCGCTGGCGAACTTCGTCGACTCCGCCGGTCCGGACGGCGTGGCGATCACCGTCGAGACCGACGCCGAAGGCGACATCCACCCCGCCGTGTACATCCGCCGCGGCGGCCACGTCGAAGAGCACACGCTCGCGTCGAGCGCGCTGCTCGACTTCACGAGCGCGGAACACACCGCGCAGCTGACCTCGTTGCAGAAGAGCTTCATGGGCTAAGGAGGATCCATGACCGAACCTACGCAGGACGATCTCCGAAAGGTGTACGCGGAAACGAAAACGATCGCGGTCGTCGGGGCGTCGGCCGACGAGTCGAAGGCGTCGCACCGCATCCCGCGCTACTTGCAGAGCCAGGGATACCGCATCATCCCCGTGAGTCCCAAAGGCGGCGAGATCCTCGGTGAGAAGGTCCACACGTCGCTCAAGGAGATCGGCGAGCCGGTCGACGTGGTCGACGTCTTCCGCCCCTCGGAAGAGACGCCGGCGATCGCAACCGACGCCGTCTCGATCGGCGCGAAGGTGTTGTGGCTGCAATCGGGGATCGAGTCCGAGGAAGCCGAACGCATCGGAGAAGACGGCGGGCTGCTGGTCGTGATGGACCGGTGCATGGGGGCGACGCACCGGATGCTCGGCCTCGGGCCGGGACCCGATCACTAAGCCCTCGGCGCCCGCTCCTCCACGAACGCGCGGATCAGCGCGACCAGGTTCGCGGTTTCCTCTGCGCGCGGCAGGCCGTTGAACGGCGGCGCCAGACGCGAGCCCGGGATCATCGCGGCGACCGCCTCGCCGGCCTCGCGCGGGTGGATCGGGTCGTCGCCGGGGATCACCAGCGTCGGCGCGATGATGTCGCTCGGGTTCAGTTCCGGCGTGAGCGGCGACGACGCCGGAATGCCGATCAGCGCTGCCGCGATCGATCCTTCGTCATGCCGTGACCAGTCCGTCCGCAGCGCTTCCAAGCGCGCGGGGTCTCCGGCGAGATTCGCGGCCGCCTCGGGGATCGTCATAAGGAACTGGATCGCAGCGTCCCATCCGCCATTGCGGATCGCTTCTCCCCCGAGCCGGAACAGCAGCTGGAGGCGCTCGGACGCCGCGGTGCCGCTCGAGCCGGGCCGGGCCATGATCAGCGCCTCGACGCGATGGGGCTGCTCCATCGCGAGCCGCCCGGCGGTGGCGGCGCCCATCGAGGCACCGGCGAACACCGAGCGCTCCCACCCGACGTGATCGCACAGCTCACCCAGGTCCTGCGACAGAAGCGGATAGGTGTAGAGCGATTCGTCCTTGACCGGCGGGCTTTCGGCGTGGCCACGCGCGTCGAAGGAAAGGACCGTGAAGTGCCGCTCCAGGGCGTCGATCACATCGCGGTCCCCGGCACGCGACGAGCCGAGTCCGTGGCACCAGACCAACCGGCGTCCGGCGCCACCGATCTCGTACGCGAGCGTTGCGCCGCTCAGATCCGCGAAGCGCGTATCCCCCACGTGCTACACGCTACCAACACGCGACGCGTGGGCGCCTCGATAGGATGCGGCGCCGTGGACGCCGTCGCGGAATGGGAAGAGCGCGGGCGCCGGCTCGACATCGGCGACCATCGCATCTTCGTCGTGGACGTGCCCGCCGACGTCGAGCGAGACGACCCGCTCGTGTTGATCCACGGCTTCCCGACGTCGTCGTTCGACTGGCGGCACATCATCGATCCACTCGCCGCGACCCGGCGCGTCGTCACCTTCGACTTCCCGGGTTTCGGTCTCAGCGACAAGCC
>Ga0075425_100001799_pt1 | contig 21116 bp, 16 predicted proteins | sample SoiMethybrSBSTD4_FD_75300 | JGI IMG/M metagenome (GOLD analysis project Ga0075425, IMG submission 75300) | Bulk soil microbial communities from a Populus tree surrounding site in Tennessee, USA - Soil MetaG P. TD hybrid SBSTD4 | ecosystem: Environmental > Terrestrial > Soil > Tree plantation... | reverse complement strand
AAGCGCTACGATGTGCCAGGAAATCCCATGCGAGCGAAGCATCGCCGAGCGGCCTCGCTACTTCGCCCGTCAGTTGATAACTCCCGATGATCTGAACCTCGAACAGGAGTACTTCAGAAGCAAGCAGCGCTGGCATAACCGAATGCTGCACGGGTGGGGAGTCGTGTGCGGTGCGCAGGTATGCATGGCGCCGAAGTCGAAGCCGAACGGGACCAGCTTTGAGCCCTGGAAGGTGCGGGTCAAACCCGGTTATGTGCTGGGTCCTTACGGCGACGAGATCATAATCGACTGCGTACGAACGGTGGATCTTCGAACTCGCGGCGTCACGGGAATCACCGGCGAGCCATGTGTTGATGCGGTCGACCCATGGTGCACTGAGGTCTTCCAACAGTCCGACAACCCGGGCAAGTTATACGTCGCAGTCAAATACAAAGAAGTCGCCGCTCGCCCGGTGCGAGTGCAGCCTGCAGGGTGTGGCTGTGACGATAGCTCGTGCGAGAACTCTCGATTGGTTGACGGTTATGAAATCGGAGTGTTGACCGAGTGTCCGGACTCGCATCAGGGCCCGCCGGATATCGAAGACCTGACTCGAGGACCGATACCGGATTGTCCTGTGTGTCCCGACGAGCCGTGGGTTGTGCTGGCGGAAGTTGAGCTTGACGCAGACGGCACGATTACGAAGATCGACAACTGCGTGTGCCGTCGTATGGTGCTGTCGCTCGCTCGGGAATGGTGGCAGTGCAGCGAGTCGGACGCTTCCCACGATAGCAAAGATGCGATCCGTGTAGTAGCTGTCGACTCATCCGCGAAGCTTGTAAGTGGAACGCGGCCAACTTTGACGTTAAAAGGTGAGAACCTCGATAAGGTTGAGTCGATAAAATTTGGCGAAGGCGTTTCGTTGGTAGACATGAAAGCTTCACCGGCTGCGATCGAAGCCGTGATAAATATCGATGCTCAAGCCAAGCCCGGTCCGCGCACAATCGTGCTGATCGATAAAGAAGGCAACGCAATTGAGCTCGCGAACAAGATTGCAATAGAAGGCGAAAAGGCGACAACGCCGACGCCTGGGACACCGGTCAAGCCAGTGAAACCCGCGCCTGCAAAGCCTGCTCGCGGACCCCGCCGCAAGGGCGATGAAGAGGTGTGAGCCCGGAAGCAAGCATCATCCGAGTAGAAGAGTTCCATGGAAAAGGCAGCCAACAAAGCCAATGTGGCCGCAGAGGTCAACCCGCGCTCTGCGGAGGAGCATAAACCGGAGAGCACCGATTCTCATCCTTTTGTTGGATTGCAGGGAGCGATAGGAAATCAAGCGGTTCAAAGGTATATCAGCGGTCATCTGCTGCAGACCAAACTCACCGTAGGCAGTCCAACTGACGCCTATGAGCAAGAAGCTGATCAGGTAGCCGCGAGAATTGCGAGCCCCAGGACGCCGGCGGCCGAGGGTCCTTGCGCGTGTGGCGGTGCGTGCCCGAAGTGCTCCGGCTCATCCGGACCCGAAAGGATCCGACTAAAAACTGTTCCAGGCGCGAGTAGTCAGAATCATTCCGTTGCTCCACCCAGTGTGCACGACGCATTGCGGTCCCCCGGTCAGCCCCTCGACCCTCCAACTCGCAAGGAGATGGAACCCCGATTCGGGCACGACTTCTCCAAAGTCCGTGTACATTCCGATCGGAAGGCTCACGAATCAGCCCGCCAGTTGAATGCAAGCGCCTACACCGTCGGAAACGACATTGTGTTTGACGCCGGTCGCTTTTCGCCCGCCTCTCAGGCGGGCAGGAGTTTGTTGGCGCACGAATTAACCCACGTCGTGCAGCAACATTCTGAATCGCGGGTGCAGCGTGCGCCTTCCGACGGACCCGGGAATGATTTTGGCGGGCACCCAGAAGGGAACTGCAAAATTCCGTGGCCCAAAAAGAAATTTCACGGATCGAACAAGCTGAAACCGACCGGACGAGACATAGCGATTCAATATGGCCTCGACGTTAGTGAAGGACACTTTTGCGAAACGCCAGAGGGTTCGGTCGCTTTGCTCCAGTATGAACGAACGGTGTTGATACGAACGGAGGAAGGTCACGAGGCGAGACTTCATATTACCGGCGAGGTCGCTTTCTTTCCGCCCTTCAACGCAAAAAAAGGAGACCTCGAGCAGCTCAAGACTCCCGGTGCTTCTTCTATGAAATGGGAGGTCGATGTCCGATATTCGAAAAACATTCTCAAAAAAGACGGGTTCGATATTGCCCAGGTCTTAACGGATTGGCATACCCCCAAAACCGGCACCGGCAAGGCCGGTTCCAAGTACTTGCCGCTGGCGTTGCTTGCGATTGCAGAGCCACCGTTCAACCAGTTTTTCCTTTCCCCGGCCGAGCAACAAAAAACTCTCGAAGACTTTCTCAATCGGACTGCTGAAGCCGAGATTCCGGATATTCGAAAACGATTTGAGGAGTGGAAGAAGAAAGAGGCGGCAAAGAAAAAACTTCCGCCTCCACCACCGACTCCTCCGCCGATAAAAGACCGTATCGTCACCGGCCCCAGCAAACCAAAGAAGCCGAAGCAGGAACAAAAGACCGAAGACAAGGGTCCGCCCGTACCGGCCGAGGTTCTGAGACCGACCAATCCTGTCGTTGGGCCGGTCGAAGTCGAGGAGGAGAAAGACGAAGACAAGGATGATAAAGACCATTGGTATTCGGGATTGCTTCGGGCGCTGGCAGCAATTGCAATCGGTTTGGCGGTCGTTGCCGCACTTGCGGTCGTGATTATTGGGGCCGTATACATCGTCGCTGGCGTAGTAATAAGTTTTACGGCCGCAATGGTGATCGCTGGCGTCATTCTTCTTGTTTACGGATTCTATAAAGCGCTACGTCACAGAGCTTCGCAAAAAGAATACGCCGGACGGCCCTTTGCGGGGTTGGGTCGATCGTTTCTCGATGCGATCGGAGTAACGGGAATTCAGGAAGCGTGGACTGGGGAGGAAGTCGGTACTGGACGCAAACTAAGCGACGGGGAGCGAACAGAACGAGGGGTACTCGGCGGTTTTACTTTCCTGACACTCCTCTTTGGCGCACGTGGCGCCTTAAAGAATGCTCCGGTTGGACCTGACGTTGCGCCGATCCCCGACTTGCCGCCGGGTCCGGCAATCAAACCTCCAACGGGTATCGAACCGTACAAGCCACCAGTAGCACCTGACTCACCTGTTCCGGCAGAGCCACTAAAGCCAGCTGAGCCACCGAAGCCGGCGGAACCGCTAAAGCCAGAAGAGGCGCCGAAACCGGCGGAAGAAGTAAAGCCGGAGGAACCCCCGAAACCAGCAGAAGAAGTGAAGCCAGAAGAACCCACGAAACCGGCGGAACCCGTGAAACCTGAGGAACCTCCGAAACCGGCCGAACCAGTTAAACCGAAAGAGCCCGCAAAACCCGCTGAACCACCAAAGACGGACGTTCCGCTCGAGCCGGACAAACCTGCGGCGCCTAAAACGAAACCGCCTCGGGTCAAGAAGCCAGCCAAACCTGCGCCGCAACCGAAAGTGAAGGCTCCGAAACCCGATAAGCCTGCAGCACCCAAGACAAAACCCCCCAGCGCCAAGAAGCCTAAACCTGCGCCGCAACCTAAGGTGGACACGCCGCCCAAGCCCGATAAACCTTCGGCGCCCAAAACGGAACCGCCTCCAACCAAGAAGGCAGCCAAACCTGCGTCGCAATCAAGAGCTGGAGACATTGGAGCGGATCCTCAGCGCGGCGTCCGTGCGGCAATTGACAGGCTCGATGCAAAGATTAAGGTTGACCTGGCCGAGATAGGTAAAAAGGCGAAAGAAATTACCAAACAGCGGGAAAATGTTCGTCAACAAAAGGCGACGCTTGAAAAAACCCCGAGGGATGATTCCACAAGACCTGATCTCTTAACAAAGTTCAAGAGAGCTGAAAAATATCTCGAAGAGCTCGAAGAACGACAATCCCATCGCGAAGCGCTCAACGATCTAGACCGTGCAAACAGAACCCAACTCCAGGCTGCCCTGAATGCGGAAACATATGCGCGGCCGAGTTTCCGGGTTGACGTGCCAGAGAAGGTTTGGGCCCAGGCGCTGAAGGACGGCAACGGAAAAGTATTGAGCCCATCAAAAACCGAGATCAAGAACTTCGAAGATCCCTGGGTTATGGGGCACAAACCAAAATATGAATTTTGGAAGCATCAACGAAGTGCGGCCGAAAGAGGGATATCTCGCGAACAGTTTATCGAGGAATACAATAACCCGGATCACTACCGTCCGGAGACAGCAAAGGATAATAGTAGTCACTTTTACGAAGACAAGACGGATGAGTATCTTGGACCTTGAGATATGACTAACGACGAACCGATTTCTCCAGAGAACAAAATGATCGCGAAGTACGCGGCGCAGGCGTTCGGCGGCAAGCCGCGAGTCTCTGAATACAAGAACGCTTCGGAGACTCTGTCTGTCGGCATTCTGTATTGCGAGGATCGCCCGCAAGACGGCTTAACTTCGTATTCGACAATTAAGCTTTCCGATTACCCGATGAAGTGGGCTGATGGAGAGTATCCTACAAGGCTCGAACTCGCCGGCTTGGCCTTAAGCAGCTGGAAAATATTTCCAAATGTTCTGGCGACCGCCGCGTTCAAAGTCATGCATAGCGGAGGCGGCCTGTATCATCCCGGATCCGTGATAACTGACTGCGTGAAAGAGCACGACGCCTCGATCACATTACCGCACCTTTATCTTACCGTTCCTTTTCTTTGGCGAGAGGACCTTCGTACGCTTGATTGCGGCACCAAGCAAGTCAGCTGGCTTTTGGCGGTGCCGATTTCGAAAGCCGAACACTACTTCTTGAGCCAATATGGCGATACAGCTTTTGAGAGAGTACTCGAAAGCCAATCGGTAGACTTTTCGAATCCTCACCGGCCGTCAGTTTTTTAGGACTACTGCGGCCTGTCGCTGAAAAGATTGAGTTGGATTCTCTGGCACCGGGATGGATTACTCCGAGTTCGAAGGCTCGGGCGGGCAGGCATTTTCAAGGAGGCCGATCAATGAGGCATTTTTCCAGAGCTGATAAGCGGAAAAAAGAAGAGGCTCGTCGATCGGCGGTCGCTTCGGAGCCGGGGAAGAAGAGCGACCCTTTGATCGATCTCCAAGCTGCCATTGGAAACAAAGGTGTAGCAACTCTCCTCAAGGACAAACTTCAGATTTCAAAACCTGGTGATCCGCTCGAACAGGAAGCCGATCGGCTCGCGGCTGAAATGATTGCATCTCCCGAGTCAACCAGGACCAGGATTGAACCGGGCTCGGAGAACAAGGGCGATTCGAATTCGGCGGATGGAATTCGATCCGATATGGGGCGACGTCTGGGGACCGACCTCAGCGATGTGAAGATAAACGATAGTTCGACTGCGAATAACGCGGCCGATAAGTTGGGCGCTCGAGCATTCACAACCGGGAAGTCAATCGGTTTTGGAAAAGGTGAGTACGCCCCGGGCACGACGGAGGGGCGACGACTTATTGCACACGAGCTTGCTCACGCAGGGCAGCAAAAACAGGGTAAATCACCGCAAGGTGTAGTTCAGCGCGACGCGGATCCAAAGAAACCGCAACCGCCAAAAACACCGTACGATAAGGTTGTTGTTGAACGGGCCAAAAAGAAACTCGATCTGCTGAATAAGTTCGTGACGGAATACACAACTCGCGCTGGGCGAAAGCAACGGTCTACCCAGGAACTCGACAAGATGCTCAAGGCCCGCGAGAAGATGGACACCGAGGGAGACAATCCGTTCGCCGAGATTGAAAAACGCGGCGAGCTGGAGAAGCGACGCATGGCCGCTCTCAATAAGCAGCCTGTCAGCATCGATGTCAGCGAGACCGAAATCAAATTTCATGTCAAATTCCATGTCAGATTCGAAGATCCCAAGATGGAAGGAAAATTTGGCGAGCTGAAGAGCAGTCTTATGCGGGGGATCGATTTGGTATGGAATAAAACTCTGACGGGCGACGTGTTTAGCGGCCGAAAGCTCAAGATCGAGCCGGAGGTCGTCAAAGTTGCGGCTACAGCGGCGCGCGACAAGAACTACTGGCTGATAACTGTCAGGTCTTCGGAGACGGGCTCGGTCACTTATCCGGGGTGCACGCTCGACCAGCCGCCCCCGGATACTCCAACCTCAGTGACCGATCCGATGTGTGATGGAGGTGTAATGAGCATTCCCCCGTCTCACATCAGCATGCCGGATATCCTCGGTCACGAGTTGCTGCATCTGTTCGGATTTGTCGACCGGTATATGATGCAGACGATTATGGGGCCCGGTAAGAAACCGCGGACGGTAATCGAATCGACTCGGAAGACCGGAGGACGGCCCGACCCGCTTGGTGCGGAGACCGGCCCGGCGTTGGCGGAGGACTTGGCGTTCCTGTTCGACAATCTTGGCGTTTACGAAATGGAGGAGAGCCGCGGACTTGATACGCTGCGGAATCTCGAGAGTAAGGGGATGACGCTGGCCGAGGTCCAGGCAGAGATTCATCGACAGGAGGAGATCATTCAGAACGGTTATGACCCGCATTCTCTGATTCCGATCCGAAAAGATTTCACCGATAAGATCATTAAGTCGGCCGAAGATTTGGATTGAGTGAAGGTATTGGCTGTTCGCGATTTTTCAACTGACAATCGGCACGAAGCCGCTTCGGAGAGCGACAGTGCGTGACGGCTGCGAGTCCGTGCGTTAATTAAAACGCTGCCTCTCTCGCGGGTCATCTATTCTGTCGCCCTTTTGAAGCAGGCCCGTGCCGAGCGCGCGTTGCTGGGGCTTTGGGGGCTCAACGCGGGCGGCGCGCCGAACGCCCGCTGAATCCATAACGCTGAACCTTAGACTCGAAACCTCAAACCCTAAACCCGAAAACATTGACCCCCGACCCTCTGACCCCCTGACCCCTGCTCTTAGCTGTACGCCGCGGCTCGAATCCGCATCGACTTACTTGCGCCCGGTCGCAGGAAATCCAAAGTCGCCAGGAAGTTCGGATGACTCATGCCCGATCCTATGAACGTCCACCGAAGCGCCTGTAATTGAAATTCCACAAACGCCTCACGATCGATAGTCGACAAGATTCGCCCGGTCGCTCGCATCAGGCTGTCGAGATCGAACTCAACCTGATGTCTCAGACCCTCGTCCAGAAAATCGGCAATCTCAAGATACTCGTCGATCCCCGACTTGATTTCGCGCTGGCTGAGTCCCTCGCTCATCGACTCGACCATCAACGTATCGAGCTTTGCGTGTTGCGCTTCCTCCATCCAGTGGTGCCTGAGCAGGCTCTTGAACTGCGGATCGAGATCCCCGTCATCTCTCACGCTGTCAACGTAGTGAAGTTGGGTCATCCATTCCCCTTGCAACAGTGTCAAAGCCACTGCCAGCGGTTGATGCGCCAAAACCTTTGGAGCGAGCTCGGCTGCCGGCCCGATTACTTCGCAAGGCGTGCCAAAACCCGCCTGGAACTCCTCGCGAAAACGCCGGAAGAGATGAATGTGCTTTGCCTCTTCACCGGCAAACTCCAGGAATGCGCGGACGCAATACTCATCCATCTTCAGTTGTGTCCGAGTGTGATCCAGCACAAACGGCAGGATCGATTCTTCCAGAACCGCAAACACGCTTAGATATCCGTTACCTCTTATCTGATTGAGCGCCAGCTTCTCGAGCGGCGACAGAAAAGTCAGCGAGGCAGTTCGAGCGAGCGTCTCCGGCATGAATGGTTTTGTAAAATCGAGACGCTTCTCGCCGCCGATAATGTCCTCAACTCTCCAATCGATTCGTTCAGAGGCTTCGAGGGCCTGACGATATGTGTAGTTGTGATAACTCGATCTTGTATTCTCCACTGCATTAATCATTACAGTTGCCTTTCATATCGGGATCAGGGGCCGAAGGCGATCGGCAGAGAGGGATTGAGCGATTCAGCATCGCTGGCCTCCGGCCCTGACCCTGACTCGAGGACCCTCACTTCAATCGATCTGCTGAGGGTCGACATTTGTAATAAAGAACACCCAGGCACATCCAGGGACATCCATGGACATCTATGGACATCTACGTATTGGGCGATCTTCTTTCTTCAACTCGAAAGTTGTTGAGCATCCGGCCGACAAACGCCAGGAGTTCGTCCAGCGAGTGAAAGCGCTTCGTCTTGAATGAGGCGACGTGCTCCACACGACCCCTGATGCTCCCGCTCTCAATGTCCGAATCCGGATCAAACCGAATTACGAACGCAGCATTGTGATGAAATCTGATCATCGCACTCTCACAAGTTAGTACTCGTTCTCCACGCGCAGGTTGTTGGTCACCGAAAAGACTCCCAGAACCTGGCTGGCCGCAATGTAAGCCAGCCGGCTGTCAAACTTGTTGGTCACCACTCCCTCCAGCGTCACGTGTCCGCGATTGACGATGATGTGCAGCGACGGGTTCGCGCCGAGCGCATATCGGTGCAGACCGGCGGACCTGAAGATCGCGCGGTAAGTTCGCAGTCGAATCGAATCGTCGAAGCGTGAGAGCGGCAACACCTCAATGTTGTTCACCACTCGCTCGACACCTTCGAGCTTGCGCACTCGCCTCTCGGCGTCTTTGCGGGTGATCGGCTTCAGCGTCTGGCCGTAGAGCGTCACGGTCTCGCCTTCGAGTTTGAACTCCAGGTTGTCGAAGACACCGTAGAAGGGCAGCGTGACGAGTTGTTTTCGAATGCTGTTTGTCAGATGGGGGTTATCGCCCCTAAAGCGGCCAGGCGTCTCGGCGAAAGCTGTCGACGCCGCGAGAATCAGCGTCGCCACGCTACTCACTGCCGCAATTTTGAATCTCATTCTGTTCATTTCTGTTTCACCTCCTGGTGTCGAGGGGTTTGCTGCGATCCAAGTGGATCGCTGGCCCCCGGCGGAGCCGCGGCGTCTGCTATCATCGGGCAAACCACGCGGCGCCTTTTTGTTGCAATCCGTGCAACGCGAGCAGAGAATACCCTGAGTTTGTTTGGCGAGTCATAAACGAAGGGTTCAACTTTGGTTCGATATTGGTACGGAGACTATGATGAAGACGGAAGGACCGATCATCTTCCCGCCTTTTCAACTAGATGCAGCGAACCAAAGGCTCGCTCGCGGCGAGCAAATCATCACCCTTCGACCAAAGGCATTCGCAGTTCTGGTCTATCTGGTCTGCAGACCTGACCGGCTGGTTTCAAAAGAAGAACTACTCGAAGCCTGCTGGCCGAACACCGCGGTCAGCGACACCGTGCTCAAAGTCTGTATTCGCGAGATCCGCGAAGCGCTCGACGACAATCCCAAAGCTCCTCAGTTCATCGAAACGGCTCATCGACGGGGCTATCGTTTTGTTGGTCGAAGCACTCGACAGCCAACCAGCGATTTCCGTCCAAGCGACTCGAGTATCAGTCTGCTCCGAACTTCAAACGAAGATTTCAATCAGCCTTCAGTCTCTGCGGCGAAGAAGCAAAAACTGCGCGATAGCGGGAGGCACGTTCTGCACACCACCTTGCCAGTGCCGGCTCAACCCGCGGCCCAGCTGGTCGGGAGAAAGCCGTCGCTGGAGCGGTTGCGAGCGAACCTCAATCAGGCTCGCGCGGGACGTCGCCAGGTAGTGTTCATTACAGGCGAGGCCGGGATCGGGAAGACCTCGCTGGTGGAAGTGTTTGTTCAGGAGGCGACCAGCGATCCTTCGATCTGGGCGGCTCGTGGCCAATGTCTCGAGCAATACGGCTCAGGCGAGGCGTACTTGCCGGTGCTCGAAGCGATCTCGCGATTGTGTCAGGACAGAGGCAAACCGAAATTGGTTGAGCTGCTTGCTCGACAGGCGCCGACGTGGCTCCAGCAGCTCCCGTGGCTTTTGCAGGACTCGGATGTTGAGAGCCTCCAGCGTTCGGTGATCGGAGCAACTCGCGAACGAATGCTCCGCGAGATGTCGGAGTTTCTCGAAGCGCTTACCGCGGCAACGCCGTTCATGCTGGTGCTCGAAGATCTGCACTGGAGCGATTACTCGACGCTCGATTTGGTCTCCTATCTTGCAAGACAGCGGAACCCGGCGCGGCTGTTGATCATCGCAACCTACCGTCCGGTCGACGTCGCGCTCAGCGAACATCCTTTAAGAGACGTAAAGCTGGACCTTCAGGCCCATCGATTGTGCGATGAAATCGCGCTTGAATACCTCGAGCCGCAGGCTGTTACCAACTACCTCAATGTTCGATTTGCAAAGCATCAGCTCCCTGGCGAGTTCTCATCTCTGCTTCATCAACGAACTGAGGGGAATCCGTTCTTCCTCGTAAACGCGGTCGACTTTCTTCAGAACGAAGGGCTGATTGCAAAATCCGATTCGGAGTGGTCGCTGACCGTTCCGATTGGCGAATTAGAAATGGGTGTTCCCGACAGCGTCAGGCAGATGATCGAGAAGCAAATCGACAAGAGCGATCGCGAGAACCAACGCGTTCTGGAAGCTGCCGCGGTAGCCGGCGTCGAGTTTTCGGCCAGCGCCGTTGCCGCTGGACTCGAACAGCCGATCTCTCAGATCGACGAGCATCTGGAACAGCTGGCGCGACAGCACCTTTTTCTTCGCGCGACTGGTATGAGCCATTACCCGGACGGCACTGTAACCGAGCGATACGCGTTCATTCACGCGCTCTATCAGGAAGTTCTATATCAGCGAGTGTCCGGCGGGCGTCGTGCGCGGCTGCATCAGCTGATCGGAGTGCGAGGCGAGCAGCTCTACGGAGCGCACGCCGAGGAAGTCGCCGGCGAACTGGCGATGCATTTCGAGCAGGGTCGCGACGACAAACGAGCGGTCAAGTATCTGAGGCATGCGGCTAAGAATCATCTGGTCCGATTCGCGAACCGCGAGGCAGTGGCTTATTTGGGACGAGCGCTCGCTCTCATCGAGGAGTGGCCTGAAAACGAGCGCAATGAAGCTCATATGTCGATTCTCGAACAGGCAGGGTTGGCGCGCCGTGCGATGGGCGATATGGGTGAAGCCGCTGCGAACTTTGAAGCGCTGTCCGAATATGCGTCGCAGCAAGGTCGTCGAGAAGAAGAGGTGAAAGCCCTGGCGCATCTCGCGACTGCGTCGTCCTGGATCGACCGCGACCGATGTCTGGACGCAGCGAGACGATCGCTCGATTTGAGCCGCGATGTTCAGGACGACCTGCTGCAAGCTCATATAAGCGGTTGTTGGGGTTACTGGCACGTGTTGTTTCTGGGTTGGGGTGATGAACATCTCGAGTCTCTAGCCCTGGCGGTTGGCGCTGCGAGAGCCGCAAACGACGACGAAGCGCTTGGCCTGCACCTCGCTCGATATAGTTTTCTCGAATGTCTGCAGTCCGACTACGGAGCGGCGGTTCGTTCGGCGGAGGAAGGCGCTCAACTTGGGATGCTCACCAGCGACGCCCACACTTATATGTTGGCGCAGTACTTCGAAGCATGGGCGCTGTTGCACGCCGGACGCTTGGGAGAGATGCGCCGCATCCTGGATCACGGTCTCGAGATGGCTCAGCGCAACCAACACACCCAATGGACGGTTTTGTTTCTACTCGAGTTGAGTTGGCTGCACGAACAATGTTTCGATTTTGAAGTTGCCTTGCAAATGAGTCAGCAGGCTCTCGAGCGAGCGGCTGCAATAAACCATCCGTATACCGAAGCGCTCAGTTTGATCCTGTGCGCGTTCGCGCATCTCGGGCTTGAGCAACACGAAGAAGCGATTCGATGCCTGCAACGAGTTTCAGATCGATTGGATTCCGAACGGATTCTGATGGACTGGGTTCTGCGACTCCTATTGCACCACGCCTTGAGCCGCTATCAACTAGCGCAGGGCGATTTATCGAAAGCGCGTGAAGAGGCGAAACGCGTATACCAACTTGCGATGCCGAGCGCGGAGAGAACCTATCTGGCTTTGGCGGAGCTCACGATTGCCGAAGTCGAGCTCCTCGACAAGCATCAACAGGCAGCCGAGACAGCCGTCGCAAGATCGCTGGCGATTGTCGAAGACGGCGACGCGCCGCTGGCCGAATGGAGAGCTCGGGTGGCTGCGGCGGGTTTGGCCGAGCAGGGCGGACGGCTCGATGACGCTGCAAAACATCGGCGACGCGCCCAGGATTTGCTTCATCGATTGGCTGATTCGTTAGAGCCGAGCGACAGATTGCGCCACTCGCTTCTCGAGTCGCGGATCATGAAAAGCGTATCTGACAAGCGCGCAAGTGAGAGCAGCCCACTAAAAGCGGGGAAGTAATATTTTTCATATTGCAGGTATCTAAGAAATGAAAAGACTGGTTTTTCGAAACGGTGTGCTCGACGCATACCCCGATGTTTTTACTCCCTCGGCCCTGCAAGCGCTGGAACTGCTTGCGCCGTTCAACGAAGATCGCCGGGAACTGATGAACCGTCGGATCGCAAATCGGTTGATGCGCCAGCGCAATCGCGAGCGCATCGGATTTCTCGATCCGAACCAGCTTATCCCGCGCACAACCATCACCGTACAAAGCGCTCGAGAAGGGAAGTTCGAAGGAAGTGAAATCCCTGCCGATCTAAAGCGTCAATGGATCCAGGGAACCGGGCCGGCAACAAGACCGCGGTCCGACATCGAGACCGGTCTTCGTAACATAGCTTACGCGTTGTTGTCCGGCGCTGACGGCTGGATGTTCGATGGAGAAGACGCGCTTGGACAGATCGACACGATGTCGCTCGATAACCAACGGAATCTGCGCGTGGCCATCTCGCGAGATCCGCTTTTCCTTCGTGTCGCCGAAAAGATATCCGCTGAGATGAATCGTTGGGCGGACGGATTCTTCGGCCGACAGATCATCAGCGACTGGCGCAAGCAGCTCGATTTCACGACAAAGATCTTTCGGGCGCGAGGGCTTCATCTGGATGATCGCCACGTGCGCGAGGAAGGCGGGGCCGGTTTCTCGGCGTCGATCGTCGACCTCGTTTTGTATGTGGTCAACAACTACCAAAAGCTGCGGGCCGAGGGGGCGTCTGTAGTTTTGTATCTGCCGAAGATTCAGACCGCCGAGGAGGCGGCGTTGTGGAACGACATGCTCAGCGTGGTTGAGAAATATCTGCAGCTTTCAGTTGGAACGATAAAAGCGTACGTGCTGGTGGAACAGGTTGAGGCCGCGTTCCAGTTGATGGAGATCCGCGCCGCGCTGGGCTTGCACTTTGTAGGATTTAATACAGGTCGTTGGGACTACATCAACAGCGTTTCCGATGCGATGGCCTGGGATCCGGAGTTCGTCGATCCAAACATCGATTCGATAGTTATGACTTATGGCTACATGCGGCACTACGAGGATCGAGTTCGGCGAGCTGTCAACACGCCGGATCGCAACGGACGTTGTGCGTTGTGGCAAGGCGGGATGGAACCCAACATCCCGGTCGGTTCCGAATCCGGTGTCGAAGCGGGGATGAAACGTGCGAAAGCCGGCGGTGAGCGAGAGCAGCAGGCGGGAGCGAGCGGCAAGTGGGTCGCGCACTGGAAGATGGTTCACATCGTGCGTCCTGTCTGGGAAGAGGCAGGGGAAGACAACCAGCTCGGAAGGAAGTTTCCGCCGTTGACCTACAAAAAAGAGGACGCCGACAGCTTGCTGATGCTCGAGGATTCGCCGCGAACGGTACGCGGCGCTCGAGATCTGCTGAGCGTCGCGCTGCAGTACGGAAATGCTTTCGAGCAGGGGTTTCAGGCGGCCGCATTGAAGCCTGCTGACTTCTTTGGAAATGACGACGTGCTTTATTTGATGGAGGACATGGCTACTGGTGAAATTCGACTGAGCATTCTGTGGGAGTGGTTACACAAGGGAGCCAAATTCACCGATGACGATCCGCAGACCGGAGTCAAAGCCGGCGATGGGTTTGATGAGGCGTTATTCGCGCGGTTGCTCGACGAAGAATTCGAGAAGTTGCTCGAAGCCGGCGATAGAGACGTGCACGATGACTCGAAAGCGACTACTCTGCCGATAGCTCGCGAAATAGTGAACACATATGTGACAAGCAGTATCAAGCTGCCGTGGTACATCGATCTGCTCGACCTGAATCTGAACATCAACGACCCGGCGATCGCCAGTTCGCGAATCGGTCGGTATTTGGATGCCTTTGAACAAAATGGAACGAGGATTACAGAGAATCTTGACTTCGTCTCATAACCGAGGAGCGACTTCCGATGAAATCGATTCAACAGGAAATAATCGAAACCCAGGAATGGTTCGATAGCCCCAGGTATGCAGGAATTCTGCGTCTGTACACCGCGCGTCAGGTGGTCGAGCAACGCGGAACGATCGACAACGATTACACCGTGGCTCGCGAAGCCGCCGCAGCTTTCTACGATCGTCTGCGACAACTGTTCAGCGAAGGGAAGAGCATCACCACTTTTGGTCCTTACTCGCCGGGCCAGGCGGTAGCAATGAAGAAGATGGGCATCGAAGGAATTTATCTCGGAGGATGGGCGACTTCGGCCAAGGGCGGTACGAGCGAGGACCCCGGTCCTGATCTTGCCAGCTATCCGCTGAGCCAGGTGCCTGACGAAGCGGCTTCGTTGATTCGCGCTTTGTTGACCGCCGACCGCAATCAGCAATATCTGCGATCTCGAATGACTGAATCGCAAAGAGCGTCGACACCCGAACATGATTTCAGACCATTCATCATTGCCGATGCCGACACCGGACACGGCGGCGATCCGCACGTTCGCAACCTGGTTCGTCGTTTCGTCGAAGCCGGAGTGCCCGGATATCATATCGAAGATCAGCGACCGGGAACAAAGAAGTGCGGACATCAGGGTGGAAAAGTTTTGGTCGCCCAGGACGAGCAAAACAAACGGCTGAACGCGGCTCGTTTTCAACTGGACTTGATGCGAGTACCCGGCATCATCGTCGCGCGAACTGACGCCGAAGCCGCGAACCTCATCGACGGAAAAGGCGACGAGCGCGATCAGCCGTTTGTCATCGGCATTACAAACCCCGACGTGCCGCCTTACAAGCCGTGTTTCCTGGCGTTGATCCAACACTTTTATGAACTGGGAGTCGCTGAGCTCAACGGACATTTGCTTTATGCGGTTCCGGAGGGCGAGCACTCGGTGGCAGTCGAGTGGCTCGACAAGAAGGGAATTCTTGCTGAAGCGGCTAGTGCCGCGGACTCGTTGCGCGAAGGCAAGGAGCAATCGATCGATGCGGTGTTTGACCGAGTGGCGTCGCGGTTTCTGGAGTGCTGGGAAGAAGACGCGCGATTGCAAACTTACGGCGACGCGGTTGCCGATGTGATTGAGTTCCGCGCAAATGAAGGCGAACCGGTTGATATGGGCATTGCCGACTGGCGGCAGTTCGCATCTCGCGCATCGCTCTTCGCCGCGTCTGCAAAAGCGCGCGAGCTTGGAATTGAAGTGTATTGGGACTGCGAGGCTGCGAAGACTCCGGAAGGCTATTATCAGGTTCGCGGCGGTATTCCGTATGCGATCGCGAAGTCGCTCGCAGCCGCGCCGTTTGCGGACCTGCTCTGGATGGAGACAAAGACGGCAAATCTCGATGACGCACACCAGTTTGCGGAGGCGATTCACGCCGAGTTTCCGGAAAAGATGCTGGCTTACAATCTCTCGCCGTCGTTTAGCTGGGACACTACCGGGATGAGCGATGAAGAGATGCGAGATTTTCCCGAGGAGCTTGGAAAGCTGGGTTTTGTCTTCAACTTCATTACTTATGGCGGCCATCAGATTGACGGACTCGCGTCGGAGGAGTTTGCGACTGCTTTGAAGCAGGATGGTATGTTGGCGCTGGCGCGGCTTCAGCGAAAACTGCGTATGGTCGAGTCACCGTACAGGACTCCGCAGACGCTCGTCGGGGGACCGCGAGGAGATGCGGCGCTGGCGGCAACGTCGGGTCGCACCGCGACGACGATGGCGATGGGGAAGGGCTCGACTCAGCATCAGCATCTGGTGCAGACCGAAGTGCCAAAGAAGTTATTGGAAGAGTGGCTGGCGATTTGGACCGCGCATTACGATTTGCCGGGGCCGCTGCAGGTTCAGCTGCGCCCGCATCGCGCCGGATCGGAGCTGCTGGAGCTCGGGGTCTACAGCAAGGCAAATGACAAGCTTGCGAACGTGATTTTCTCACCGATTCACGATCGACGCGGCAGAAGCATTTTGTCAGTGCGAGATCAGAACACGTTTGAAGAGTCGCTGCGCAAGAAGAGATTGATGACGTTGGTGCATTTGTTTTTGGTGCACCGTTTCAAAGCGGATTCGGTTCATTATGTGACTCCGACTGAAGATAATCAGTATCAAGTTGCGAAGATGCGATCGCACGGAGTGTTTCGTGAAGTGAACACCGAGGTTGGCCAGATCATAGTTGCAGATGTTAATCATCATCGGGTGTTTGAACTGTTAGCGCCAGATCGCGTGGCGCTTGGGAGATTGATTCGCAAACAACGGTAGACGTGCGCATGCGGAATCTTTTTGGAGTGCGCCGCTCTGATGCGAAAAGATTCGAAGGCGAAATATTGGCGGCGCTTTGGATTTTGAGGACTTGTGGAAAAGATTGGCCATCTCGACGCTGCTTTGCGCAAATAGAATCTGACGAACTAGTCAAGCCAGAGCGCCGCTGATAAGTCTTTAGAGCCAGGTTTTAGCTGAGGGCGGCGCACTCCAAATGTGAGGCTTATAGGTCGAAGGGGCATCAACAGCCGTTTCTGCACTGCACCAGAGTCACAACAATCCAAACCGGCGCCCCGGCGATAACGACTGGCACTGCAAGCACGGGCCAAACGTTGAGCCAAACCTTTTTGAAAAACCCCGGCTTCGACAGGTCCTTAATATCTTTGATCTCGGAGTTCGGAATCCATCGCCACCTACCGTCATGAATGGCGACCGTATCACCCCGTCGAGTAAACCAAGTGCCCTCGATCCTGGTGCCGTCCTTGAGGGTGATCCTTAAGAGGTGACTGTGGTCCGGCTCTTTGTGGGCCTTAGATCCGGTGCCCGAATCGAGTTTCTTCGAATCAGCCAACGAAGCCTCGGGTAATGCAAACAACACAGCTACTGTAATCAAGATTACCAAACTGCGCATAGAAACCTAACTGAAAAACTCATCAGGCTTTGACGCTAGGCAAGGTAATACTTTCGTGCCTAGACGACCATCAATCTTGTGACACTCTCGTGAGTCTCACAATTAGAAGGCTTTGAATGGTGCCCGGTCTTCGATCTGGCGTGATCCTTGCACTTGATCCTGTTGTCGGTGTGCCGATGTAGTGGGCGCATACACGGGGAGACCTTTTTCATACATCCTGATCCTCCTCACCGACCCCTATCCGGTACAACAACCGAACCGCAAGCTCGACTCATCTGGCAAACCCAGTCGCGAGCTGCGACCAATCAAGATTCAAAAGGAGGTCTCTATGTTCCCTATTGGAGACGACAACAGCGCGCGCAGAACTTTTCCTATTGTTACCTATGCGCTGATTGGCTTGAACCTGATCTTCTTTTTCGCAGAACTGAGCGGCGGCGAATCAATGATTATGCGGTGGGCGTTTGTGCCTCGGCGGTTTCTCGCAAATCCGGGTGCCGACTTCCCGACTCTGTTTACATCGATGTTCATGCACGCTGGGTGGCTTCACCTACTGGGGAACATGCTCTACTTGTGGATCTTTGGCGACAACGTCGAAGACCGTTTCGGACACGCCAAGTTTCTGGTTTTCTATCTGCTGTGCGGGCTGGCTGCGACATTTTCGCAGATGGCTTTTGGCGCCGACTCTAACATTCCAAACCTCGGCGCGTCGGGCGCGATTGCCGGAGTTCTGGGCGCGTACATCCTGTTGTTCCCGCGAAGCAGAGTCAACGTATTGATGGGACGCGGGGTGATCCCGATGCCAGCGATCGCGGTCATCGGCATCTGGATCGTGCTGCAATTCATCAGCGGAGTCGGGTCGATATCCAACGCCGCGGAGAACGGTGGTGTAGCTTACATGGCGCACATCGGCGGGTTTATTGCCGGGTTCATTCTGACGTTTGTATTCAGAGGAAGGGGAGCGCCCGCGACAACCTGAGTGCTGAGTGATGAGTGATGAGTGAAGAAGAAGGGAGCTGACCTGTGAATTCGTGCGTCGCTGCTCAGCACTCAGCACTTCTTTTGCTAGTTGGCCACACAAGTCCTCTCATGGGCAATTTCTACAAGAACGTCACTATAATCAGTGCGTCGCAGGCCGCGATCCTCTCTTCGCTTGAGAACCACAATCGGACCGCGTACGTAACACCGACCCGCGATGGTGTCACCGTGGTGTTCGATCTGCAGTCCGATGAGATCGGAGATCCAGTCGAGCTCGGAGACATCGCGATCACTCTCTCGTCGGATCTCGCGTGCGTCACGATGGCGGCGGCAGTGTACGATGATGATGTGCTGCTGCTCGGCCTCTATGACAGTGGGGTTCAGATCGGAGAGTACACGACGACCGGTGGGTCTAATCTGACGGCGAGGTCGATCGCCCGAGTTCTGGGTTTGTCCAGCGGACGGACTATTTTGTTAGCGATGTTACTCGGATCTCCCAGGTTTCCGTTATTCGTCTTCGAGACCTGGAGGCACCACCTGATCCTCAAAGTGCTTGGATTGCCGCTGTGGGCGACTGCAACAGGATACAACTACATTCATCAGGGCGAGCCACCGCCCGGTCTACGACCAGAGGAGCTTGTGCATACCGACGCAAATCAGAGAAACGAACCATCAAGCATATGAATTCTGTTCACTGATAGATTGTTCGCTGATGGAATACCACGAGGGGAATTGAGTTTGTGGTTCGATAAGAAAGGGTAGAAGTATGGTGTTCACCAAGCGACTCCGAGAAGGCGTCCGATCCGGAAGAATCACTTCGAGCATCCGCGTTTGGAAGACGCCGCGCGTTAAAGTCGGCGGTCAATATCAGATGGATGAAGGCTTCATAGTGGTGGACTCGATCGAGGAGATCAGTCTCAAGGACATTACGCAGAGCCTGGCAGTCGAATCAGGGTTTGCAAGTGTGGATGATTTGTTACAGGTGGCGCGACACGGTAGCGGCGAAAGGGTTTTCCTGGTCCAGTTTCATTATTTGCCTCCCGGAGTGCGGGACACGGTTAGCTGGAGGCAGAGAACCGGAAATATTTGAGATTTGAGATTTGATATTTGAGATGATTTGAGATTTCTCGTTTGTTCGTAAATGTAAGAATGAGAAGTAATGACAAATCTCCTCAAATAATCTCAAATCCCAAATCTCAAATCTCAAATCTCCCGTTGTCTTCTTTCGGTGCACGTGATAAAACACGACCGCGCGTTGGGGCGCATCCAGTCCGCGGAAAGGGCAGTGCCCACCCGTCAATCAATCCGAAGGTTACGAACCTTCTTTCAGCCTGATGCGTGCGGACTCCAGGCGTTCAATGAAAGGAGATTCGTATGTCAGACGCACTTCCGCTTCCACCACGTCCAAATCTCGAACAATACAAGAAACGCGCCAAAGACCTGGCAAAGTTGTGTAAATCCGGAGACCCCGCAAAACTAAAGGCCTGGGCAAAGGATTGGATCGAGAATCTAATCAAGCTCTACGGTCTCGATGTCGAGCTCCCTCTGGAAGAAAGACGCGAATACACTCCTGCGCAGATTGACTACCTCGCCGAACGGAGTGTAAGGCGCATCGCAAAATTTCTGAGAACTCCCGACCCGTCGCGCGCAAATTGCACTCTGGCGCAAGCTCAGTTCGTTCTCGCTCGACAACACGGCTTCGCAAGCTGGCCGAAGTTCGCAAGACATCTCGAAGGACTGTCCCAGCCTCGCTCGCCGGTGTCGGAGTTTGAATCGGCGGTCGACGCTATTGTCAACGGCGATCTTTCGACTCTCAAAAAGATGCTCGCCAAAAATCCTAAGCTTGCGAGTGCCCGGTCGACTCGCGAGCATGGTTCCACGCTGCTTCATTACGTCTCAGCCAACGGAGTCGAGGACTTTAGGCAGAAGACTCCAAAGAACATAGTCGAGATCACCCGATTGCTGCTGGACGCTGGCGCTGACGTAAACGCTGAGTCGGGCGCTTACCGCGGCGGGTCCACTGTACTCGGTCTCACTGCGACCAGTTGTCATCCCGAAGAAGCGGGCGTTCAGCTTCCCCTGATGGAGCTGTTGATGAAGTACGGAGCGGATATTGACGGTGACGGTGGCGGCAACGCGGTCAATGACTGTTTGCATAATGGGCGTGGCGATGCTGCCGAGTTATATGCTAGTCGCGGCGCGAAGTTGGATCTCGAGGGCGCTGCCGGAGTTGGCAGGCTCGATGTTGTGAAGAGCTTTTTTGAGGAGGACGGTAGCCTGAAACCGTCTGCGACTCGCGCGCAGATGATCGATGGATTCGCGTGGGCGTGCGAATTCGGCAAAACGAATGTGATCGACTTTCTGTTGAATAGAGGGGTCTCGGTCGACACCAGGCTCAAACACGACGGGCAGATCGGGCTGCACTGGGCGGCATACAACGGCCACGTGGACTCGGTGAGGTTGCTGTTGGAACGCGGGTCACCTGTGGATTTCAAGGATGAGAATTACAACGGGACGCCGCTCGGTTGGGCGCTCTACGGTTGGGGCAATGCAGTCGAGCGAAGAGGACTGGGACGGTACTACAAAGTGGTGGCGTTGCTTGTGCGAGCAGGCGCCAAAGTGGATGAGTCCTGGTTTGTAGACGACGAGGATCGGCAGCGCGCGTCCAGGAGAGCCAAGTCGGATAAGAAGATGATGGCGGCCCTGGCGGGCGAGCTGCCGGGACGAAGAAAAAGGAAGCAAGGGCGAAACGGGGACGCGGAGACTGGGGAACGGGGAGAGACGCGACAGAAGGGCTGAGGCGCAGAGGAGCTGAAGCGCGAGTGGAGTTTTGCGACTCGCCGCTGGAGACCGAGTAATGTAGAGTCGAATTGTGAGTCTTAGTTGCGGGCGAACCCCGTGAGGGGTTCCATATTTGTAGGTAGCCGGATCGGGAGCCCTCGAACCCCGTCAGGGTTCAATGTTTGTAGGTAGTCGGATCGGAGCCGTCGAACCCGTCAGGGGTTCAATGTTTGTAGTTAGTCGGATCGGGAGCCGTCGAACCCCGTCAGGGGCTCAATATCAAAGATGGCCTTTGGTACATTTC
>Ga0075425_100001798_pt1 | contig 21117 bp, 15 predicted proteins | sample SoiMethybrSBSTD4_FD_75300 | JGI IMG/M metagenome (GOLD analysis project Ga0075425, IMG submission 75300) | Bulk soil microbial communities from a Populus tree surrounding site in Tennessee, USA - Soil MetaG P. TD hybrid SBSTD4 | ecosystem: Environmental > Terrestrial > Soil > Tree plantation... | reverse complement strand
CCCTCGAAGACGGCGCTTCCGTAATGGAGCGCGTTCGAGAAATAGTGGACACTCTGACCCTTGGCCTCGCGGATCTCTCCGTCCCACCAGATGTAGGGAGCGAGCGTCTGCCCCTTCGGCCGACTGAGGGGGAGCTCGTCGAATTCGGGCGTTCGGTGAAAGCTCGGCCACTCGCTGATGTGATGCGCACTGGGCATGATTCTCGCTCCGTTACCTAGAGGACAATGACGACGTCACTTCGCTTTCGCTTGGGCCGAGGTGGTGGGGCTGCTGGTTTGACTGGCACCCGTGGTCTTCGGCTTGGTGTCTCGCTCCTTGACCATGCGCTCTTCGTTCATCCACGGCATGAGACCGCGCAGGCGCTTGCCGACTTCTTCGAGCGGGTGCTCGGCCCCTTTTTTCTCGAGCATCTTGAACTTCGGCTTGCCCGCCGCATGCTCGGCCATCCACTCGTCGGCGAACTTGCCCGAGCGGATGTCTTCGAGCATTTCCTTCATCGCCTTTCGGGAGTGTTCGGTGATAACTCGCGGGCCGCGGGTCAAGTCGCCGTATTCGGCGGTGTTCGAGACCGAGTAACGCATGTTGTCGATGCCGCCCTCGTAGATGAGGTCGATGATGAGCTTGAGCTCGTGCACGCATTCGAAATACGCCATCTCCGGGGCGTACCCGGCGTCGACCAACGTCTCGTAGCCGGCGTAGATGAGCGAGGTGAGCCCGCCGCACAGGACTGCCTGCTCGCCGAAGAGATCCGTTTCGGTCTCTTCCTTGAAGGTCGTCTCGAGGATTCCCGCGCGGCCGCCGCCGATGGCGCCCGCGTAGGCGAGGCCGACTTTTTTCGAATCCCCGGTAGGATCTTGGTGAATGGCGAGTAGCATCGGCACGCCCCGCCCCCGCGCATACTCGCGCCGCACGGTGTGCCCGGGCGCCTTCGGCGCGACCAGCCAGACCGAAACGTCTTTCGGCGGAACGATCTTCTTGAAGTGGATGCCGAACCCGTGCGCCACCGTGAAGTGCTTACCGGCCTTGAGCCCAGGGGCAATGTCTTTCCGATAGACCTCCGGGGCGAGCTCGTCGGGAACGAGCATCATCACGATGTCACCCCACGCGGCCGCCTCGGGCACTTCTTGCACCGTCAGCCCCGCCGCGGTGGCCTTGGCCCACGAGGTGCTGTCCTTTCGAAGCCCGACGACGACGTTGACGCCGCTTTCTTTCAGGTTGAGCGCATGGGCGTGCCCTTGGCTTCCGTAGCCGAGGATGGCAACTTTCTTGCTCTTGACTTGACTGAGATCGATATCGGCATCGTAGAACGCTTTCATGCTACTCCTCCAAGAGGCGGGGCGGATTCGGCTGCGTTGTCGGTGGATGGCCGCGCGATCGCGATGGGTGCCGAACGCACCATGTCGCGAATGCCGAGCGGCCGAAGCAACTCCAAGAACTGGTCGATTTCGTGGGAAGGGGCCGTCGCTTCGACGGTGAAGGCGGTTTGTGAATAGGCGAGCACGCGCGCGCCGGTGAGAGAGACGACGCGCTCGAGCTCCTGGCGCGCGTTCGGCCCACCGGCCTGCACGGTGACCACGCATAGCTCGCGCTCGATGTAGCGATCGTCCGACATCTCGACGACCTTCTTCACGCGCACGAGCTTGCGCAGCTGCTTCACGATCTGCTCGACGATCGCGTCGCTGCCGCGCGTCGTCAGCACGATCTTCGAGTACGCCGGGTCGGTCGTCACGTTGACGGCGAGGGCGTCGATGTTGAACCCCCTGCCGGCGAAGAGACCCACGACGCGCGCGAGCTCGCCGAAGCGGTTCTCGACGAGGACCGAAAGGACGTGTCTTTCTCTCATGCTAAATCCCTCGGTTCGGGCGGATCCTTGTCCGGCTCGGGCTCCATCACGATCTCGTAGTGAGCGGCTCCCCCCGGGATCATCGGGTAGACGTTCTCCTCTTCCGACACGATGACATCGATGACGACGACTCCTGGCGACTTGAAACCTTCCTCCAGCACCGACTCGAGCTCTTCTGGCTTCGTCGCCCGAAGCCCCTTGGCGCCGTATGCCTCGGCGAGCTTCACGAAATCGGGGAAGTAGCGCATCCCCACTTCCGAGTAGCGCCGCGAGTAGAACATCTCTTGCCACTGACGCACCATGCCGAGGCAGCCGTTGTTCATGATCACCACTTTGACGTTCAAGTTCTCGGCGACGCAGGTGGCGAGCTCCTGGAGCGTCATCTGGAACGAGCCGTCGCCCGTGATCAGCATGACCGTGCGGTCCGGATGGGCGACGGCGGCGCCCATCGCGGCCGGAAGCCCGTAGCCCATCGTGCCGAGTCCCCCCGAGGTGAGCCACGAGCGACCGTGACGCACGGGGTAGTACTGCGCGGCCCACATCTGGTGCTGTCCCACGTCGGTGGCGCAGATGGCCTCGCCCTTGGTGATCTTGGTGAGGGCGATCATGAGGGCCTGGGGCATGATGGCCTGCGCCTTTTGCCGATAGGAAAGCGGATAATGCTCTTGCCAATCTCGGAGCGTCTTCCACCACTCGTCGCGCGCCGGCGGCAGCTCGTTCGGAAGGACGTCGAGCATTTGCTTGAGCACGGTCCTCGCGTCACCGACGATCGGCACGTCGACCTTCACGTTCTTGTTCACGCTCGCCGGGTCGACGTCGACGTGCACGATCGTCGCGTGCTTGGCGAAACAGTCGAGCTTGCCGGTCACGCGGTCGTCGAAACGCGCCCCGATCGACACGATGAGCTCGGCTTTGGCCATCGACATGTTGGCCGTGTACGTGCCGTGCATGCCGAGCATCCCGAGGCAGAGCTTGTGCCCGGACGGAAAGCAGCCGAGGCCCATCAGGGTGGGCGTCACCGGGATATTGAGCCTCTCGGCGAGCTGAAGGAGCTCGTCCGCGCCGTTCGACGCGACGACCCCGCCACCGACGTAGAGAACCGCCTTTTCCGTCTTCTGCATCAGCTCGACGGCGCGCCTCACCTGCATCGGATGTCCGCGGGTGCTCGGCTTGTACGAGGGGAGATCCACCCGGCTCGGATAGGAAAAGACGCAGCTCTGCGCCGACACGTCCTTGGGAAGATCGATGAGCACCGGACCCGGGCGCCCGCTCTTCGCAATGTAAAAGGCTTCCTTCACGATCGTCGCGAGCTCGTTGACGTCGCGAACGAGGTAGTTGTACTTGGTGCAAGGGCGCGTGATGCCGACCACGTCGGCTTCCTGGAAGGCGTCGTTGCCGATCAAGTGGGTCGCCACCTGGCCGCTGATGACCACGATCGGCGTCGAGTCCATGTACGCGTTGGCAAGACCAGTCACCGTGTTGGTCGCGCCGGGCCCGCTCGTGACCATGGCAACGCCGACCTTGCCGGTGGAGCGCGCGAAACCCTCGGCGGCGTGCACCGCGCCCTGCTCGTGGCGAACCAGCACGTGGCGGATCTGCCCCTTCATCTTGGCGAACTCGTCGTAGACGTGAAGGATGGCGCCGCCCGGGTAACCGAAAATCGTGTCGGCGCCCTCTTTGAGGAGGCACTCGAGAAGAATCCGCGCGCCGCGCATGGGCTCCGTCGAGACGACGGGCACACTGATGGGTTCGGGTTTGGGCTGGTTGACTAATACAGGCGCTCGAGCGCTTGACATACGAAGCCTCCCATCTTTTCCGTCGAAACATTTCCCCCGAGGTCGGCGGTGCGCCGTCCCTCTTCGAGCACTTGGTCGATTGCGCGGTCGATCTTTTCGGCGAGCTCCGGCAACCGGAGCGAGCGACGAACGAGCTCCGCCGCCGACGCGATGGCGCCGATCGGGTTGGCGATGCCGCGCCCGGCGATGTCCGGCGCCGATCCGTGGATCGGCTCGTAGAAACCGGGCCCGCTGCCGATGCTCGCGCTCGGCAATAGACCTATCGAGCCGGCGAGCACCGAAGCCTCGTCGCTCAAGATGTCGCCGAACATGTTCGCCGTCAGCACGACGTCGAAGCTCGTGGGCTTTCGAATGAGGTCCATGGCGCACGAGTCGACGAGCGCGTGGCGCAGCTCGACGTCGGCGTAGCCCTTCGAAACCTCGGTGACGACGTCGCGCCACAAGCGCGAGGTCTCGAGGACGTTGGCCTTGTCGACCGACGTGACGATTCTGCGGCGGGTCCTCGCAAGGTCGAAACCGACGACGGCGATGCGCCGCACCTCGTCCTCGGTATAGACCATCGTGTTGAAACCGCGCCGCGGATTGCCCTCGATCCCGCGAGGCTTGCCGAAGTAAAGATCGCCGAGCAGCTCGCGCACGACGACCATGTCGGTGCCTCGAATGATCGAGGGTCTGAGAGGTGACGACTCGATCAAGGCCTCGCGCGCCTTCACCGGGCGAAGGTTCGCGTACACTCCGAGCGCTTCGCGAATGCCGAGAAGCCCTTTTTCCGGCCGCTTTTCGGGCGGCAACGCGTCCCACTTCGGACCGCCGACTGCGCCGAGCAATACCGCGTCGGCGCCGAGGCACGCCTCGCGCGTGGCAGCGGGAAGCGGCTCGCCGTACTGGTCGATGGCAGCCCCGCCCATCGCCATTTCGACGACCTCGAGCTTTTTTCCCGCGAGCCTCACGGCGAGGTCGAGCACGCGAAGGGCCTGTCGACAGACTTCGGGCCCGATGCCGTCGCCGGGAAGGGCGACGATGCGATATCCCCCGCTGGGGACTTTCCAGGATCGTGCCTGTGGCGCGCTCATGGTCGAGCCTCTGCGAACATCTCCCTCGGCGGAAGCACCACCGCGGGAACTTGCGGCGGTTTGATCTGTGACCGCGTGGCGAGGCACTTGCTCACGGCCGAAAGATAGGCGCGCGCAGAAGCCTCGACGATGTCGGTCCCGACCGCCCGACCGGAGAACGTCCGCTCGTCGATGAGCACCCGCAGCGACACCTCGGCCTCCGCGTCTCGCCCCTCGGAGATCGCCCGAAGCTCGTAGCCAACGACCCGGGCCGGATGACCGGTGATGCTGTCGATGCAGGTGCAAACCGCGTCGACCGGTCCGTCGCCGAGCGCGCACGCGACGTAGGTCTGACCCTCGCGCGTGAGCCGCACGGTGGCCGTGGCCGGACGCACCGTGCCGGCCGATGCCTGCACGAGCGTGATCGTGTAAGGCGGGTTCGGCGGCGGCCGGTTGTCGAGCGCGATCTGGATGAGATCGTCGTCGGTGAGCGACGTGCCCAATTCGCACGCGCGAAGGAACCGGTCGTAGACGTGGTTCAGCGTCGTGCCCGAAACGGCGTGACCGAGATCGGCGAGGCGCGCGGCGACTGCGTGCCTCCCCGAATGTCGCCCGAGGACCAAACGCGACGGCGGCGCTCCGACGGATTCGGGTGTCATGATCTCGTACGTGCGCCGATCCTTGATGATGCCGTGCTGGTGAACGCCCGACTCGTGGGCGAACGCGTTGCGTCCGACGACAGCCTTGTTCGGCTGAACACCGACGCCGGTGAGCGCGGAGAGCAACTGGCTGGTCGGGTAGATGAGCTTGGTGTTGATGCCCGTTTCGTACGGATAGACGTTGTTCCGTACGTGGAGCGCCATGATGATCTCCTCGAGCGACGCGTTGCCGGCGCGCTCTCCGACGCCGTTGATCGTGCACTCGACCTGGCGCGCGCCCCCCTCGACGGCTGCGAGAGAATTGGCGACGGCGAGCCCCAGGTCATTGTGACAGTGGGCTGACAACGTCACCTTTTCGATGCCACGCACACGCGCGCGCACGGTCTCGAACATCGCGCGGTACTCGGCCGGCGAAGCATATCCCACCGTGTCGGGCAGGTTGATCGTGGTCGCACCTTCGTCGACGGCAACCTGCGTCGCCTGGATGAGGTATTCGATGTCGGTTCGGGTCGCGTCTTCGGGGCTGAACTCGACGTCGTTCGAATACTTGCGAGCGAGCCGCGTCGACCTGTGGATCTTGTCGAGCGCCGTTTTTCGATCGATGCCGAGCTTGTGCTCGAGGTGAAGATCGCTCGTGCTGAGAAAGATGTGAATGCGTCCGCGCTCGGCCCTATCGAGCCCCTTGGCGCACGCCTCGATGTCACTGTCCGAGCAGCGGGCAAGGGTGGCGATGGTCGACTTTCTCACCTGACGCGCGATGTTCTGCACGCCCGCCAGATCTTCGGAGCTCGCCGCGGGAAAGCCCGCTTCGATGATATCCACGCCGAGCGTCTCGAGCTGCTTCGCAAGCTGAAGCTTCTGCTCGGAGGTCATCCCGTAGCCGGGTGACTGTTCGCCATCTCGGAGCGTGGTATCGAAGATCAGGAGACGTTTCATTCTTCCTCTCTCGCTCCCACGCCGCCTGTCGAAGTTACCCAGGCGGTGGAGCCTGGCGTTTTCTCCGACGTCTTAAGCCGACGTGGAAGCCTGGTCGAAGTGGGAGTGGGGTAACTGGACTCATTTGGCACGTTTTCTGGGCCGACTTCGGAACACGTCGAATCGACGGGTGCGACATTAAACTACAAATAACCTCGATTGTAAACGTACTTTCGGTAGCTTAGGCAATTCAGGGAGTTACATCACGTAACAGGCTCCCTGGAAGATGCCGCCAGCGCGGCGAAGCATGGCAGATTCTTTGGCATTGTCATGTCCGGCGTCGATTCCCCAGCGACCTCATTCGCCGCCTCCGGGGTATAGAGGGGGCCGATGGCCGACCAGCGAAAAGGCGAGAGCTCCTATCTCATGCAGCCGGCGCCCGGTCCGGTCCGAGGGGTGGTTCGGCCGCCGGGATCGAAGAGCTACACGAATCGCGCGCTCGTGCTCGCGGCGCTCGCCGACGGAAAGAGCACGCTCTCGGGTGCGCTCTTCAGCGACGACACGCTGCACATGGCGAACGGGCTTCGAGCCCTCGGTTTCGGCGTCGTCGGCGACGCCGCCGCGCGACGTTTCGAGTCGACCGGGAGGGGAGGCATTGTTCCGGCCGAGCGCGCGTCGGTCTTCGTCGGCAACTCGGGAACGACGGCCCGATTTCTGCTGCCGGTGATGGCCCTCGGGCGCGGCACGTACGAGCTCGACGGCAACTCCGCGATGCAAAAGCGCCCCATGCAACCCCTGCTCGATGCGATGGCCGCGCTCGGCGCCGAGGCGACGAGCGTGCGGGGCAACGGCTGCCCACCGATTCACATCGACGCCGCCGGGCTCGAGGGGGGCAGCGCGCGCATGCCCGGTGGCGTGAGCAGCCAGTATTTCAGCGCTCTTCTGATGGTCGCCCCCTGCACACGCCGCGGCGTCACGCTCGAAGTCGACGGACAGCTCGTGTCGAAACCCTACCTCGACGTGACGGCGCAAGCGATGCAAGCGTTCGGCGTAACGTTCGAGCGCGACGACTTTCGAAAATTCGACGTGAAGCCCTCCGTCTACCGCGCCACCCACTACGCCGTCGAACCCGACGCTTCCGCAGCATCCTACTTCTTCGCCGCGGCGGCCGTGACGCGCGGGCGCGTCGTCGTGCCGGGGCTCGGCTCGCGATCGCTGCAAGGCGATCTCGCCTTCGTCCGCCTCCTCGAGCGCATGGGGTGCCGCGTGCGGCAGACCGAAACCGAGACCGAGGTCGAGGGCTCCGCCGAGCTACGCGGCATCGAGGCCGATATGTCGAATCTCTCGGACACCGCGCAGACGCTCGCCGCCGTCGCTCCTTTCGCCAGCGGCCCGACGAGGGTGACCGGCATCGGCTTCATCCGCCGTAAAGAAACCAACCGCGTCGCTGCGGTCGTCACCGAGCTTCGACGGCTCGGCATTCGAGCGGACGAAGAACCCGATGGATTCGTCGTTCACCCCGGAGCTCCGAAACCGGCTCGGATCGAGACGTACGACGACCACCGCATGGCGATGAGCTTCGCCGTCATCGGCCTGGCTTCCCCCGGGATCGAGATCCTGGATCCGGGATGCGTGTCCAAGACCTTTCCCGACTTTTTCGAAACGCTGGAGAACCTGCGCGTCGCGAAATGAACGTCCTCCGATGAGGTCTTGTGAAGAATATCGAGCCTGCGCGGGTCTCGAGCTTCGGAGGATACCGATCTCTCTATCGGCCCATGGACCGATAGAGAGACTGACCGCGCATCGAAACGGAACATCGATTGCTGGCGTGCCCCTTGCAGCGAGCTGAACCGTTCTGCCTCGATCGCTGTGCGGGGGTCGGGCGCTGCCTCAAAAACGGCGTGCACGCGTCGAGGCGGAATCCATCCGAAGGGAGCCTCTTTATGGTCCGAACGACGTACTTCGCTTCGCCGATTCTCACTCGCGCGCTCCGCTGGAGTGCCTATCGCATGGGCGCGGCGGCGGCGATGATTCTCGTGACGACACCTGCGCTCGCCGCGCCGTCGCAGCAGTCCGCCGGCGGGACGACCGTCGCTCAGAGCGAGACGACCGTCGTACAGGCGCCCGTCGCTCGGAAAGAGACAGCCGTCGCGCCGGCGCCGGTCGAGCCCGCGAAGGGACCCGACTTCATCTTCGTCGAAGGGGAAACGGGCGCCGAGTACGTCGGTCTCGAAACGTTGAGCGTGAAGCGGGACGTTCTGCCGACCGCTTCGCGTCGTACCGACGTCGGGCCCTTCGTCGGCGCGATGGCGGGGGTGAAGCTCGTATTTCTGTCGGTGGGTCCCCATTTTCGGTTCGGACATTTCCAGGACTGGGATATCTGGACGCTCGACCTCGACGTCGGCTTTCACGCGCCGCTCGGCAGTTTCGAGCCGTTTCTGCGCCTGGCCGGCGGCTACGCCCAACTGACCCGCGCGTTCGATCGACTCCAGGACAGTAGCAACCTGTCGGCCCACGGCTATCACCTGTCACTCGCGGTCGGCGCCGACTACTTCGTCACCCATAACCTCACGCTCGGCGGCCGAGTGAGCGGCGATCTCCTCGCCTTGCATCGCGCAGGGGTGAACCTCAATTCACAAGACGGCCTCGTGAACGACTATCTCAAATACGATGGCGCCTCCGCCGGCCTAGGGCTGACCGGCGGCCTCGCGCTCGGTCTCCACTTCTGAGGCGAACCTCGCCTTCGGGCTCACGTCGCGACTTCAGGCTACAGGCCTCAGGCGTCGCCGACGTGTGCGGCTGCCGGGGCGGCACGTGGCGGGTCTTGGGGCATGGCGGCGCGAACGCCGGTCGGCTGGTCGAGCGCGCAGCTTTCTTCGAGCATTTCGGCCACGTCGAGCTGGCGGATTTCGGTTTCGAGCGATTGGGACTTGAGACCGTCGGTGAGCATGGTCATGCAGAAGGGGCAGCCGCTGGCGATGACTTTGGCTTCGGTTTCGACGAGCTGGAGTGTGCGGCGTACGTTCATCCGGTCTTTGTTCTGCTCTTCCATCCACATCTGCGCGCCCCCCGCGCCGCAGCAGAGGCCCGTCGTGCGACTCATCGCAGCTTCGACGAGCACGAGCCCCGGGATTCGCTTCAGGACCTCACGCGGCGGATCGTAGACGTCGTTGTAACGGCCGAGGTAACACGAGTCGTGGAAAACGACTTTCGAGTCGACCTTTTTCCGTGGATGGAGCTTGTTTTCGATGACGAGCCCGAGCAAAAAGTCGCTGTGGTGGACCACCTCGTACTTTCCGCCGACGTCCGGGTATTCGTTGAGAAGGGTGTTGAAGCAATGAGGACACGTCGTGACGATGGTGCGAACGCCCCCCTGCTCTTTGTACCCGTTCAGCGTGGCGACGTTTTGCTCGGCCAGCATCATGAACAGGTACTCGTTGCCGGCGCGCCGCGCCGGATCACCGGTGCAGGTTTCTTCCTGGCCCAGAATGGCGAACTCGACGCCGGCAGCTTTCATCAGCTTGGCCGTCGCGCGCGCGATCTTCTTGGCGCGGTCGTCGTAGCTGGCAGCGCACCCCACCCAGAAGAGCACGGGTGCCTTGGGGTGCTCGGACATGAGCGGGATGCCGAGCCCGTCGGCCCAGCCCGCGCGATCGACACGCGCGAGGTTCCAGGGGTTACCGTTGACTTCCATGCCTTGAAACGGCTTCTGTAGCTCGGCCGGAAACTCCCCTTTGACGAGGACGAGGTTTCTGCGCATGTCGGTGATCTTGTCGACGTAGCTGATCATCACCGGGCATTGTTCTTCGCAAGCACGGCAGCTGGTGCACGCCCAGAGGACGTCCGGATGAATGACGGTCGACACCAGGTCGACGGGCACCGAGGTCACGTCCGGCAACGGGTTGGGGTTGTCGGCATACACGGGCTCGTGATGCGCATCGTGTTCGTGGTCGTGCGCCGTCTCGTGCTCGTGGGCGCCCTCCGTCTGCCCCGCGTGCTCGTCCGCCGCGTGCCCGTTGGCGCCGTGCGCACCGTTCGCGCCCGCGGCGTGTCCATCGTCCTTTTTCGCTTCGGGTCCACCCGGCCTGTACAGGAACTCGAGCTCGCGTTCGTAGAGGTGGTCACGCAAATCGAGGGTCAAGTGCTTGGGGGAGAGGACTTTGCCCGTGCGATGTGCGGGGCAGTGATCGGAACATCGGCCGCACTCGGTGCACGTGTAAAAGTCGAGGATGGCCTTCCACGTGAAGTGCTCGATGCGGCCCACTCCGATCGGATCTTCGAGCGGGTCGCTCTTTTCGGCCGCCGCGCCAACCAGCTCCATCAGCTTCTCGCTCGAAGCCGCCATCGGGCGAAGCCGGCCGCGCGGCGTGATGTCGGCGGCGAACGCGTTCGGAAGCGACGTGATGATGTGGAAGTGTTTCGAGTGCGGCAAGAGGTTCAGGAAAATGAGAACGAGCGTCGAGTGCGTCCAGAAACCCGCGTGAGCCAGAAAGACGAGCTCGCGCATCCCTATTCCCGCGAACATAAGCGCGAAGAACGACCCCGCCGGCGATGGAAACGGCGCATAGACCGCCTCGCCCGGCGCGGTCGACCGCGCAAAGTGCGCGAGGACGATGCGCGCCCTATCGCAAGCGTCGGCCGCGCCGCCCATGGCGGCGTCGCACCGAAACGACGCGAACCCCCGGCGCAGCGCGAGCGACGCGCCGTCGTACACCATGTCGGCCACCATCATGGTGGCGATGATCCCGAGGATCACGAGCCCCTCGGGGTGGAGCGACATCCGCTTTTCACGCCGAACGACCCGGTAGTAGAGGAACACGCTCACACCGAAAAGAACGACGATGGCGGAAAGGTCTTTGAAAAATTCGTACCAGAGTCCGAGCGCCACCGATCCGAGCAGCGGCAGGTGGACCGGCGCTTCACCGAAGATGCCGAAGTCGAAAGCTGGATCGAACCCTCGGCCCCACAGAATGAGCGACCGGAGCAAGAGCACGACGAAGCCGACGAAGATGAGCTTGTGCGCTATCCCGGCCACCGGGTAGTAGCTCATCTTCTTTTGAACGATCGCGTACTCGTACAGCACCTTGAGGCGGGTGCCGATGCGGTCGAGGCGATTCTCGGGCCGGCCCACCTTGAGAAGCTGCCAGCGGCGGTTCGCGCTCCAGGCAAATGCCGCCCAGGCGGAGACCAGGAGGGTCAGCATCATGGTGGGGTTCATCGAGTCGGCATTCCTAGCACTTTTCTAGGTTCACGAGGATTCGTTTTCCAGGGTTTCACTGGATGACGAACTCATAAACCTTCGTCTCTTCGGCAGAGTCGATCGTGACATCGAGGCTAAACGTCTTGACACCGAGCCGGCAGCCGAAGCGAACCTTCACCGGAAAACGCACGTCGTCCGACTTGGCGACCTTGATCTCGACTTTGTAACGTCCGGGCGGCGGACGGTCGCCGGCAAACCAAACGTTTTCGAGGTTCTGACCGTGGCAAACGCTCTGCGGCCTTCCGCAATCGCGCCCCTTGACGAGACCGGACTCGGTGCGCCCTTCTGCGCTCGGTTTCTCCTTCATGGGATCGGTAACGTCGAGATCGACGTCGGCCCCTTCGGGCCAGGCGATCGCGAACTGCAACGGACCGGTCTCGATGCCGCACCCCTCGTCGATGACCCCGTTGCAGTTGTTGTCGGTCGCGTCGAAGCAGAGCTCGGGCCCGGTCGGCGTGCATGTCGTCTGAATCGGCACGCGGTCGGGCGTGAGGATTTCGCGCGTGACCACCGTGTCCCCGGGCGCGGCCGGGGTCGCTTTGGCGACAGGTCGCGCGGGCAAGGGGGCACGGCAAGACACGAGCAACGCGAGAACGAGAAAAAATCCGAAGCGCGTGCCGGTCACCTATTTGCCGGGCACGACGTTGACGCCGCCGGCGGAGGGCTCCTTGCCCGCGGGAATGTTCTCGGGCGCCGTGATCTTGGGGTTCATGAGCTCGAAGAACGCGCGACCCGCGATCTGGCCGGTCTCGCCCTGCTCGTCGCGCAGCGCCATCAGCGAGCCCTGCTCCTTCATGAACTTCAAGGTCGCAATCGCGCCTCGCTTTTTTGCGCTGTCACCCTTCTTCGCATCGTCCATCAGCCGATAGCGCAAGACGACGCGGGTCATCGAATGCGGGCCGTTGTCGAACTCGAGATTGTCGAACTGGGCCTGGAGCCTGAGCCGCGTCCAGTCCTGAAGCGTGTCCTTGACCCGCACGCGCGCAATCGCTTCGGCGGTGTCGACCCACCGGTAAAGACGACCCTTGTAGAAGTCGTCGTCCGACCAGTAACCGAACGAGCGGTAGTAGATGTCCTTCAGCTCGTCGAGCGCTTCCTTCGGGTAGTCGGCGTACATCGCGACCGCCTTCGTCGCCTGATCGGTGGTGCCGCCGAGAACGAGCGCGAGCGCCGCGTCGTTGCGGACTTCCACGTCTTCCATCTTCTTGTAGAGTAGCTGCGCGACCTTGTCGTCGAAGCCGCCGAAGCCGATGGCGCGCGCCACCTGGTGACGCACTTCGATGTCGCTCTCCTTGTCGATCATGTCGACGAGGCCCGCGCTCGTCCCCGGTACGGGCCGGTGCAAGAGAGCCTCGAGGTAACAGCCGCGAATGAACTGGTCCCTCGGGTCCTTGCTCTTGTAGTCGTGCACTTTTTTGACGATGTCGTTCATGTGCTGATCGGTGGCGACCCAGGAGAGGGCGAAACATGCCTCGACACGACCCTGCTCGTTCTCCTCCTTCGTCTCGATGAACTTGGTGAGCATCGGAAACGGCTTCGGATCGCCCCACTGTGCGAAACCGTCGGCTGCCCCGACGTTGAGCGCGCGGAGCGTCATGCCGAGCAGCGCGAGCCCGCCACCCATCATCGAATCCATCGTGACGTCGACCTTCTTGTCGCGCCGGGTGAGCCCCTTCTCGAGCACACTCCAGCTCGGCGGATCTTTCAGCCAGCCGACATAGCGCATCGCGCTCTGGGCGATCTCCCACTCGCGCGGAAGGGGCGGCTGCTGTCCTTCTTTGGGAAGACCAATGTTCGGATTGGCCCACTTGCGCATCGCCTCGATGTCCTTGGTCGACCCGACGGCGGCAAGGAATCGCAGGCCGTTCGCGTGCGGCTCGGGCTTGTCGTGGAGCCAGAAGATGACCGCGTCCTCGGCCTTCGCACGAATCTCGGCGAGCGCCTCGGGGTGGATGACCGCCATGTCCGCCAGCATGCGCGCCGCGACCACGCGGGCGTTGTCGTCGCGCTTTTGCATGCGTTCGTAGTCGTTGGTGTCGGAGTAGATCTTGAGCGGGTCGGCCCGCATGCGCGATGCGAGGTAGGGCACGGCGCGAAGGTCTCCGACTTCGGCGAGGCGGAGCGCGGCCTCCGTCTCCCAGTGGATGAAGGGCTTGGTGCCGAGGTACTGGGTCAGCGCGTTCGCGGCGCGGGGATCGGCGATCTTGCGAAGCATGTCGAACAGCTGCTTGTTCTGATGCCAGGTGGTCTCGGCCTTGTCCCGCGAGACGCTGTTCAAAGCGATGACGAGCCCCTCGCCGCCAATGCCGTCACGCAACGCCTCGAGAAACTTCTGCCGGTTGTCCTTGTCGGCCTTGGCGAGCGCATCGAGCAGAGGACCGCGAGCCTTGGTGTCGGCGATCTTGCCGAGCCCCGTCGCCGCTTCGCGCGCGACGTCGATGACCGGATCGCGGACCAGCTTGATCAGGGGATCGGTGAACTTCGGCGCGGCGTTGCGCGAGAGAATGTTGGCGATGAGCTGCCGCACCGACTCGTTTTCGTCGCCCGCCATGCCGGCCAGGTGGTCGAGCGAGACGAGCTTGGCGATCTGCTCGGGGTCGAACGCCGGCCCGCCGCCGAGGCGCTGGACTTTCGCGAGGTGCCCCAGTCGATACAACGCCATCGCCTTGTCGAAGACGCGCGCGTCGTGAAGCGTGACGAGCGCCCACGTGATCTGGGGCCGGTCGGAGTCGTCGGCCTCGAGAAGCGCCTTCTGCAGCGGGTCCTTCGCCGAATCGGCGTCCGGGGTGCCGAAGTACGCGAGCACCTGCGCGGCGACGCCGCGGATGCGGTGATCAACCTGGCCGAGCGCGCTGATCGCGAGAGGGATCGCCGACTTGTCGCCTTCCCAACCGAGCTGGATGAGGGCCTCCTGCTGGAGCTCGAACTCGGCGGTCTGGCCGGCGAGCTCTCGCCACTTGGCGACGCGGTCGGCTTTCGGGAGCACGTAAACGTTCTTTTTGATCGCCGCGATTTGATCGTGCGTCATCTTCGACGCTTCGCTCTTCAGCGCGAAAACCGCCAAAAGCCCCCCGCCTATCAGGATGAGGATGAAGAAAAGCACGAGCTTGGGGTTGAAGCGCCCACGCCTGAAATCGGAGTCGTAGGGGCCGATCGGGCCTCCGCCGCCCCCCATGGGAATGGCGGGCGCCCCTCGTCCTCCGGGCAGATCGTCGTCGTCAGGGGGCCATTTGGCGAGATCGTAGCGGTCGTCCCCCGCCGGGGACTTCGCAGCGTCGTCGCTTCCTCGCCCACTGCGCGGAGGGGCGACGAGGGGTGTCATGGGGAGTTTCGACAAATGGGGCTGCTGATCCGACGACGACAACGGCTCGTGCATGGTCCCTCCGACGCCCCGGGGCGCGGCGCGGGTGACGGTCTAAATCCTCGATCACGCTCGGTGAGCCGGCGGACGATAGCACTTTTCCGCGCACCCTCGGCAAGCGCCGAAACGGCGCCCCGAACGGCCAGTTGAGTCTGCTGTACCATCGACACGCAAGAATCCAAGCAGGGCGGACATCTCGGGTGACGGGATCAGGGCTTCGGGCTTCGGACTTCAGGGTTCAGGTAGAGTGAGGGCAGGCGATGTCCGATCCCACCGCGGTCTCCAGGTTCTCGCCTTGGGAGGCGTATACGAACGTATGAGCACCGCTGATCGGGACCCCCTGAAGCCTGAAGCCCGAAGCCTGAAGCCTGAAACGCGGTTTCATCCGATTAGCATCGCGCTTCTGGTGACGGTCGTCGTCACGGCGCTCTCGTACAAGGTGCCCGAGGAATACGCCGCGACGGCGGTCGGAGCGGCTTTCGTCTTCGCCGTGTGGGGGCTCGTTCTTCGGCACGACTCGCCGACGATCCGGCATTTCGGTCTGTCACTCGGCGGCCTCCTCGAGCCGGCGCCCGTCAACGCGCGACGCGCGCTTCGGGACATGGGTCAGGCATGCGCGTGGGCGCTCGGACTCGTCGCGATCGTCGTGCCTCCGTTCGTCGTCGGTTTCCGCATGTATCGGCAGGTGTCAGGTCCGTTCCATTTCGTCGCCCCCGCATCGATCGCCGACGAGCTTTTTGGTCAGGCGCTCGTCATCGGACTTCCGGAAGAGGCCTTTTATCGAGGGTACCTCATGACCGCCCTCGACGACCTCTGGGGCACTCCGTGGACCGTCGCGAAGGCCAAGGTCGGCTGGGGTTTGGTCGTTTCGAGCGCGCTCTTCGCGGCCGGGCACGCGCTGACGATCACGAACGTGGAGCGCCTTGCGGTTTTCTTCCCGGCCCTGCTCTTCGGGTGGCTCCGCGCGCGCACCCGCGGCATCGGCGCGCCCGCCATGTTTCACGTTCTCTGCAACGTGCTCGCATCGACCCTCGAACGGGGCTACGGCATCTGAAGGCGAGACTGCCTTTACCGAGGTATGGTGTGGGCGTGTTCCCTGTCGCTCAGCTCGATGCGATCATCGACCGCGCGCTCTTCGAGGACCTGCCGGGCGGGGATCTGACATCGTCGGTCACCGTCGGCGCGGAGAAGCGCGCGCGAGCCGTTGCCGTCGCGCGGCGCGGGCTGGTGGTGTGCGGCTTCAGCGTGTTTGCACGGGTGTTCGAGCGAGTCGATCCGTCCTCACACGCGACGTCCACATCCACCGAGGGCGCACGCGTCGAGCAAGGCCATGTGCTCTGGACGGTGGAGGGCAACGCTCGCGCCCTGCTCGCGGCCGAGCGAACGGCGCTGAATTTCGTCCAGCGGATGAGCGGAATCGCCACGCTCGCCCGCGCCTACGTCGATGCGCTGCCGAAGGAAAGCGCAGTGATCGTCGCCGACACGCGAAAGACGACGCCCGGCCTTCGCCTTCTCGAGCGCTACGCGGTGCGAACCGGCGGCGCCCACAACCATCGCAACGATCTATCGAGCGCGGTGCTCATCAAAGACAACCACATCGTGGCCGCAGGCGGAATCGAACGGGCCGTCGACAGCGCTCGCCGCGCGGCGCCGCACACGAGCCGCATCGAGATAGAGGTGCAAAATCTCGAGGAGCTCGAGCGCGCGCTCGCCGCGCGGGCCGACGTCATCCTGCTCGATAACTTCGATCCCGCGCAACTGAGAGAAGCGGCGCGTCGCGCGAAAGGACGCGCCATCCTCGAAGCGTCCGGGGGGGTCACACTCGAGACGGTGGCCGAAATCGCCGCCACCGGCGTCGATGTGATCAGCGTCGGCGCACTCACCCACTCCGCGCCGGCGGCCGACATCGCGCTCGACCTCGAGGTCGTCGGTTGAGCGAGGACCCGAAGGCGCGCGACGAGAGCATCGTTTCGGACGTCGCCGGGATCGATGCCAGCCCCATCGACCCGTCTCGGATTCTCGCCGAGCTCGCCCGGCGAAACCTCCCCATCGGCCGTCCGCTCAACTTCGCCGAGGTGACCACGTCGACCAACGACGATGCGAAACGCGCCGCGCGCGAGGGGGCAGCGTCGGGCGCGGCATTTCTCGCGAATGCGCAAACCGACGGGCGGGGCCGCCTCGGTCGAGCCTGGCATTCGCCGCCCGGCGAAAACCTCTATGCATCGTTCCTGCTGCGCCCGTCACTCGATCCGAAGCGCGCTCCGCTCGTGACCCTCGCCTCCGGCCTCGCCGTTGCCGACACGCTCGAGCCTCTCGTGCCTCGGGCGCGGGTCACGCTCAAGTGGCCGAACGACGTGCTCATCGACGGCCGCAAGGTCGCGGGCATTCTCTCGGAGGCACATCTTTCTGGCGAAGATGCGTGGATCGTGGTGGGCATCGGCATCAACGTCCACTCGCGTGCGTTCCCCGGTGACCTGGCGGCACGCGCGACGTCGCTCGTCCTCTCCGGAGCGACCGCGGTCGATCGAAGCGATCTTTTCGTCGCCCTGGCGTCCTCGCTCTCGGCTCGCCTCGAGACGCTCCGAACGGGCGCCTCGTCGACCCTCGTCGAGTCGTTCGCGGCGCGCGATGGGCTGGCGGGCTGCCCCGTCACCGTCGACGGAGCCCCGGCTATCGCCATCGGCATCGCGCGAGACGGCGCCCTGCGCATCCGCCATCCTGACGGAACCGAGTCTTCTTGCATCGCGGGCGACGTTCAGCTTCGCGTGTAGCGGCTCGCCGCGAGCTAGAACCGGACGACCGCCGCTCCCCAGGTGAAGCCTGCGCCGAACGCGGCGAACAAGACCGTCGTTCCAGGCTGGATGCGCCCTTCGCGATGGGCTTCGCTGATGCCGATCGGAATCGTCGCGGCCGTGGTGTTGCCGTAGCGTTCGATGTTGTGAATGACTTTGCTCTCCGGGATGCCGAGCTCTTTGGCCACGTGCTGGTTGATGCGCATGTTCGCCTGGTGCGGGATGAAGAGGTCGATGTCGGAGATGGCGAGGCCGGCTCTGTCGAGCGCCTCGTGCGCGACTTCCGGCATCTTCGCCGTCGCCCAGCGAAACACCTGCTTGCCGTTCATCCTCGGATAATGCCGCCCCTCGACCATCATTTCGGGCGTCAGCCGTGGCGCTTGGGCGGAGCTCGGAGCTTCGACCCATAGGTCTTGTGCCCCGGCGCCGTCCCCGTGCAAAACCACGGTGAGCACGCCGTGCGGACGGCCGCTCACCCCGCGCTCTTCGCCGGGACCGAGCAGCACTGCACCCGCACCATCACCGAAAAGCACGGTCACCTCGCGCCCGCGCTCGGAAAACTCGAGACCGGTCGAGTGGACCTCGGCGCCGACGACGAGAACGCGTCCGTAGACTCCGGCCCGGATCCACGCGTCGGCAATCGACAGAGCGTAGAGAAAACCGGAGCATTGATTTCGCACGTCGAGGCACGGCACCGATCCGATGCCGAGCTTGTGCTGCAGCAGCACGCCCGAGCCGGGGAAAAAGTAGTCGGGACTCAGCGTGGCGAAAATGATCGCGTCGACGTCGCGCTCGGTCTTGCCCGCTTGTTCGAGCGCCATCTTCGCGGCCGGCACGGCGAGATCGCTCGCCCCGATGCCGCCGTGCTCGATGTACCGGCGCTCTTTGATACCCGACCGTTGTTGAATCCATTCGTCGCTCGTCGGAAAGAGCTTCGCGAGGTCGTCGTTGGTGACGATCTTGGACGGAACGAAGTGACCCGAGCCGGCAATCGCGGAGTACGGCATTGTGAAATCCCCTTTGTTGAGGAAGTCCTGAGGCCCTCGAGAACTGCCACGGCAGCATCCACCGAGCCACCCCTCGACGCAACAAACTACGAGCGATCCGCAAAGGGTTCTGTAGAGTGTTTCCGAGAACGCATGCCGAAACCAGGAGACCTCATCAACGGCAAGTACCGCCTCGTGCGCCTCATCGGCGACGGCGGGATGGGCAGTGTGTTCGAAGCGCGCCACGAATACTTGGGGACGGCCGTGGCGTTGAAGTTCTTGCACTCCGAGCTTGCGCGACGGCCGGGGTTGGTGGCTCGGTTTCTCAGGGAGGCGCGGCTGTCGGCGAGCATCAAGAATTTCCACATCGCGCACGTGACGGACGTCGATCAAGCGAGTGACGGCATCGCGTATCTGGTGATGGAGCTGCTCGAGGGTCAGAGCCTCATGTCGATGCTCCAAAACGGCAAGCAGCTGTCGCTCGACGTAGCGCTCGATTACACGCTGCAGATCTTGGCGGGGCTCGAGGCGGCGCATGCCGCCGAGGTCGTGCATCGCGACCTCAAGCCGGACAACGTGTTCGTGGTCGCGACGCCCCGCGGGCCGGTCGTCAAGTTGCTCGACTTCGGCATCGCCAAGCTACGAAGCACGAAGGAGTTCCAGGTCGCGCTCACGAAGCCGGGCGTGATGATGGGAACGCCGGAGTACATGGCGCCCGAACAGGTCTATTCGGCCGACAGCGTCGACGCGCGCGCCGACATCTATTCCGTCGGCGCCATGCTCTACGAGATGCTGGCCGGTAGGCGCCCCGCGCAGGGCGAAGACGCGCTGCAGATCGCGGCCTTCACCCTTGCCGGCAAGGTCGTCCGATTGAACGAGATGAACCCGTCGGTTCCAACCGGGGTCGCGGACGTCGTGCATCGCGCGATGGCGGCGTCGCCGAGCGACCGCTACGCGTCCGCCGTCGAGATGCGCGATGCTCTGCTGCCCTTCTGCGGCTCCCTCTCGCTGTCGCTCGCGGGGCGTCTGGCCGCCACTCCATCAACGGGGGGGGGCGTCGCACCGACCTGGCCGCCCGATGAAGCGCCGGCACGAACTCCGAGCGCCCAGGGAGCCGTGACACCCGACGATCCCCCCCGGACATCCGCGACGGAGGCTCGACCCAACGCTCCCACCGCGACGCAAGGGCAGCCGAATCCGCACGACGCCACCGAGCGCGCCCCATGGGCTCCAACGGCGGCCGCCGCACCGGGCTACGCGTCTCCCGGTTACGCGTTCCAACCAACTCCCGCGCGTGTCGAGCCGACACCTACGAGCCCAACGCGAGCGCGCGGTCCGCGCCGCCTGTCGGTCTGGCTTCTCGTCGTCATGATCGGGCTTGCCATCGGGATCGTCGTCATGGCGGTGGCGATGGGACAGCCCGATCAATCCGAGCGTCCAGCGTCTCGTGTCGCCGCGGTCGCACCGACCACGGCGCCGCCCCCCGTTGCGACGACGGCTGCCCGCCCGGCGACGACGCCCATCACCGCCCCCATTCAGCCTCCGAAGGAACCGACAGCATCGGTGGCGAGACCTGCCAGCAAGCCGCGCGGGCCCGACGCCGGCTCTGAAGATGCGTCGCCGAACGTCGGATTTCCCGGCTTTCCTACGCTTCCCTTTCCAGTCCCGTCCGCGTTTCCACTGCCATCGGCACTTCCGCTGCCGTTGCCTCTACCGTCAGGCTTCCCTCCTTTCGCGTTGCCAGGATTTCCGCAGCCCCCGCCGGCCGGTTCTCAATAGCGGCGCGAGCTGTTCAGCGCCGCAGGCGGGGCTGAAGGCCCGCGCCGAGTAACACCAAGAGGCGCGTCGTGTCGTCAACGGTGACGCGAAGGTGCTCATCGGGACCCTAGCCACGGCGAGGAAACATTGATACTGGTAGCCGCAATGAACGACCCCTCCGGAGGAAACCCGCCGGGCGGAGGCGGCGCGGGGACACCGCCCGGCCAGGGCGCCGCAGCGGGACCCGACCCGACCGTTAGCGATCAGCCGCTGCCCGCTCAGCCACCGAGCCCCGGAGGCCCGCCCGATCCGGGCGTCTATCGACCGGCGCAAGATCCCGCTCAAGCGCCACCTATCCCTGGCGTGCCCGTTCACGTGCCGGCTGCTTACGCACCAACGGCCTACGTTCCCACTCCGCCGCCATTCGAGGCCCCGCCCGGGCAAGGCATCACGGTGCCCGGCGGCCAACCCCCGTTCGTACCTGGCGAGCAGGGCTTCGGTCCTCCCGGGCAGGGCTATCCTCCACCCGGAGCACCATACGGTCCGCCGATGGGTGCGCCGCCGATGGGTGCGCCGCCGCCGATGGGCGCTCCGCCGATGGGCGGCATGCCTTACGGCTCTGCGCCGGGCGGACCACCAGGCGCGCCACCGTACGGCGCACCCCCAATGGGTGGAGCGCCAATGGGGATGGGCGC
>Ga0075425_100001797_pt1 | contig 21119 bp, 17 predicted proteins | sample SoiMethybrSBSTD4_FD_75300 | JGI IMG/M metagenome (GOLD analysis project Ga0075425, IMG submission 75300) | Bulk soil microbial communities from a Populus tree surrounding site in Tennessee, USA - Soil MetaG P. TD hybrid SBSTD4 | ecosystem: Environmental > Terrestrial > Soil > Tree plantation... | reverse complement strand
GCCGAGCTCGCGGTCGCGATCGTGGCGCAGCAGGCCGAAGACGTCGGCGTGGATGCGTTCGAACAAATGCTCGAGGAGCTCGAAGCGCTCGAGGAGCCTGTCGATGAGTGACGACGTGTTCGATCCGAAAGACGCCGTCGTCGATCCGAAAAGCGCGCACAAAGCGGTCAAGGGGATCAAGCACGCGCTGAAGGCGTTCGCCAAGGGCGAGAAGAACGCGATCAAGGAGTTGATCCGCAATCTCTCGCCGGCGCAACACGACGCGCTGATGCAGAAACTGGCGCGCAGCAAAGCAGCGGAGCCGGCGGTGTCGGACGACGATGCCGAGCCGGTGCTGTCGTTCGCGCAGGAGCGCGAATGGTTTCGCGACCGGATGTTCCCCGAAGTCGCGCACAACATCGCCGGCGCGCTGCGGCTCGACGGACCGTTGTCGATCGACGCGTTGTCGTCGACGTTCGACGAAATCGTCCGGCGCCACGATGCGCTGCGCGCGCGCATCTCCGCTCCGGAAGGACGTCCGGTCCTCAGCGTCGCACCGCCCGCCTCGATCGCGCTCGACGTGATTGAAACGAACGAGGACGAATGGCGCGGCCATTACGCGGCCGAGGTGACGCGCGGGTTCGATCTCGAGCGCGACGTGCTGCTGCGCGCGACGCTGCTGCGCCTCGAGCCGCAGCGGCACGTGCTGCTGCTCACGCTGCATCACATCGGCGCCGACGGCTGGTCGATCGGCGTGGTGATGCAGGAGCTCGCGGAGTTGTACACGGCCGCGGTGCAGTCGCGATCGGCGCAGCTTCCGCCGCTGCCGATGCAGTACGCGACGTTCGCGCGCTGGCAGCGCGAGCGGATGGATGGCGACGCGTCGCGCTCCGGATTGGCGTACTGGCAGCAGAAGCTCGCCGATCTCCCTCCCGTGCTCGAGCTCACGCCCGACCGCCTGCTGCACGGCGACGAGAACAGCGAGCGCGATCACGAAGCCGCGACCGCCGTCGCGCGCGTTGGCAAAACACTGCGGCTCGAGCTCGAAGCGCTGAGCCGCCGCGAAGACACGACGCTCTTCGTCACGCTGCTGACCGCGTTCATGGTCCTGATGAGCCGCTGCACCGGTCGCGACGACGTGCTCGTCGGCTCGCCCGTGAGCGGACGCACGCACGTCGACGCGGAGAAGCTCGTCGGCCTCTTCCTCAACACGCTCCCGCTGCGCGCGCGGCTCACGCCGGCGATGACGTTCGCCGATGCGCTGGCGATCGTGCGGACGAGCGTGCTGGAGGCGCTCGAGCACGCGGAGGTGCCGGTCGAACGGATCGTGCAGACCCTCGACTCGGAGCGCGGCCGCAACGTCCATCCGCTGTACGAAACGATCTTCAACTTCACGCCAAGCGCGCCGCGATACGCGACGTGGGGCGAGCTGCGCGTCACGCTCGAAGACCCGCCGGCGCTCATCGAGGAGTTCTCGACGCAACTCTTCGTGACGGATGCGGGCGGCGTGCTCGAGCTCGACCTCCGCTATCGCACGCGACGCTACGGCGACGAGCGGATGGCCTGCTTCCTCGAGCAGTACGTCGCAATCCTCGAGCAGATCGCCGCGGATGCGCGACGCACGATCGCCTCGCTCGATCTCGCGACGCCGCGCTCGCGCGCGCACATCCCCGACCCGACATTGCCGCTCGACGCGCCGCCGCAAGTCCACGTGCCCGACGCGATCGCCGCATGGACCGCGCGAACTCCTGAGAATCCGGCGATCCAGCAGGGCCGCGAGACGCTGACGTACGCCGCGCTCGGCGCGCGCATCGCCGCGGTCGCCGCCGATCTCGAACGCAACGGCTTCCAGCGCGGCGACGTCGTCGCCGTCACCGGTCCGCGCAGCATCGACGTGATCGTGGCGATGGCCGGCACGCTGCACGCCGGCGGCGTCCTTTTGACGCTGAGTCCCGATCTTCCTGAACAGCGACGCGAGCTGATGCTCGCCGAGTCGGGCGCGCGGTTTTTGATCAATGCGCACGAGATCGTCACCGTGCAGGACACGCCCCTCACCCGGCGCTTCCCGGATGGGGCGAACGCCTACATCTTCTTCACCTCCGGCAGCACCGGCACGCCGAAAGCGATCCTAGGCACACACGACGGTCTCGCGCACTGGCTGGCGTGGCAACGTGAGACGTTCCGCGTCGTCCCCGGCGATCGCTGCGGACAGCTCACCGGTCTGTCGTTCGACGTCGTCCTGCGCGACGTCTTCCTCGCCCTCACCTCCGGCGCGACGCTCGTTCTTCCGACAGCTGATGACACCGACACGCTGCGCTGGCTGCAGCGCGAGCGCATCACGATGACGCACACCGTTCCGGCCGTCGCCGAGGCGTGGCTTCACGGCAAGCCGGACGACGTGACGCTCGAAAATCTGCGCTGCGTTTTCTTCGCCGGCGAGCCTCTCACCTCGTCGCTCGTCAGCCGCTGGCGCGCCGCGTTTCAGAAATGCGCGATCGTCAATCTCTACGGCCCCACCGAAACGACGCTCGCGAAATGTTTCTACGCCGTTCCGGAGCAACCACGCGCGGGGATCCAGCCGCTCGGCCACACGCTGCCGAATGCGCAGGCGCTGGTGCTCACCGCGGACCGCGCGCTCTGCGGCGCCGGTGAGCCAGGCGAGATCGCCATCCGCACGCCGTTCCGCAGCCGCGGCTATCTCAACGCGGACGGCGAGAACGCGAAGCGCTTCATCGTCAACCCGTTCACGCATCAGCCGGACGATCTGCTTTATCTGACAGGCGACCGCGGCGTCCGCGGCGCGGACGGCCTGCTCGAGTTCCGCGGCCGCATCGATCACCAGGTGAAGGTGCGCGGCGTGCGCGTCGAGCCGGCGGAGATCGCGGCCGTCCTGCAGAACTGCCCCACCGTCGCGGCGTGCGCCGTCGTTGCTCGCGATGACGACGGCAACGGTCCGATGCTCGTTGGCTACGTCGTCCTCGAAAAGAGCGCCCGCGAAAACGTCGCTGCGTTGCAGGAGTACCTCGCGCAACGTCTGCCCGCGGTGATGGCGCCGCAGGCTTTCGTTTTTCTCGATGCGCTGCCGCTGACGGCGAATCAGAAGCTCGATCGCGATCGCCTTCCCGCGCCGTCGGCGCCGAGCACGCGAAGCACGCGCTACGTCGTCCCGCGCGATGCCGTCGAGCTCACGCTCGTGCAGATCTGGGAGGATCTGCTGAACGTCCGGCCGATCGGCGTCACCGACCGTTTCTTCGACGTCGGCGGCCACTCGCTCCTCGCCCTCCGCCTGCTGGTCGAAGTCGAGCGCCGCCTCGGCCGCAAGGTGCCGCTTCCCGCGCTCTTCGAAGAGCCGACCATCGAGCATCTCGCGAAGGTCGTGCGTCGCAATGACGAAGCGTGGCCGCTCATGGTCACGCTGCGCGCCGGCGCGCCGCGCCGCAAACTTTTTCTCGTGCATCCCGGCGGCGGAACGCTTCTCAATTACGTTCATCTCCTCCGCCACCTTTCAGCGGACATCCCCGTTCACGGCATTCAGGCGCGTGGCCTCGACGGACTGAGCGAGCCGCATCCGACGCTCGCCGCGATGGCCGCGGATTACATCGACGAGATCCGTCGCGTGCAGCCGGAAGGACCGTACCTCCTAGCCGGTCATTCGCTCGGCGGCGTGATCGCCTTCGAAATGGCGCGCCAGCTTGGAAACGACGTCGCCTTCCTCGGCCTGTTCGATTCCCCGGTGCCGTCGCACGGTCCGCATGCGATCGAGGACGAGCGCCGCGAGGACGCGTTGCGCCTCGCGACGATGGCCGAGGGAATCGGACGTTTTCTCGGCGAGCCGATCGACGTCTCGTCCTCGGATCTCGAGGAGCTTCCGACCGAGGAGCAGATCGACTTCGTCGTGAAGGCACTCGAGCGCACACGCGCGCTGCCGCCTGGCGACGAAGCGAAGCTGATCCGCAATCTCCTCACCGTCAGCAAGGCCCACGTGCGCGCGCATCGCGCGTACGTGCCGGCGCCGATCGCCGCACCGATCACGCTGTTCCGCGTCGAAGAGCCGAGCGCGTCCGACTACCCGTCGAGCGATGCGAGCGTGTTGCGCGAGGACGCGATGGGATGGATGGGACTCACCAGCGCAACGGTGCGCGTCGTGCGCACGGCCGGCAATCACATCACGATGCTGAGCGCAGCTAATGCGGAAGGACTCGCTCGCCTGCTCGAGCCGCATCTTGCAGCGGCGATGGAAATCGAAGGAGAACTCAATGTCTGAGCACGCCACCGTTCCACGCGTGCATCGTCCCGATCTGACGGCCTTCCGCCGCGACTTCGAGCGCGCCGCGCGCCCCGTCGTGCTCACCGGCGCGATGGACGACTGGAAAGCGATGCGCCGCTGGTCCCCGCAGTACTTCGCCGAGGAGTTGGCGGAGCAGCCGCTGCCGGTGTCGATCTGCGATGAAGAGCCGCCGGACGACGCGCCGTTTTCAGCGGAGCAGCTGATGCGCAGCCGCGTCGTGCCGATGCGCATGCGCGATTACCTCGACGAGATGAATGCCGGAAAGCGCCGCAGCTACGTGCCCGGCATGCCGTTGCGCAAGCATCTGCCGATGCTTCTCGGCGACATCGAAGAGCCGGTCTATCGCGAAGAGGGCGCGACCAGCTCGCCGCGCATCTGGTTCGGCGCGAAGGTCGTCGGACCGCTGCACTACGATCCGTGCAACAACCTCCACGGCATCGTCTACGGCGGCAAACGCTTCACCGTGTTCGATCCCGGCCAGCTCTCGCTGCTCTATCCGTCGTCGATGTTCTCGAGCGTGCCGCACATGAGCCGCGTGTCGCTCGCGCAACCCGATTACGCGCGCTTCCCGCGTCTGAAGAAAGCGAAGCCGCTGGTCATCGATCTCGGACCCGGCGACATGCTGTTCCTCCCCGCCGGCTGGTGGCATCAGGTCACGACGCCGACCGCCACGATCTCGATCGACTTTCCGTGGGAGAAGAACGCGAACCTCGGCATCGCCTCGATGCGCCTCAAGCCGTCGAAGTGGCTCAGCAAACTGCGCGGGAAGCTCGGCTACGGGAAGTGAGGCGCGTAGCGGCGTTCCTCGGCGAGGTACTTCTCGCTGAACTTCGTCGTCCCCTTCCCGACCCAGATCGCCGATGAGTCGTCGAACTTCCAGTCGATGAACGCCGCCGGCAGATGCGCGACACGCAGGCGATCGCCCATCTCCTGCATCGCCTGGTGAACGGCGCGCTGGTCGCTGAAGTAATCGCGATCGCCGAACGCCGCGATGTGAGTCGCCACGCGTTCGGCCAGCTCCAGGCCGGCCGGCGTGGGACGGATGCCGATCACACCGCCCGCCACGCGCTTGTAGTCCTTTTCCTTCGGACGCATGTGGATCACGAGGTCGTGCGCGTCGATGAGCGAGAGGAGCGGCGCGAGGTCGCCGCGCACGATCGTGTCGGCATCGACGAAAAGAACACGCTCGCGGCCCTCGCGTAACAGCGACAGCATCGCCCGGCCGCGAAGGTTCACACAGAAGCCCGCTTTCTCCGTGTAGCGCGTCGCCCAGTCCATTCCCATCTTCACGACCGTCGAGTCGAGCTCCTCCTCCACGTACGTGAGGTCCGTCGGGGAATGGATTCGCCGCAGGCGGTCGCCGAGGTCCGCCTGCACGTTGACGAGATAGGCGTGCAGGCGCGCCCATGGCGCATTGCGGGCGATCGATCCGGCAAGCGTCTCCAGGCGCGGAAGAAACTCCGAATCGGCAATGGAGAGAATCGTCAATGCATCCGAATCTCCGTCATGATGTCCGCTCATGGCCAACGTCAACTCACAATGGTCGATCGCCATTTACGGAGGGGCGTCGCCGCTCGCGCTGTCGCCGCATCCGCGGGCCGTCAATCCCGTGCTCACTGGCCGGGACGTCATTGACGCCGACGCCTCGTTCGTCGCCGATCCGTTCATGATCTTCGACGCCGCGAGCTTGCGCTGGTCGATGTATTTCGAGGTCATGGATCGCGCCGCGCGGCGCGGCCGGATCGGAATGGCGATCAGCGAGGACGGCCTCGCGTGGCGCTATCAGGGAATCGTGCTGGCCGAGCCTTTCCATCTCTCGTATCCGTTCGTGTTCGAGCACGAGGGCGAGCGCTACATGATTCCCGAGAGCTGCGCCGCCGACCAGATCCGCCTCTATCGCGCGGCGCAATTTCCCGATGTCTGGACGCTCGACGCGGTCCTGCTCGAGGGCCTCGCCGCCGCGGACACTTCGCTGCTGCGGCACGACGGACGCTGGTGGATGTTCAGCTGTACGCGCCCGGATCAGCAGGACGTGCTGCGGCTCTGGTCCTCGGAATCGCTGCACGGACCGTGGCGCGAGCATCCGCGCAGTCCGCTCGTCGACGGCGATCGTACCCGCGCGCGGCCGGCCGGGCGGCCATTGTGCGCGGACGCGCGGCTCTACCGCTTCGCTCAGGACTGCGGCGCCGATTATGGGACGTCCGTGCGCGCCGTCGAGATCACGCTCCTGACGGCGGACGACTATGCCGAACGCGACGCATTGCCCGAGCCGCTTTTTGGTCCCGGCCCCGAAGAATGGAATGCCCGCCGGATGCATCACGTCGATGCGCACCGCATCGGCGATGGACGATGGATTGCGTGCGTCGACGGCGATCGTCCGCGGCGTCCCAGGCATTGACAGATTCCCGCTCTCCATACATATTATCTGCGGGTTTTCCATCAACACAATCGAATTACCGCCCGTGCGACGGCTGTATCCGTGCGTATGCTCAGCATTCGTGCCGAAATGCAGTCCATTGCGAGCCGGAATTACCGGCTCTGGCTGGATTTCATCGAGCGCACCGACGCCAGCCTTCCCGCTCCGCGCAATCTGGCCCCGCCGCGCGGGAAGTGCGCGGTCATCGTCGAGCCGCGCGAGCATCCCCACCTGAGCTACGTCACCCGCAACGTCATGCATTTTCTCGACGAGTCGTGGGGTCTCTGCGTCGTGCACGGCACGGAGAACCGCGAGTTCGTCGAACGGATGGTCGAGTCGTGGGGAGACGTCCTGCTCATCGACTGCGGCATGGCGGACCTTCCCGGCCACGCGTACGCCGACTATCGCTGCACGACCGATTTCTGGGAGCAGATTCCGGCCGAGATCATTCTCACCTTCGAGACGGACTCGATTCTTCGCCGCCCCGGCATCGACGATTTCCTCGAATACGACTATGTCGGCGCGCCGTGGCTCTGGGCCCTGCTCGACTATCGCAACGCTCCGGGTCCGGTCGGCAACGGCGGACTGGCGCTGCGGAGCCGGAGCGCGATGCTGCGCATCCTGTCCGAGCACGAGCACGAGCCCGGAACGTCCGAGGACCAGTTCTTCAGCCGCTGGCTGTATCGCGACAGCTATCACCTGCCCTCGCTGGAGAACGCCAGCCACTTCAGCACCGAGACCATCCTCCAGCCCGACTGCCTCGGCATCCACAAGCCCTGGCTCTATCACTTCGAGAAACCGTTCCAGCAGCTGCTCGACGGGATTCGTTACTGAAACTGCGGCGACGAAGGCGGCTTCAGTTAGCGTCGCGTCCCCTTACCCGGCGCTTCGCGCCACCCTCTCCCCGCAAGCGGGGCGAGGGGCCACCACCCCTCGCGTGGCCCTTCTCCCCGCTTGACGGGGAGAAGGTGGCCGAAGGCCGGATGAGGGGCGACGAATCCTTCACCGAAGGCCATCCACTAAGAAATCGCGAGCACCTTCGCCGGCCACTCCGCTGCATCCATCCCCTTCTGCGTGAGGAACGCGTACAGCCAGCGATCGATCCCGAATCCCATGCACGCGCTTTCGGCGAGCTCGCCGTTGGGGCGGCGCGTGTCGTAGACCGACGTGTAGTAGTCGCGATGCAGATTGAACGACGACGCGGCCAGTGACTCGCGGCCGTTCGGCATCGGGAAGAGCAGCTCGAACTTCACCTCGCCCATGCGCTGATAGACGGCCTTGTCGCGGCTCGCGTCGAGGAAGAACGGATCGTTCGCGAGCTCGATCGTCGCTTCGAGATCGAGATCGCGACAGAGCGCCATCGCATGCTCCATCACCTCGGCGCGAAGACGCGACAGATCCTCGAAGCTGCCGAAGAAAACGATGTCGCGCACGGTGAAGTCCCAGCCGCGGCGGAGCGGACTGTGGCGCGTGCCCTCGTAGCGAAAGACGTGGTTCTGCATCGTCAGCGTGCGCACGTTTTCGATCATGGCGCCGCGATTCTGCCGATAACACGGCAGGCAAACGGCCGGCGTGAGCACATGCGTCGCGGGTGTGAGCTCGAGTTGCTCCGGAACCTTTCCCGTTTCCGTGCGCGCCACGCGCTCGAGCACCGGCAAATCGCCGGGCAGATGCGAGCAGAACGTGATGTGCTGCGGGAAATGACCGAAATAACCGACTTCCGCGAGCACCGCGCTCGGGACCATCACCGGATAGTGTTGCTCTTCTGCGCCGTAACGCGCGGCGAGCGCGCGGAACTTCTCTTCGAAGAAACGGAAGAGCCGCAGCAGATCGCCACTCAGGCCGATGAGACCGTCGCCGAGGAGATGAACATCAGAAGACGCTTCGAGGTCAGCGTCGACGTCGTGCAGCTCGAGCCGCGACGCGCGATGTTCCGCGCGCACCTTTCGCGCGATGAGCTTGTGCGTGCGTCGCATGTTCGCGACGAACGCCTCGACATGCTCCGCTGCCTCGGCGCGCGTGAGCTCTACGGTCAGCGTGCCGCTGCTCGCATCGAGCTCATGACGACGCACGTTCTCGGCGTCGATGCTCAAACCGTCGACGATCGCGCGCACGCCGGCCTCGCTCAGCTTTCCGAGCTGAAAGGTTTTCGTGATCACGCGCGCTCCTGCTGTCCGTAACGCGCGATGGCGATCTCGAGCACCTGCGTGCTTCCTTCGATGATCTCCATGATCCGCGCGTCTCGCGAGTAGCGCTCGATCGGATAGTCGGTGCCGACGCCGTTCGCGCCGTGGATCTGCAACGCATCGAAGGCCACGCGGTTGACCATCGTCGACGCGTAGTACTTCGCCATCGTGCTCTCCTTGATCGCCGCGGGATCGCGCCGTCCGCGGAGCTCGCCCGCGCGCCAGCACATCAGCCGCGCCGCATGGACCTCGGTCATCATCCTCGCGATCATCCGCTGCACGAGCTGGAAGTCGCCCAGCGCGCTGCCGAACTGCCGGCGCTCGCGCGTGTAGTCGAACGTCGCGTCGAGGCACGCTCGCGCCAGTCCGACGCAGCCCCACGCGAGGTTGTAGCGCCCCGCATCGAGTCCCGTCGCGGAGACGTGCGTCAGACCGAAGCCGGGCTTGCCGAGGAGGTGATCGGTCGAGAGGCGGCATCGATCGAGATGAAGCTTCGCGAGCATGTACCCGCGGCATCCGAGAGCGCCGCGAATCGGCTCGAACGTGAGCCCGTCCGTCGCGCGCGGAAGAATGAACGTCGTCGGACCGGCATCCGTCGCCGCGAGCAGCACGAAGACGTCCGCGCGCAGTCCCGCCGTGATCCATCGCTTCGTGCCGGTGATGATCCAGTCATCGCCGTCGCGCGTCGCCATCGTCTCGACCGCCGCGGCATCGCTGCCGACGTTCGGTTCGGTGATCGCGATCGCCGCCAGCGTCTCCCCCGACGTCAGCCGCGGCACCCACTGTTCCTTCTGCGCGCGCGTTCCCCATCGCGCGATCGGCGCGCCGCCCATGTGATGCACGTTCACGAGGCCCTGCACCGACGCGCTCGCGCCGCCGAGCGCTTCATGCAGCAAACCGTGTCGCAGGTTCGCTTCGATGAGGTCCGCGTCGGCGGCGGGAAATCCAAGTTCGAACAAACCACGCTCGCGCAGCGCGTCGATCACACCTTCCGGGACGCGCTCCTCGCGATCGATGAGCGCGGCGTGCGGCGCGACGTGCTCCGCCGCGAACGCGCGATAGTCGCTCTCCGCCGCGGCGAGTTGTTCGAAGAGATCCATCAGCCTGCGGCCGCGACCTGCTTCCGCGCGATCAGGCCGGAGATCGCGTCGATGCTGCGGAAGTTGTCGATCTCGAGGTCGTCGCTGTCGATCTCCAGCGCGAACTCCTTCTCCACGAACGCGACGAGCTGCATCGCGAACAGCGAGTTGGCAAATCCGAGGGCGAAGATGTCGTCGCCGTCGCCGACGCGTGCGCCGTTGAACGAGCGCGTGATGAACTCCCGCACCGGCGCCGCGATTCTCTCGTCTGCCATCGTCTCCCTCCGTCACACGGTGTCGTAGTCGTAGAACCCTTTGCCGCTCTTCCGGCCGTTGCGTCCGGCGTAAACCATTTTGCGCAGCAGCGGGCAGGGGCGGTACTTGTCGTCGTTGAATTCCGCGTAGATCACTTCGAGTGACTTCAGCACGGTGTCGAGGCCGATCAGGTCCGCGGTCTCGAGTGGTCCCATCTTGTGGCCGAAGCAGGTCTTGAAGAGGCGGTCGATGTCGGACACCGACGAGACGCCTTCCTGCACGAGGAACATCGCCTCGTTGACCATCAGCATCATCACGCGATTGGTGACGAAGCCCGGCGAGTCGGCGACGACGATCGACTGCCGGCCCGCTTGTGCAGCGAGCTCCGTTGCCGCGGCGATCGTTTCGTCCGACGTGTGCATCCCGCGGATGATTTCCACCATCGGCATGAGCGGCACCGGATTCATGAAGTGCATCCCCACGACGCGTTCCGGCCGGCGATGCGCCGAGGCGATGCGCGTGATCGGAATGGCTGAGGTGTTCGCGGCCACCGGCGCAGTCGCGGAGAGGATCGCGTCGAGCCGCTCGTGCACCGGCCGCTTCAGCTCCCACTCCTCGGTGATGTTCTCGATGACGAAGTCCGCATCAGCGAGGGCATCGAGATCCTTCGCCGGCTGGAGACGGGCCAGCACTTCCGCGGCGTCGATGCGCTCCTTCTGCAGCATCGCCTGCATCTTCAGATTCTTCGCGACGGCGCGGCGGGCCTTCTCGATCTGCGCCGCCGAGACGTCGAAGATCGCGACCTCATGTCCCGTCTGCGCGAAGAGTTGCGCGACTCCGGATCCGATGACACCCGCACCAACGACGCCAACGCGCTTGAACCGCACGAAGCCCTTCCTTAAAGATTTAGTGGCTGAAAAAGGTCCGCGCGTAACTATCCAGCGCGTCCCGAACTTTGTCAACGCACACGGCTTTATGATCGAGACCATGCCGCTCATCGAGCTGCGATCGATCCGGCTCGAACCGCCCGCCGAAGGCTCCGAACGGCTGTTCGACGTCCTCTCGCCCGACGAGCAGGAGCGCGCGCGTCGCTTCGTCACCGAGACGCTCCGCACCCGCTACGTCGTCGCCCGCGCCACCCTCCGCGTCCTCCTCGGCGCACGCGTCGAACGCGATCCGCAATCGCTCGTCTTCGACTACGGCCACGCGGGCAAACCCTCGCTGCGCGATCACGACGACGTGGCGTTCAATCTCTCCCACTCCGGCTCGCTCGCGGTCTACGCGTTCGCGGAAGACGACCTTTCGCTGGGCATTGATGTGGAAGAGATTCGCGCGATGCACGATCTGCACGGCATCGCACGGCGCTTTTTCGCGCCTGCGGAAGCGGCGACGCTCGCAGCGTTGCCGGAGGCGCTCCAAACGGACGCGTTCTTCGCCTGCTGGACGCGCAAGGAGGCGTACCTGAAGGCACGCGGCGACGGGATCGCCGCCGCACTCGATCGATTCGAAGTCACACTTCGTCCCGATCAGGAGCCCGCGCTCGTCCACATCGATGGCGACGCCGATGCCGCCGCGCAGTGGAGTGCGCACGCATTCGTTCCCGCAGCGGGGTTTGTCGCCGCGCTCGTCCATCGCGGCGAGGCGCGCCACGGCGACTGCGAATCGCTGACCGCGGACGACGTGAGTCGTATGCTTTCCCGATCATGAGCGATGAAGGCCTGGTCGCGATTCCTGCCGGCGACGTCGAGCTGGCCGGCAATCTGATCGTTCCGCCGAACGCGCGCGGCATCGTCGTGTTCGCGCACGGCAGCGGCAGCAGCCGCTTCAGCTCGCGCAATCGCGCCGTCGCGAGCGCGCTGCGCGAAGGCGGCATGGGCACGCTTCTCCTCGATCTGCTGACCGCGCGCGAGGAACAGATCGACGAGCGAACGCGTGAGCTGCGCTTCGACATCACCCTGCTCGCGCAACGGCTCGTCGCGACGGCGACGTGGCTCGGAACCGAATCGCCGATCGGCTACTTCGGCGCGAGCACGGGCGGCGGCGCGGCGCTCGTCGCCGCCGCGGAAGTCCCGGATCGCATCGCCGCCGTCGTTTCCCGCGGCGGACGCCCCGACCTCGCCGGCGACACACTGCCGCAGGTCAAAGCGCCGACGCTCCTCCTCGTCGGCAGTCTCGACATCCCGGTGATCCGCATGAACCAGGACGCGTACGAACAGATGACCTGCGAGCGCGAGCTGAAGATCATCCAGGGCGCCACGCACCTGTTCGAAGAGCCGGGCACGCTCGAGCAGGTCGCGGCGTACGCGCGCGGATGGTTTGGGAAGTACTTCTAGTGGAGTGTGAAACCGTCATGCTGAGCCGCGAAGACGGCGAAGCACCTCAAGTTGCGCAAATTGAGGTCCTTCGCTTCGCTCAGGATGACGGAGGAATGGACTACTTCGCGTAGTAACCCGACACCGTCCGCACCTTCAGATCCGAACGCTTCGTGCGCACGCGCACTTCGCGCCACGTGCCCGGCTTCGCCGCGTGCGGCTCGAAGGTGACCAGGTACTGGCCGCGCACGTCGTCGCGAATGCGCGCGAAGATCGGCGCGAGCTCGCCGCGACGCGGTTGCTGCAGCGTGATGCCGCCCGTCGCATTGCTCAGTTCCTCGAGTGCCGGTCCGTGCAGACCGCGCGGCGCGAGGCAGTAGATCGGAATCGCGGCGGCGCGTGCGGTGCGGATCGCCGCCTCCGCGGTCTGGCTGCTCAATCCCTCGCGGCCGTCGCTGATCAGCAGCAGCGCCTTCCGTCCGGGCACGCTCTGGAACTGCTGCAGCGCGAAGATCACGCCGTCGAAGATCGAAGTCCCGCCGCCCGGCGCAATGCCGACGATGCTTTGACGAAGGCTCTCGGCATCGGTGCTCGCCGGATGCACGAGCCGGGGAGCGTTGTCGAAGGCGACGACGAACGTCCGATCCCCGAGACCCTCGCCGCTCCGGACGAAGCCGGTCGCAATCTCCTGCATATCGAAGATCGCCGACCCCATGCTGGCGGAGCTGTCGATCGCGATCCCGACCGTCACCGGCGTGTCCGTCGCCTGAGTGACGTTCGCCGGGACCTTCGTTCGCTCGTCCTCGATCACGAAGTCGTCCGGCGTCAGCCCGGTCACGCGATTGCCATTCCGATCGGTCACCGTCGCATAGATCGTGACCGCGCGAACGTCGACGCTCGCACTCGCCCCGGCGGCGTTGTAAATCCGCGCATCCTCGGCTGTGGTGCCGTCGTCGAGAACACCGACCGCGCGCACGTAGCCAAAATCGCCCGGGAACATGAATCGGTACCGATACGGCGGCGCGACGATCGTCGCGATGCGATCCTCCTTCCAGTAAAGATCGACGCGGCTCAGCTTCCGCGGCTCCGGCGCATGAACGTCCGCTTCGATGACCGCGTCGCCGCGCACGAACGTCTCGGCCGGCGAAGTGATCACGACGTGAAACGCGTCGGCGCGATCGTTGATCGTGACGACCGACTCGGCGAGCGCCGCACCGGAGTCGTCGTAGCCGATCGCCTTGAGCGTGCGCATGACGGCCGCCGGCCCGACGTCGACGGTGACGCTGAACGGACGAGCGTCATCGCTCCCGGCCGGGACGTCGTCGAGGAACAGCTCGACGCTTGCGATTGCGGGATCCGCTTCGATCATCAGCTCCGCTCGACCGGTGAGGGCGCGTCGCGCCGGCGGCAGCAGCCGAACCGTCGCGCTGCGCACCTCCCCTTTCGGCGGCAGCGGCTGCGTGTCGTACGTCTCGAGCGCGCGCCGCGCGCGCAACACGATCGGCGATCCCGGCGGCGCGAGCTCGTAGGACGTGCGATAAGCGTCGACTGCCGCGCGGAAGTTGTGGTTGTTGATCGCCACGTCGCCGAGAAAGGCCCACGCTTCCGCGGCGATGTACGGAGGCGTGGCCTCATTCTTTGCGATCGCGGCGATCCTGCGCGCGGCCGACGATGTCGTATTGGTGAACGCCGCAGCTCCGATGGTCGACTTGTATTGAGCGACCGCGATCCAGAGATCGGCATAGCCCGCAGCGTCCTGATTGCCCTCTCTTCGCAGATCGCGTGCAGCCTCGCTGAGGATCTTCACCGTCCGCGCCCGGAAGCTGCCGAGGTTCACGAGCTCGCGGCCGAAGATCACCTCGGAGAAGGCGCGTTTGCCGGCCGCGCGCAGCCTCCACGCGTGCAGAAATTCGGGAGCACGCTCGCGCAATACGGCGAGAAAACTGCCGATGTCCTTTTCCGAGACAATCCGCTTCGACGCGATGAAGCGCCCGTCCGGATCGAGGGCGACCAGCACGGGTCCTTCGGTCGTTGTTGTGCCGGCGATTGGATCGCCCGCGCGCGCAAGCACGAACGCGTCGAACATGAGCCTGAGGTTCTCGTTCGATTCCGCGCTCGCGAGAACTACGTCCGCATCCCGGTTCGCCCGTCCCGTCGCCGCGCGAACGTGCGCGAGCACGAGCTTCCGCTCAACCTTCGCGCGCACGAGGGCGTCGTCGTACGAGTTCCAGGCGAGAGCCGCGAGAAAAGAAAGCGCCGCGAGCATGGGGGTGTCAGATCCCCGTCACCCGCACCACTTCCTCGAACGTCGTCGTTCCTTCGGCGAGCTTGCGCAGCGCGCTTTGCCGCAGGGTGCGCATGCCGCGTTTGATGGCCATCTCCTTGATCTTCAGGAAATCCTCGCTGCGGTCGATGAGGTCGCGGATGGCGTTGTCGACCGGGAGAATCTCGAAGATGCCGGTGCGGCCGAAGTAGCCCGTGTTGCGGCAGCGGATGCATCCCGCGCCTTCCTTCACGATGATCCGCTTGCCCGGAGGCGCCTGCAGGTTCAGCATCCCCGCTTCCTCGACGCTGAGCGGACGATTGCGTTTGCAGTCCTCGCAGATCTTGCGCACGAGGCGCTGCGCCATCGCGCCGATGAGCGACGACGAAATGAGGAACGGCTCGATGTCGAGATCGACCAGACGTGTGATCGACGTCGAGGCATCGTTCGTATGCAGCGTCGAAAACACGAGATGTCCCGTGAGCGCGGCCTGCACCGCGTTCTGTGCGGTTTCCTGATCGCGGATCTCGCCGACCATGATGATGTCGGGGTCCTGACGGAGGATCGTGCGCAGCGCCGACGCGAACGTGATCCCGATCTTCGCCTGCACCGACGTCTGGTTGAAGTCATCCCACACCATTTCGATCGGGTCCTCGATCGTGGTGATGTTGACCTCGGGCGACGCGAGCGATTTCAGCGCGGAGTAGAGCGTGACGGTCTTGCCCGATCCGGTCGGACCGGTGACGAGGATGATGCCGTGCGGACGCTTGATCCACTCGGCGAACGTCTTCAGCTCGTCCTCGTAGAAGCCGAGTCCCGACAGATCGCGCAGCATGATGTCGGGATCGAAGATGCGCATGACGACCTTCTCGCCGAACGCCGTCGGCAGCGTCGATACGCGCAGCTCCACTTCCTTGCCGCCATGCTCGGTCTTGATGCGCCCGTCCTGCGGGCGGCGCTTCTCGGCGATGTCCATGCGGCACATCGTCTTCAGGCGCGACGTGATGGCGAGGTTCACGAGCTTCGGCACGCGCTGGATCTCGTGCAGCACGCCGTCGATGCGCAGGCGGATCAGCGCGTGCTCGCGCTTCGGCTCGATGTGGATGTCCGACGCGCGCGACTCGTACGCGTGCTGCAGGAGGAAATCCACCGCGTTGACGATGTGTTGATCGCTGGTCTCGATCTCCGCGCCGGACTTGAGCTTGATGTACTGCTCGAGGTTGCCGAGGTCGATCGCGCCGCGGGAGAGATCGCGCTCGGCTTTCGTGACCGAGGCGCGGAAGCCGTACTGCTCGTTGATCACGCCCATCACGTCCGACTCGGCGGAGACGACGAGATCGATCTCCTGCTTCGCCATCGGGCGGTACGAGTCGATGGAGACCGTATCGAACGGATTGACCATCGCCACGACGAGCTTCCCGTCGCGGATGGCGACCGGAACGATCTTGTGCTTGCGCGCGAACGGCCGCGAGATCTTCGACTCGATCATCTCGACGTCGAGCTTCAGCGCGTCGATTTTGTAGAACGGCAGATGCGCATCCTCGGCGATGAGCCGCGCGAGCAGGAAGTCATCGATGCGCGTGCCGTTGCCGCTGGCATCGGTGAGATTCATCGCCGCGAGCGTTTTGAACGGACTGAAGTCCTCGTCGCCGCGCTTCGCCCCCTTCGCGTGCGTGCGATGCTGCCGGTCCACCGCGTCGATGTCGGCCTTCTGCTTCTCGTCGATGAACCCGGCGTTGAGCAGCAGCTCGCCGAGGTACGTCAGCGTGACATCACGGCCGACCTGGGGGACCGGAACATTGGTGAGAGTCGTCATATGAATGCAGAAGGCAGAAGGCAGAAGGCAGAATTGAGAATTTCGGCCGTCTCAAATTCTAACTTCTGCACTCTGCCTTCTGCATTCTGCCTTCATCTCACTTCCAGCAAAAATCCCTTCAGGTACTCCCCTTCCGGACAATGAATCGACACCGGATGGTCTTCTCCCGCGGTCAGCCTTCTCACAAATGACACCTGCCGTTTCGCGTCGAGTGCCGCGGCGAAGATGATTTTCTGGAAGAGGTCGAGCGAGACGTGGCCGGAGCAGGAGAAGGTCATCAGGTGTCCGCCGGGCGCGACCATGCGCATCGCGTGGAGGTTGATGTCCTTGTAGCCGCGCGCGGCGCGCTCGACGTCGCCGCGTGATTTCGCGAACGCGGGCGGGTCGCAGATCACGAGATCAAAGATGTCGCGGCGCTGGCGGACGAACTGGAACGCGTCCGCAACAGTGAACGTGGCGTCGAGACCGTTCAGCTCATGATTGGCGCGCGCGAGGTCGATCGCGCGCTGCGAGACATCCACGTTCTCCACCGACGCCGCGCCGCCAGCCGCCGCGTACACGCCGAACGCGCCGGTGTAGGAGAAGAGATTGAGCACGCGCTTCTCGTTCGCGAGCGAGCGCGCGAGCGCACGGTTGTCGCGCTGATCGAGAAAGAAGCCCGTCTTCTGTCCCGTCGCGACGTCGACGCGGAATCGCAATCCGTTCTCGCGCACCTCGGCCGGTTCAACGAGATCCTCTTCCGTCGGAAGCTCCTCGATCCCACGCACCGGCAGATCGTTTCTGAAATGCACGCGCGATGCATTCAGCGTCTCGATGATGAGCGGCTTGAACTGCTCGACGCCGCGATTCGCGATCTCCACGACGTGAAGATCGTCGTAGCGATCGACCACCAGACCGCTGAGCTCGTCGCCTTCCGCGTTCACGAGCCGCGCGCAATTCGTCGCGTCGTTCAGCACTCGCGCGCGACGCGCGATCGCGCTGCGAATACGCGACGCGATCAGCTCCGGCGTCACGTCTTCATCGCCGAACGTCAGCGCGCGCAGGCGAATTTGCGAGCGTTTCGAGAAGAATCCGCTCGCCAGCCGCACGCCCTCTTCGTCGACGAGATCCGCGATCGCCGCGTCCTCCGGACCGCGTTCGGTGTGAATCGCGCCCGCGAAGATCCACGGATGGCGATTGGCGACAACGCGCTCTTTTCCGCGTTTGAGCGTGAGGACACGCTTTTGACTCTTCATCCTTCTATAATCGCCTGCATGTCCGCGGCCCGCACCAGACAGTTCCATACGGAGTGCCAGGAAGAGGTCTATCGTCAGGTGAAGTCATATCTCGACGAGCTTTGCGACGAGCACTTCGACGACGCGGAGCACTGCGACTTCTATCTCAAATACGGCTCGACGGTCCTCGAGATCTCCATCGATCCGTACGAGGAGGACGACGCGGTCATCGAGGTCCTCGCCTTCTGCGTGCAGGGCGTGGAACCGACCTTCGAGCTCATGCAGGAGCTCCTGCGCATCAACTCCGAAATCCCGCTCGGCGCCTTCAGCATGGTCGGCGGCGACATCTTCTACTCCCACTCCTTCCTCGGCCGCCGCATGCGTCCCGAGCAGTTCATCGCGTCCCTCGACAGCGTGGCCAGCATCTCCGATCTCTACGACGAGAAGCTGGTCGCGAAATACGGCGGCGAGACCGCTCTCGAGCGCCTCCGCAGCGACGTCAAACAGCATCGCAAGGTGCACAGCGCGCACGCGCAGAACAACTAGCGGCACATCGATTGCTCTCATTACCCTTCATGACGACTCGATCGGAGCGCCGGCTTCCAGCCGGCCGTTTCGCCGCCTTCCAGGCGGCGAGTGTCGTTGCCGGCAGGATGCCGGCGGAACGGCCGGCTGGAAGCCGGCGCTCCATGGCAGTGCTCGGTCTGCTCGTCCTTCTCGCCTCGCTCAGATGCACCGGCGGCAGCGAGACGAACGCGTCCGTCGAGAAGCAGCCGCCGCGTCACGCGGAACCGTCCGCGCCGCAGCTCGACGCGCGCGCGGAGCTCGCGAAGATCAGCGATGCGATTCCGATCTACGCCGACGCCGAATATCGCGACGATCTGACGCGCCGCGATGCGGTGATGATCCGCACTCAGTACGGCGCGGGCGCGGAAGTGTTCACGCTCGCCACGAACGACTCGTTCCCGCAGGTCTACCACTACTACACGACCTACCTGTCGCAGTACCGCGCGTACTCGGTGTCCGACACGTGGCCGAACGAGAACCAGAACTGGCGCACGCTCGAGATTCCGCTGAATCAGGCCATGCAGGATCCGTTCATCCCGGGCGACGCGCTTCCGCTGAACGGCAAACAGGTGATCCTGCAGCTTGCGGAAACCGAGGCGGAGCCGAGGACCGTGATCCGGTACATCATTGCGCCGGCGCCGCCCGTGACACAGGCGGTTGCGGCGGCAGTCGCCCCCTGACGTCGACGTCAAAAAGTGTTTCGCCGCATTCTGATTCCGACCGACTTCTCGACCGCATCGGAGTGGATCTTCGAGGATGCGGTGCGCATCGCCAGCGCGTCCGGCGCGGAAGTGCTGATTCTCCACGTGCGCATGACGTGGTCGTCGAGTCCTGAAGAGTTGCGCTTCCCCGCCGATCCGTCGCTGTACGACTACGCGGAGCAGCTCGAGCTGGAGCGTCTGCGCGAAAGCGTGCGCGGACGCGACATCACGACGCGATTGATCGTGCGCCAGGCACCCGATCCCGGCAACGAGATTTGCCGCACGGCAAAGGCGGAGAACGCCGACCTGATCGTCATCGCCACGCACGCGCGGCATCACATCGCGCACTTCTTCATCGGATCGACGACGCTCGCGGTGCTCAACGATCCGCCCGCGCCGGTGATGGCCATTCGCTACGGAACGCGCAAACGCGAGCAGTTGAATCGCATCGTCGTGCCCGTCCATCCGAAGCAGACCTCACACGCGGCGCTCGACCTCGCGACGAGCCTGAACGGCGAATTGCACGCAATCACCGTGTGCGGTGAAGACGAGACCGTGGAGATCGCCCTTCCCGAAAACGCGAAGCACGTGATCGTGAAGGGAACCGACGCCGCGAAGGAGATCGTCCGCTACGCGCAGCGCATCGACGCGGACGCGGTCTTCCTCAACGCGCACGGCGAGCTGAGCGAGGACAAGATGGACATCGTGCGCCACGTGCCGTGCCCGGTGGTGGTGGTGCCCGGGCTCACGCCGTCATCCTGAGCGCAGCGAAGGAACTCTTCGTCGCCGAGGTCGTTCGCAGCGGAGGCCCTTCCCCTTCGACAAGCTCAGGGTCAGGGTGACGACGTTTCCCACGCCGCGATGAACTCCCCCACGCTCGCGAAACGATCCTCCGCCTTCTTCGACAGCGCGCGATCGATGGCTGCCTCGACGTGCGGCGGCACGTCCGGCATGCGTTTGCGAATCGGGAGAATCTCCGTCTCCGTGTGACCGCGCACGACCGACGCGAGGTCGTTCGCACCGGTCAGCGGATGCTCGCCCGCGAGCAGTTCGTACGCGATGATGGCGAGGCTGTACTGGTCCGATCGCGGCTCCGCGCTGTGGCCCGTCAGAATCTCCGGGGCCATGTACATCAGCGTGCCGACGACGCCGATGCTCTGATTCGACTGCACCATCGTCGCGTCCTCCTCGTTGATCGGACCGGTGAGCTTCGCCAGTCCGAAGTCGAGCACGCGCGGCGCGATGCGGTCGTGATCGGAGACGAGCATGATGTTCTCCGGCTTCAGATCGCGATGCACGATGCCCGCGCGATGGGCCGCGTCGATGGCCTCGCCGACGGGGCGCAGGATCTCGAGCACGCGTGATGCCGGCAGCGGTCCGGAAACGATCGTCTTGCGCAGCGTCTGTCCGTCGAGATACTCCATCACGAGGTACGCATGGCCCGACGGCAGCATGCCGAAGTCGTGAATCGTGACGATGGCCGGATGCTTCAGCCGCGCGACGATGCGCGCCTCGCGCTCGAAGCGCGTCCGCATCGTCGAGCTGCCGACGAGATGCGCGAGGAGCACCTTCACCGCGACCGGGCGGTTCAACCGCCGCTGCGTCGCGAGGTACACCGAGCCCATGCCGCCGCGGCCGAGGAGCCGGGTGATGACGTACTTGTCCTCGACGACGCGCGTGACGCCCGACTCCGGCACGAGCGTCTGCTGATCGAATTCGCACTTCGTTTCGTCCGGCGCGTAGCAGCGGCCGCACGCGGGACAGAGGCGCAGCGCGTCGGGGATGTGCACGTGCACCGGCTGCGATCCCGGCGACCACACCAGCGCGGGCGATTGCTTCAGCCGCGAGTAATCGATCGTCAGCGCGAGCTGCGCCGCGAGCGTTTTCAGCAGCGCGCGATCTTCGCGTCCATAAGGCTCCTCGGACAACCGCTCGCCGAGGAGGAGAAGACCGGCGACGCGCTGCTCGATGAGCAGCGGAACGAGGAGATGCCCACCGGTGCGATCGATCCACTCGCGCTCCTCGTCCGGCAGCCGCGCGATG
>Ga0075425_100001796_pt1 | contig 21123 bp, 16 predicted proteins | sample SoiMethybrSBSTD4_FD_75300 | JGI IMG/M metagenome (GOLD analysis project Ga0075425, IMG submission 75300) | Bulk soil microbial communities from a Populus tree surrounding site in Tennessee, USA - Soil MetaG P. TD hybrid SBSTD4 | ecosystem: Environmental > Terrestrial > Soil > Tree plantation... | reverse complement strand
CCGATGGCGCTGCTCGAGGCTCTGGCCCTCGAGCGGCCGGCCGTCGCGTCCGCGGTCGGCGGCGTCCCCGAAATCATCGTCGATCACGCGACGGGTCTGCTCGTGGAACCGAGCCGGCCGCGCGAGCTTGCGGACGCCTGCCTCGCGCTGGCGTGCAACCGCACGTGGGCCCGGATGCTGGGCATCCGCGGCCGGCGCGCGATTGAAGCCTCGTTCTCCAGCGGAAAGAACGGAGACGCCCTCGCCGCGCTCTACCACGACGTCGTCCGGCGGGCGGCCGGACGGCGCGTCGGCGCCGCGGCGATCGCGGCCGCTCCGATCCGGATGCTCGTCGCGCGGGTCGATCGAAAGGTCCGTCACCTGGCTGCGAAGCGCCGCGCCGAGCGTCTCCGCGGCAATCCCGCGGCGCTCGCCGCATCGCTGGAGCGCGCGCGGCACGTCCTCGTCGTCTGCCACGGCAATATCATCCGCAGCCCGTTCGCGGAACGGCTGATCGCGGAAGGCGCCGCGGCCGATGTCTCGATCGTGTCGGCGGGCCTCGAAGCGGAACCCGGCCGTCCCTCGCCGCAGCCGGCGATCGATGCGGCTGCCGGTCGGCGGATCAATCTGAGCAGCCACGCCGCGCGGCGTCTGAAGGCCGACGACGTCGCGCGCGCCGATGCGATCTTCGTGATGGACGTGCAGCAGCAGCTCGCACTGCTGCGCGCGCATCCGTCGGCGGCGGGCAAGGTCTTCCTGCTGTCCTCGCTCGCCGCCGACACTCCGCTCGAGGTCCACGATCCGGTCGACGATCCGGCGCCGGCGTTCCATGCGTGCTACGCGCACATCGCGCGCGCGGTCGCGCCGATCGTCCGCGCTCTCGCCGGGGGCCGGCCATGAAGACGCTGGCGAGAGACGCGATCGGCCGGATGAGCTCGGCGGCGCGCCTCCACGCGCTGCTGCTGCGCCGCACCGGCGTCGTCGTCGCGTTCCATCGTGTGCAGGACGCGCCCGATTCGCTGGGATTGTCGGTCGACCGCGCCATGTTCGAGCGGCACTGCCGGTTCTTCAAGCGCCACTTCAACGTCGTGCCGCTCGGCGCGCTCGTCGACCGCCTCGAGCGCGGCGCGCCCCTCAGCAGACATCTGGCGATCACCTTCGACGACGGGTACCGCGACAATTTCGAGAACGCGCGGCCAATTCTCGAACGGCTGGAGCTGCCGGCGACCTTCTTCATCGTGAGCCGGTGGATGGAGACCGACACGTGGCCCTGGTGGGATCGCGAGCAGGGCGTCCGCCACCCGTGGATGACGTGGGATCAGGTGGCCGAACTCTCGCGGCGCGGCTTCGACATCGGCGCGCACACGTGCACGCATCCGGACCTCGGATCGATCTCGGGGCCCGTCGCGCGCCAGGAAATTGCCGGCGCGCGCGAGGAGATCGAGCGGCGGATCGGGAAGCGTGTCGATCTGTTTGCCTATCCGTACGGCGGACCGCGCCACATGTCCGCCGACAACCTCGCGATCGTGAAGGCGGCGGGCTATCGCTGCTGCTGCTCCTGCCACGGCGGACTCGCGCCGGCAGGCGCCGATCCGTTCCATCTCCATCGCATCGCGATTTCACCGGGGTTCGGATCGCCTCACCAGTTCGGTCTCGAGCTCGTTCGCGCGTCCGTCGCGCGACGGGCCCGCGGGAGTGTCGGATGCTGCGAAATATCGGAAGCAACTGGGTACTGACGGCGGCGACGATCGCCGCGACGTACCTGCTGACGCCGTTCGTCATCCGCACGCTCGGACAGGACGGCTACGGCACGTGGACGCTCATCACGGCGATGACCGGCTACATGAGCCTGCTCGCGCTCGGCGTGCCGATGGCCTGCGTGCGCTACCTGGCGCAGGACGTGGCCGAAGGCGACACGCGAAAAATGAACGAGACGATCGGCAGCTGCGCGGGCATGTACCTGCTCGTCGGCGGCGCAGCGGTCATCATCGGCCTGGTTCTGACGCTCGTGTTCCGGGCTTACGAGATTCCCGCGACCCTGCGCGGCGAGGCGCCGTTCGCCTTCGCCGTGATGGTGGTGCAGGTCTCGGCCGGCTTCATCGGCCTCCTGCCCGAGGGAATCATGTTCGCGCACCACGATTTCGTCGCGCGCAACACCGTCCGCGTGGCGGCTGTCGTCGTCCGCCTGGTCCTCACGCTGACCATTCTGAGTCTGCGGTCCTCGCTCGTGCTGCTCGCGCTGGTGCAGCTGGCCGTGCTCGTCTTCGATTTCTCCGCGTCGATGCTGCTGATTCGCCGGCGCTATCCGGCCGTGCGGCTCAGCCTCGGAAACTTCCACTGGCCGATGGTCCGCAGGATTTTCTCGTTCAGCATGTACGTGCTCCTTCTGAGCGCCGGCGCGCGTCTGAGCTTCGAGACCGACGCGCTCGTCATCGGCGCGGTCATTGGCGTCGCAGCCATTCCGTACTACGCGGTCGCCAACAGCCTGATCGTCTATCTCATGGATTTCACGATTTCGATCGCCGCGGTCGTGGCGCCGATGGCGACCAAGCTGAACACCGAGCGGCGGCGATCCGAGCTGGTCGACATGTTTCTCAAGTGGTCGAAGATCTCGCTGTCGCTGACACTCGCGGCCGGCCTGTTTCTCGTCGTCCTCGGCCCGCGGTTCATCGGCTGGTGGATTTCGGCCGACTACGAGGCGCCGGCCGGCATCGTGCTCCAGATTCTGATGATCTCGAGCTTCGTGTTCCTGCCGGTCCGGGGCGTGGCGCTGCCAATCCTCATGGGTCTCGGCAAGCCGCGCACGCCCACGCTGGCCTTCCTCGCCGCCGGCATCCTGAACCTCATTCTGAGCATCGCGCTCGCGCGGCCGATGGGACTTGCCGGCGTCGCCGTCGGCACCGCGATCCCGAACCTCATGTTCGCCGGCGTCGTGCTCGTCGCTGCCTGCCGCGAGCTCGAGATCGGTGTTGTGCCCTACCTGCGCTACGTCGTGCCGCGCGCGGCCGCCGGAGCATTGCCGTCGCTCGCCGTGCTCGTCTGGTTCAAGCTCGGCATGCAGGTGCAGAACCTCGTCGGATTTGCGATCGCCGGCGCGGCGATGACGACGGTATTCGCGCTGACGTGGGTGCTGTTCGTCTATCGCGGCGACCCGTACGTGAATCTGACGCCGAACATCGCCCGGCTTCGCGGATGGAGCCGCGCGTGACGATCCTCGTCGTCCTGGTTGCCGCGGCTGCGCTCGTCGCCGGCGTCGAACTTGCCGCCCGCCGGTGGATTCGAACGCGGGCCGCGTATTACGTGTTCGCGCCGGGACAGCGGCTGCGGCTGCTCATCGACCGCGAGACGCTGCCGGAGCTGGAGCCGGTGGCGCGCATCGAGATCAACGGCGACGGCGAGCGCGGGCCGGACGTGCCGGACATCAGTCGGGGCGAGACGCTCTATCGGGTGCTCGTCGCCGGCGGCAGTCAGCCGGAAGGGTACCTCCTCGATCAGGACACGACATGGCCCGGCGCGCTCGGACGGATGCTTGCGGCGCCCGACTTGCTGCGCTCGCTCGGGGCGTCGAAGGTCCACGTCGGCAGCATCGCGAAATCCGGCGTCGGAACCGAGGCGCTCGATACGATCCTCGCGTGCGTCCTGCGACGCTATCCGCGCCTGTCGGCGATCGTGATTCTGGTCGGCGCGAGCGACATTCTGCGGTGGCTCGAGGAAGGGGCGCCGTCTTCGGCGCCGAGCGCGCCGGTTCCGACCGCCGAGCTCTTCCACTGGCATCCCGAGCACGCGTTCGAATGGAGACGGCCGCGCACGCTCGCGACGGTCGAACTCGTGAAGCGGATCCACTCCCGACTGCGCCCCGCCCGCGAGCACGCCGCCGCGGGCCGCTGGCTGCGCAAGGCGCGGTCGATGCGGGCGCGCGCGAAAGTCATCCGCGCGACGATGCCGAATCCGGAAGTGATGCTCGCTCATTTCGACACGAATCTCCGCCGCCTGATCGCGAGAGCGCAACGCCACGCCGATCGCGTCGTCGTCGTGCAGCAGCCCTGGTACGGCAAGGACGCGCTCACACCCGAGGAATCGGGGCACATGTGGCACGGCGGTGTCGGCCGCGCCTGGCGCGAGGAAGTGACGACGTTCTTCTCGGTCGACATTACCGCGCGGCTGATGGCGATGATGAACGCGCGCGCCGCGAGCGTCGCCGCGGAGCTCGGCGTCGAAACTCTGGATCTGATGCCCGTGCTCGAGCCGTCGCTCGAGACCTACTACGACTTCTTCCATCTGACGCCGGCGGGCGCGCGGATCGTCGCCGCCGCGGTCGCCGGCATCATTACGCGGCCGGCGCGGGCGCCGGCCGAGGACGTGCAGTCATGTGCGGATTTGCGGGCATCCTGACGTCGGCCGGGTGCGGCCATGACGAACTGGCGGACGCCGCGCGCCGGATGATCGCGCCGATCGTCCACCGCGGGCCGGACGACAGCGGCATCTGGGCGGATCAGGACGCGGGCATCGCGTTCGGCTTCCGCCGGCTGGCGATTCTCGATCTCTCGCCGCTCGGCCACCAGCCGATGTGGTCGCCGTCGCGCCGCTTCGTGGCCACCTTCAACGGCGAGGTGTACAACTTCGCCGAGCTGCGCCGGGATCTCGAGCGGCGCGGCTTCCGATTCCGCGGCCGCTCGGACACGGAGGTCGTGCTGGCGGCATTCGAGCAGTGGGGCATCGTCGACGCCATTCCGCGTTTCGTCGGCATGTTCGCGATCGCCGTCTGGGACACGGGGCGGCGCGAGCTCTCGTTGATCCGGGATCGACTCGGCAAGAAACCGCTCTACGTCTACGCCGAGCCGGGCGCGGTCACGTTCGGGTCGGAGCTGAAGGCCCTTGCCGCCGGTCCCGTCTTCGATCGCACGATCGATCGCACGGCGCTCGCGTCGTATCTGCGGTACCTCTACGTGCCCGCGCCGCGGACGATCTTCGCGCGCGCCCTGAAGATTCCGGCGGGGCACATCCTGACGATCGGCGACGCGGACCGCGCGCTGCCGGCGTCGCGCCCGTACTGGTCGCTGGCGGAAGCCGCGCGCGAGGGTCTCGCCGATCCGATCCGCGGCGAGGGCGAGGCGATCGAGCGCCTCGAGGCGACGATGGTCGAGGCGGTCCGGTCGCGGATGGTCTCCGACGTGCCGCTCGGCGCGCTGCTCTCGGGCGGCATCGATTCGTCCACCGTCGTCGCGCTGATGCAGGAGGCGAACCGCGCGCCCGTCAGAACGTACACGATTGGATTCGACAGCCGGGCGTTCGACGAGGCGTCGCACGCGGCGCGCGTCGCCGCGCACCTCGGCACCGATCACACCGAGCTGCGGATCACCGGCGTCGACGCGCAGGCGGTGATACCGCGGCTCGCGGGGATCTTCGACGAGCCGTTTGCCGATCCGTCGCAGCTGCCCACGCTCTTCGTCTCCGAGCTCGCGAGGCGCCATGTCACGGTTGCTCTTTGCGGCGACGGCGGCGACGAGCTCTTCGGGGGCTACAACCGCTACGTCTACGGAATGCAGATGCTGCCGCGCGTCCAGCGCCTCTCGGCCGGCGCGCGCCGGTGGCTGGCCGCCGGCATCGCGAGCATGCCCGCGCGATCGCTGAACCGGTTCGGCGGCCGCGTCGGCGAGCGCATTCAGAAAATCGGCACGCTGCTCGGCGCGGCGTCGGTCGGCGGCATGTACCGGTCGCTGCTGTCGGCGTGGCAGCGTCCCGAGACGATCGTGCGCGGGACGCTGGAGCCCGTCGATCCCAACGAACGCATCGTCGACGCCGGCGATCCGCCCCGTCTCGTGGATCGGATGATGCTCGCCGACCAGCTGACGTATCTGCCCGACGATCTGCTCGCCAAGGTCGATCGGGCGAGCATGGCCGTCAGTCTCGAAGTCCGCGCGCCCCTGCTCGACCACCGGGTCGTGGAGCTCTCGTGGCGGCTGCCGCCGTCGCTGAAGCTGCGCGGCTGCGTCGGCAAGTGGGCGCTGCGTCAGATTCTGTATCGCCGCGTCCCGCGCGATCTCGTCGATCGGCCGAAGATGGGATTCTCGGTTCCCATCGATCAGTGGCTGCGCGGACCGCTGCGCAGCTGGGCGGGCGCGCTGCTCGCGCCCGACGCGCTGGCGAAAGACGGACTGCTCGAGCCGGCGCCCGTCGTGCGCGCGTGGCGGGATCTGCAGGACGGCCGCCGCCAGACCGGCGCGGCGCTGTGGGCGGTGGTGATGTTTCAGGCGTGGAGAGAGCGATGGGCGGCATGACGATGCCGTTTCCCGCAGCGGGCGGTGCGTGGTGGGCCCCTTCGGCACCGCTCGACGACACCGCCCGCGCGGACGATCGGCGCGTCGCTGATCGGCGCTGGGATCCGCTGCTCGTCTGCGTCGCCGCGTACATCCTGACCGCGGTCGGCCGGATCCATCAGCTCTTCGCCCCGCTGGAGCTGATCCATCTCGCGGTCATCGCCGGAGTGCTCGCCATCGTGCTGTTCGTCATCGACGGCAACAGCCTGCGACGGGTGAAGGACGTCCGCGGTCCCACGGCGACGCTGATAGCAGCGTTCATCTTCTGGATGATGGTGACGGTGCCGACCGCGCTCGTCATCGGAACCAGCTTCGACCTCGTCTTCAACAACTTCATCAAGACCGCCGTGATGTCGCTCATCATCGCCGCCAGCGTACGCGGTGTGCGGGACGTCGAGCGCCTGGCGTTCGTCTATCTCGTCGCGGCCGTCGTGTACGCCTCGGTGATCGTCACGCGATTCGACGCGAATGCCGCCGGCGACGGGCGGCTCGGCCACCTCTATTACTACGACGCGAACGATTTCGCGACCTTCGTGGTCACCGCCATGCCGCTGGCGATTCATTTTCTCTATAGCGGTGAGAGCAGGCGGATCCGCCTGTTCGCGGCCGCGGGGCTCGTCGTCCTCACGTTCGGATTCGTGTGGGCGGGATCGCGCGGCGGCTTCATTGCCCTCGTCGCTGTGACGGCCTTCGTCATCTTCCGCTTCTCCGCGATTCCTCTTCGCTGGCGCGGCTGGGGGACGGCAATGATGGCCGCCGTCCTGCTCGCCACGGCCAGCGAGCAGTACTGGGAGCGGATGCAGACGATCACGTCCGAACAGGACTACAACCACACGTCCGAGACCGGCCGCCTTCAGATCTGGGGGCGCGGCATCGACTACATGGTGGGCAACCCGGTGCTCGGCGTCGGTGCAGGCAACTTTCCGGCGGCTGAGGGCATTCTTTCGCCGCTCGCCGAGCGGCAGCAGTTCGGCATCGGCGTCCGCTGGAACGCTCCGCACAACAGCTACGTGCAGGTGGGCGCCGAGCTCGGTGTTCCCGGCCTTGCCCTCTACATCGCGGTGATCGTCAGCGCGTTTTTCGCGCTGCGGCATGGCGGCCGGCTGACACCGCCGCTCGCCGCGGCGCTTCTGGGCTTCGTCATCGGATCGGTTTTCCTGTCGCTCGCCTATTCGGAAATGCTCTACACGTTGATCGCGCTCGCCGTCGGACTGCGAAAGGTGGCTGGACGTGCCGTCGAGTGCTGATCGGCGCGCGCTGCGCGTCGCGTATCTCATCGATACGGACGGACCCGGCGGAGCCGAACGGGTCGTCGCCGACCTCGCAAAGTCGTTTCGCGCGTCAGAGGGTCGCTGCGTCGTCTTTCTGCCTGCCGTGGGCGAAGGGTGGCTCGGTCGCGAGCTCGCCGATTCCGGCGTCGTCGTCGAGTCGTTCCGGTGGGGCAGGGCGGTGTCGCCGGCCTGGGTCCGGTCATTCGCCGACGCATTCCGCCGGCACGGCATCACCATCGCGCACAGTCACGCGCTCTACATGGCGATGTACGGCGCGTGGGCGTCGCGGATCGCGGGGATTCCTCACGTCATCACGATGCACGGCGGGCGGTACTACGCAGAACGGCTCCGGCGGCGCATCGCGATGCGATCCGCGATGGCGCTGAGCGCCGCGACGATCGCCGTGTCCCGTCAGCTCGGCGACCAGATGAGCCGCGATCTCTGGGTTCGGCGCTCGGCGATTGAGATGGTCTCTAACGGTGTCCGGTATCGTCCCGCCGACGGGAGCGCCGTTCGACGCGAACTGGGACTCGCGACCGGCGATCGGCTGGCGGTGTCGATCGGCAATTTGTACCCGGTCAAAGGACATCAGTACCTCGTCGACGCCCTCGCGCGCATCGCCGGTCGTCATCCGACGCTGCACATCGCGGTGTGCGGACGCGGCGATCTGGCGGCCGAGCTCAGGAGCCGCGCAGATGCGCTTGGCGTAGGCAGCCGGGTCCATCTCCTCGGACTGCGTTCGGACGTCAACGCCGTGCTCGCCGCGGGCGATGTCTTCGTCCTGCCGTCGTTGTCGGAAGGGCTGCCGCTGGCGCTGCTCGAGGCCATGTTCGCGGGATGTCCGATTGTCGCAACCGATGTCGGCGAAGTCTCTGCGGCGCTCGGACACGGCGAGGCGGGAGTCATCGTCAGACCCGGAGACGCTTCCGATCTCGCGTCGTCGTTGAACGCGCTTCTCGACGATCCCGACCGCGCTCGAATGCTCGGCGCCCGCGCACGTGCGCGAGCGGCGAGCGAATACGACCGATCGCAAATGGTCCAGCGTTATCGGTCAATCTACGAACGGGCTCTCTCTGGTGCGCCGCCGCGCGCCGCGCGCCTGTTCGCCGCATCCGCCCAGCCAACTCTGTAATCCACATCGTCGCGACGTCACCATCGACGGGAGTGTGTCATGAACGTATCGACCCGCAGGCTGCAGATCTCCGTACTCGCGATCATCGCGCTGACCCTGACGATTCACGCGCAGGGCGGCTCCATCACCATCACGCCGGCGAATCCGACGCTGCTTGTCGGCGAGAGCGTCGCGCTCGGGACGACGGGCGCCGTCGTCCCCTCCGCAATCGGCGCCGGGTCGGGACACACGTGCGTCCTGTACTCCGATCAATCGCTCCGATGCACGGGCCAGAACAGTCAGGGTCAGGTCGGCAACGGCGGCTGGACCGCCGTGCTCGAACCTGCGGTGGTGCCCGCCGTCAACCCCGTCAACGTTCGAACGGGCATGGAGCATACCTGCACGCTCGTCGGCGACGGCCGGATGCAGTGCTGGGGCCAGAACTACACCGGCGTACTCGGCGGCGGGACGATCGGCGGCTTTTCCGCGACGCCCCAGTTCGTGCAGAACATGACGACGGCGATCAAAACGACCGGCTCCGGATTCCACGCCTGCGCGATGCTCCAGGACCACACCGTGCAGTGCTGGGGGCGCAACCAGGATGGACAGCTTGGCAACGGCGACGCGACGACTGACATGGCCGTGCCGGGGGCGGTGCTGAATCTTGGTCCAGTCGCCGATGTGTTCGGCGGCGGCTACCACACGTGCGCGCTCATCGGCGATGGCACGGCGAAGTGCTGGGGACGCAACGGCCGCGGTCAGGTCGGCGACGGCACCTCCGACACGCCGATCACCACGCCCCACGCCGTCAGCGGCCTCACCACCGCCGTCGCCCTCAGCCTCGGCGGCTATCACACGTGCGCGCTGCTCCAGGGCGGGACGGTGCAGTGCTGGGGACAGAGCGACTCCGGCCAGATCGGCGCTCCGGGCCTGGCGTTCTCATCGTCGCCGGTGACGGTAAACGGCATCGCGAATGCGACAGCCATCTACAGCGGCTTTCTCCACAGCTGTGCGCTGCTTGCGGACGGCACCGCCCGCTGCTGGGGAAACAACGCCTTCGGTCAACTCGGAGACGGTACGACGACGAACTCGGCGTCACCGGTGGTGGTTCAAGGAATCGTGAACGCGCGCGCGCTCGCTCTGGGATGGGGCCACTCGTGCGCCCTGATGCCCGATGCGTCGGTCCGCTGCTGGGGCGAAGGCGACATGGGCGAATTCGGAACGGGTACGAACACCAATTCGCTTACGCCCGTCACGATGCACCAGACCGGCATGGCGTGGACGAGCAGCAACCCGAACGTCGCGACGGTGAGCGCGACGGGCATCGTCAACGCGGTCGGCCGCGGCACGGCGACGATTTCCGTCGCGGACGCCCTCGGCAACACGGGCGCCACGACGGTCACCGTCAAGCAGATGTTGACGCTGGCGACGATGAAGCAGGGCGACGGCACCGGTACCATCACCTCGAATCCCGCCGGCATCGCGTGCGGCGCCACTTGCGCCTCTCAGTTCCTGAGCGACACACAGGTCGTGCTGACCGCCGCGCCGGCCGCGAACTCGCTGTTTACCGGATGGACGGGATGCGATTCGGTGTCCGGCTCTACATGCACCATCTCGATGACGTCGGCCCGGTCGGCGACGGCGATCTTCATGCTGAAGCGCTTCACCTTGACCGTGTCGAAGACCGGCGTCGGCACAGGCACCGTGACGTCGTCGCCGGCCGGCATCAACTGCGGTTCGGCGTGCAGGAGCGACTTCGTCGTCGGAACCACGGTGACGCTGACGGCCACTCCCGGGACGCTTTCGGTGACGACCGGGTGGACCGGATGCGACACGTCGAACGGCAACACGTGCACCGTCACCATGGGCGCCAACAAGTCGGTGTCGGCTGAATTCACCGGGATACCGATCTTCTGAAACCCGTTTGATGCTTACGAACGCGCTTCGCTCGGCGGCGGGACGTCTGTACTGGGCGTCGCCTCGCGCTCTGGCTGGATTCGCCGGCAGGGTGGCCATCCTGATGTATCACCGCGTACTCCCGCGCGGTGACGTCGAGGCCACCTTCGTCCAGCCGGGCATGTATGTGACGCCCGAGACGTTCGCGATGCACCTCGAATTCCTGAAAACGCATTTCGAGCTGCTCGGCTTCGACGAGCTGCTCGGCAAATGGCGGACCGGGAACTGGTGCAGCTCCACGCGCTACGCCGTCATCACGTTCGACGACGGCTGGCTCGACAACTACCGGTACGCGTACCCGATGCTGCGCCAGTTCGACGCGCCGGCGACGATTTTCCTGCCGACCGACCTCGTTGCGACCGACGCGTGGCTCTGGTCCGACTCGCTCTCGTACGTGCTTCATGGACGAGGGCGCGGCGGGCCGGACGAATGGGATGCGTGCATCGAAGACGCGAAGAGCCTCTCAGACACCGCGAGGTCGCAGTTGATCGGCAGGCTCTTCGCCGAGCGCGGGATCGCGCTTCCGTCGGAGCGGCGATTCATCGACTGGGACGAAGCGCGCGAGATGTCGCGCGGCGGCATCTGCTTTGGATCGCATACGGGCACCCACGCGAATCTCACGCGACTCAGCGGCGAGGCGCTGGAAGGCGAGCTCACGCGGCCGCTCGCGGCGCTGCGGCAGCAGCAGATTCGGCACGTGCCTGTCCTTGCGTATCCGAACGGCGATCACACCGACGCGGTCGTCGCGGCCGCGCGTCGCGCGGGGTATCGCGCGGCGGTCACGACCATGCCGGGCACCGAGTCGGCGCAGCCGCCGGATCCGCTGCGGCTGCGGCGAATCGGCGTCCACGAGGACGTGACGCGATCGGCGCCGCTTCTGGCGCTGCACGTCGCGCGACAGGCGCGGCGGGCGGCTCATGAGGGGATGCGATGAACGGAACGCTCTGGTGGGCTCTCGCATGCGCGCTGACGATCCTCACCGCTCTCGCCGCATACCAATGGACGCTCGCGCTGGCCGCTCTGCTGCCTTGGCGTCGACGTGCCGGCGGCGCGCCCGGAAAGCCCGCCAGATTCGTCGTCATCGTCCCCGCGCACAACGAAGAGACGACGCTGTCGCCGACGCTGCGCAGTCTCGCCGGCGTCGAGTATCCCGCCGCGTTCGTGCGTGTCATCGTCGTCGCGGACCGGTGCAGCGACGGCACGGCGGCCGTTGCCCGCGCGGCCGGCGCCGGATGTCTGGAGCGGCGGACCGGCGAGCCAGGAAAGGGGGCGGCGATCGGATGGGCGATCGAGCGCATCAGAGCCGACCGCGTCGACTTCGATGCGATCGTGATCATCGACGCGGATACGATCGCGCATCCGCAGCTATTCACGGCGTTTGACCTTCGCCTCCGCGCGGGAGACGACGTCCAGCAGGGATACAACTATCTGTCGAATCCGTGGGATACGCCGTTCACGCGCATCATCTCGGTGACCAGCGTGCTGCGGAACGGCCTCTTCTATGGCGGCAAGGAGCGGATCGGGCTGCCCTCGATGCTGAGCGGCACCGGCATGTGTTTCAGCCGCAGCGTGCTCGAGCGCAACGGCTGGACGGCGTTTTCCGTCGGCGAGGACTGGGAGTTTTCGGCGTCGCTGCTGCTCAACGGTGAGACGGTCCATTTCAACAACGACGCGCGCGTGATGGCGCGCGAGAGCCGCGGATTCCGGCAGGCGTCTTCGCAGCGGCTCCGCTGGGCCGGCGGGCGGCACGCGGTGGCCGCAGCGGCCGCCCTCCGCCTGCTCGCCGCGGGGCTGCGTCGGCGCCGATTCGCCCTCTGCGATGCCGCGTTGACGATCAGCGCGCCGACCTATTCGGCGCAGGCGACCGCCGCATGCGTCTGTCTTGCTCTCGGGTGGGCGCTGTCGGGCGATCCCGCGGGGCGGACGATCGCCTGGTGGGCTGCAGCCGTCACCGGCATGCTCGCCGGTTACTTCCTTCTCGGCCTGTCGCTGACCGAATCGCCGGCAAAGGCGATTGCGGGCGTCGCATTGATTCCCGTGTTTCTTCCGTGGCGCATGGCCATCGAGATCCTCGGCCTGCTTGGCTACGGGCGAAAACGCTGGGTGCGAACCGCTCGAGTCCCTTCTGGAGTCTGACTATGCGAAACCGCGCCGCGTCGTCGTTCGCCGCCGCTTTGTGCCTGCTGTACGCCGCGTCCGCGAACGGGCAGATCCTCTTCCAGGACGATTTCGAAACGGACACCATCGGCGTCGACTCGATCATCGGCGACTGGGACGGCCCGCACGACCCGTCCGTCATGTACCTCACCGATCAAATGTCGCATTCAGGTCGTCGATCGATCGAGCTCAAATACACTCCCGGCAGCCAGGGCTCGAGCTTCATGTATCACGAGATGCCCGGGCAGGATCGCGTGTACGTGCGCTGGTACCAGCGCTGGTCCAACGGATTCATCTGGGAGCCATCGTCGACCAAGATGGTCATCCTCCGGCCGTTGGGCGGATATCCGCAGTTCTATCCCGAAGTGCTGTGGGCCGACGGTCAACTCGCCATTCAGGCGCAGTTGACGAAGGAAGCCGGGTGGGACAGCGAGAACTTCTATCAGAACATCGGCCCACCGGTCACCTTCGACACCGACCGCTGGTACTGCATCGAAGTGTTCGTCAAGCTCAATACTCCCGGCGCCGGCGACGGCGAAGTCGACGCCTGGATCGACGGGCGCTTGAAACTGCAGTATCGGAACCGCGAGTTCCGCGGGTCGAGTCCGCTCGATCCCGCGCCGTCGATCGCACAGATCCAGGCGGTCGGCGCGAGTGGCTATTACGGCGGCGTCACGCCGGTGACCCAGCTGCAGTACTCGTGGCAGGACGATTTCGTCGTCTCGACTGATCCCATCGGTTTTCAGTTTCTATCCGACGATCTCGAAGGCGACACAACCGACGATGACGGCTATATCTCAGGATGGGACGGTCCCGCGCGGCCGTCCGTCATGCACATCGGCGACGCGGAGCCGCACAGCGGCGCGCGATCGCTTCAGCTCGACTATCAGCAGGGAACGGACGGCGCGGGATACATGTACCGTCACTTCCCGCATGAGGATCAGGTTTACCTGCGTTGGTACCAGAAATGGTCCACCGGCTTCGTCTTCGAGCCTTCTGGAACCGGCATGACGACCATCCGATCGTCATCGGGTTTTCCGCAATTCTTTCCGTTCACCGTCGGAATGGATGGAACATTCGCGATCCAGGCGCAGGTCGTCGCCGAGCAGGATTTCGGCACCGAAAACTTCCTGGCCAACCAGGGCAGTCCCGTCCACTTCACGCCGGATCGCTGGTACTGCATCGAAGTGTTCGTCAAACTGAACACTCCGGGCGCCGCCGACGGGGAGCTTTCCGCCTGGATCGACGGCGAGCAGAAGCTGTCGTACGCGGGCAGAACGTTCCTCGGCTCGGCCGCGGACGACCCCGCGCCCTCCACGGCCGCGATCAACGCGCTGCTCGTGACCGGGCAGTACGGCGGAATGACGCCGGTGCCGCTGCTGCAGCACGCGTGGCAGGACGACTACGTCGGCTCGACGCAGCGAATCGGCTGCCAGGCTTTTCCGCCGATCGTGTTCCGCTGATTCACCGGCCGCTGATGTAGCTCCGGTTGAAGCGATAGAAGTCGGTTTCGGTTTTCACGTCGCCGACACCGCCCCATGTCGGACTGATCTGGTACTCTTTGAAACCGCCGTCATTCGGGTAGCGGATGTTCGTGTAGTCGCCCGCAAGCGCGCCGTCGATCCACCACCGGACGATCCCGTCGCCGGCGCCGTACGCGCTGTCGTACTTCAGGTACCACTCAAGTCGGTGCCACCGTCCCAGCGCGGGATCAATCCCGTTCACGTTGGACACCAGCCACACGCTTCCGTGCTCCGGCCATTGCGGCATCACCCGCAGCTGATACGGCCCGCCTTTCGGGCCGTACATCACCATCGCGATGTCCGAGGTCGGCGTGTAGACGAATTGAATCTTGTTCACCAGGCTTTCGTGTCCCTGCCAGGGCTGACTGACCTTCCACTCCAGGCCGACGAACACCTCTTTCCGTCCGCCTAGCTCGTAGTAGTGTGTCGCCGGCGCGGTTCCTCCCGGGAAGCCCGCCGGAAACACGTACTCGAGCGCCTTCGCCGGCGCCGGCGCGGACGCATCGTCGACGATGCGGTCGTCGCCGCTCTGGCGCCGATGCCATCCCTCGCCGGAAAGATTCGCCCACAAGCGATCCGTCACAGTCGCGAGCCCCGCAGGCTCGTTCGACCACACAGCGCCGCCCGTGGGGGGCGACGGCGGCGCCGGCGCGCTCGACGAACGGCATGACGGCGCGACGACGACGAGGATCGCGGCGACGAATCCGACGGTGAGGATCGGCTTCATTGCGATGCCGGGCGGCCGGTCGCGACCGTGACGTCGTCGATCCACATCGACTGGGTAACCGGCGATCCGTCGCCGATGTAAGGCGCGATGACGAGCTGGTTGAACTGCATCGATGCGTTCGCGCCGGTGCGCAGGAGCACATCCCGGTGGTCGATGACGAGCCGCCGATCGAGCCAGTACTGAACGACGCCGTCGTTGACGCCTCTTCCGCCGGCGATCGTGTTCATCTTGAAGTACGCCTCGACCAGATGCCAAGCGTCGTCGGTGAACAGCTTCGACGGCGCCTTCCATTTCTTCTCGTTCACGAAGCCCTCGGCGGCGCGGTAGCAATTGTCGGCGTAGCCGTCGCTCGATCCGTTGCAGCCGGCGACGGCGCGGCGCTCGGAGACCGATGTCAGATTCTTTCCGACGTTCGCCTGGTCCACGTTCCGGCCGTCCTGGATCGCCACGACCGGCGTGCCGCCGTTCTCCTCGACGTACGCCGTCAGACGCGTGAACGAAAGGCCGGCCCACGAGTCGTCGAGCGTGGTCAGGAAATGGAATTCGTGCGGGTGGTAGGGCCGTTGCGATCCGACCCAACCGGCGCCGTATTTGACCTGGTAGCTCAGATAGACGGCATCGCTGGCGGCGAAATGCTTTCTGAGCGGAGATCCCGCGGCGGGCTTCGTGGCGCCCGCGAGAAACCGGTACTCGGCGCTGCTGCCGCCGCTGCCCGCGTGCTGCGCCGTGGAGAGCGTCGGCTCCGTCTGGTCATACCAGCCGCGGCTGGCGAGCTTCGGCGTGTCGAAGTGTTCCTGAAAGAGGATGGCGCTCGGCGGGGACGCAGCTCCCATGACGAGCCAAGCCAGCGGGGCGCCCGCCATCAGACGTTTTGCGGTGGTCACCATTCACGGCGCGATTTCATTGTGACAAACGCTTCCGCGAAGTGCCAATCGTTTTGTCGTCGGATCCGGCTGAGCCGGTGAAGTACGGCTGCGCGTCGCGTTGACGAGGGTGCGAGCGGACGAGCTAAGCGCTCCACCGACGGATGCTCTTCAGCGCTTCGCTTCGAGCCGCGCGCGCGTCACTGCCTGATCGACTCGAGCCTCGCTCTCGTTGAGGCCAGGACCGCGGCGATCCCTTTCTCCGCCTCGTCGCGCACCTTGCCGCGGATCACGCGGCCGACGAATCCGCTCAAACCGTCCGACCGGCTGCGGCTGACCGTCACGAACCAGAAGCCGTTGCCGCGCGCCGGATCCGCCAGCAGCACGCGCACCTCGAGCGCCGTCCAGAAGTAATGGCTCGCGTAGAGCATCTTCGACGCGACGACGACGTGATCGGCTTCCTGGACGATGACGACGTGGTTGATGCGGACGGTCGGCTTCAGCCCGAACTTCGCCTGCTGCCAGTAAAGGAACGACTCCGAGTTCGGCAGCGACGCCTGGGGAAACTGGAGCAGGTACCGTTTCAGATCAGGCAGGAACTCCGCGAGCGACGGCAGTCGATCGATCATCGATCGAAACTCGGTCGCGACGAACGTCGGACGATCCGCGTCGCGGTAAACGGCGAGCTGGTCGTTGCCGCCCGCGAGGTATCCCTTCACATAGTCGAGCGCCAGCTCGCGCGCGATCCGATCGAGATCGGTGCGCGGCGATTTCGACCAGTTCACCTCGCGTCGCACGCGCTCGATCGCCGATTGGGGCAGCTTGATCTGGCACTGGCCGACCTTGCACGTCCGCAGATCCTCCGCATCGTCGTCCGGCACCCGCAGTTGCGAGAAATCGTCGATCGTCGGCCGGTCGGAGATTTTCTTCGTGACGATGAAGTTGTCGCCGCTCTCGAGGCGCTCGATGTCGCGCGCGGCGGCGACGTACGACGCCATCGGCGCCGCGATCCACAGCGCACCGAAGACGGCCACCTCCTTCGCGGGATCGGCGTCGAGCAGCTTCGTGACGGCGCGGCCCGCGAGCAGATCCGCGCGCTGGGCCGGCGTCAGGCCGACGTATTTCGTGAGATAGCGATCGAGCTCCGCGGGCACGCGGAGAGCCGGCGCCGGCGTCGACTGAAGGACGAACAAGGCCAGAGCGGCAGCAATCACACGCATCTGTGGTTCGGCGCGTCAGCTCTCGAGGACGTCCCGCCGGGCCCGCTAATGCGGAGGCCGGAGCACCTTCCGCAGCGCGTCGACTTCGACGACCATTTTGTCGGCGACCACGCGCCGCTCGGGTTCGTCGCGGGCGCGTCCGAGATCCACGCGCAGCAGGTTCAGGCCATCGAGGTGCGTGTCGACGAGGCGCAGGTCGAGCGTCGCGAGCTGACCGACGAGGTTCTGCAAGTCGAATGTCAGGCTCGTGAAGGCGATGCGGCCCTCATGGAACTCGAACAGCTGCCGCAGCCGCAGCGTCACGGCGATGCCCGTCGGCTTGAAGCGGTAGGCGCCCAGATCGAACAGTCCGAGGTGCGTGCCGGTCACCGTCATGTCGACTTCGCACAGGCTTTCGCCGCGCTGCTCGACGTGCAGCGGCATCATGTGCGCGTCGGGAAACGCCGTGGACCACCGCGCCACGAACTCGACGAATGCCTCCCGGCCGCGTAGCGGCCCCTCGGACGGCAGCAGTTCGAACACGACGTCGTCTGTGAAGAGCGCCGCGGTCTCGCTGAAGCGGCGCTGGTTGAAAGAGTCGTAGAACAGTCGGAGAAGGGCGTCGGGTGTCATCGGCTTCGGGAACGGACGGATTCTAGTACAAAATGCGGACTCATGCGCGATTCGTGGGATGGGCGGATCCGCCGCGCGGAGACGCTCTCCGGCAGCGGGGGGGCGGCCGATGCGATGCTCGCCTTCTACGTTGACCTGCTCCGCATCCAGAAGGACATCTATGAATCGTTCCGGAATCGCTCGCTGACCGGGGAACTGGCGTCGGACGCGACTCCCGAGATGCAGCTGGCGCCGAGGGTACTGACCGCTACGGTCAGCAAAGGCCCTGTGGCGCTGCGTGAACGGGCCGAGCAGATGCTGTCGCGGGCGGCATTCGACGAGATCGCGGAGCCGTTCTGGCACAAGCCGAGCGATCGTGATTTCTTCGGGAAGGTCCTCGTTCAACCGTACCTGGAGCGGCTGGCGGAGCAGCGTGTGCGGCCGCGCTACCGGGATCATCTGCGTGGCGAGCGCCGGTGTCCGTTCTGCGGCGGCGCGCCGCAGCTGTCCATCCTCGAGGAGCACGCGGCGTCGCTTCAAAGCGGCGGACGGCAGCTCCAGTGCGCCAACTGTCTCAATCGCTGGACGTTCCGGCGCGTCGTTTGCGTTCACTGCGGCGAGGAGGACGAGCACCAGCTCGGCTACTACCAGTCGGAAGAGTTTCCGCATCTGCGCATCGACTCGTGTGACACTTGCCGGCATTATCTGAAGTCGATCGATCTCGGCAAGTTCGGCCTCGCAGTACCGATCGTCGACGAAGTGTCTGGTGTAGCGTTGGATGCGTGGGCGGTCGAGCGCGGGTATCAGAAGATTGAGCTGAACCTGGTGGGGATGTAGATGACTATCTCACGACGCACGTTCCTGCAATCGGCTGTGACCGGCGCCGCCGCGGTCTCGGCGTTCGGATTCGACGCGGCGCCCGCGTACGCCCAGGCGAAGACGCTGAAGATTTCGCGGACGAGCGAGACCCGCAGCACCTGCCCGTACTGCTCGGTCAGCTGCGGGGTCATCATCCACACGCTCGGCGATCGCTCGAAGAACGCGATCCCGCAGGTGGTTCACGTGGAAGGCGACCCGGATCATCCGATCAACCGCGGGACGCTCTGTCCGAAGGGAGCGTCGCTGCAGCAGGACATCCTCAACGATCGGCGTCTGCTGAAACCGCAGGTGCGACGCCCCGGATCGGATCGCTGGGAAGACATCGAATGGGATCGCGCGGTCGACGAGATCGCGCGCTGGGTGAAAAAGACCCGCGACGCGACATTCGTCGAGAAAGACGCGCGCGGGCGGACGGTGAATCGCTGCGAGGGCATCGCGTGGACGGGTGGCTGCACCGACACGAACGAGCTGAATTACCTCGTCGTCAAGACGATGCGCAGTCTGGGGGTGGTGTACCTGGAGAATCAGGCCCGGGTTTGACACGGGCCGACGGTCTCCAGTTTGGGGCCCACGTTCGGACGCGGCGCGATGACCAACGGGTGGATCGACATCAAGAACACCGACGTGATGTTGATCATGGGCGGCAACCCGGCCGAGAACCACCCGTGCGGCTTCAAGTGGCCGATTGAAGCGAAGCTGCAGCGGAATGCGAAGATGATCGTCGTCGATCCCCGTCTGACGCGCACGGCGGCGACCGCCGATCTCTTTCTCCAGATTCGCGCGGGTGCGGATCTGGCGTTCCTGGGCGGCATCATCCGTTACGCGATCGCGAACGATCGGATCGCGCACGAGTATCTCGTCCACTTCACGAACGCCGCCTTCATCGTCCGGGAGGGATTCAAGCTGCCCGAGGACGGATTGTTCTCCGGCTTCGATCCTGCGACGCAGACGTACGACAAGAGCACGTGGAACTACGAAGAGTCGGCCGGGGCGGGCAGAGCAGGCGGGGCGGGCGCTGCCGGCCTGCCGGCGACTGTCGCGCACGACGTCACGCTGCAGCATCCGCGGTGCGTGTTCCAGTTGCTGAAGCAGCAGTACTCCCGCTACACGCCGGAGATGGTCGAACGCATCACGGGAATCGCGGCGAAGGACTTTCTGAAGGCCGCCGATCTCTTCACGTCCGTCCGTGTCGGCGGCGACATGAAGAAGGCCGCCACGATCATCTACGCCGTCGGCTGGACGCAGCACTCGTTCGGCACGCAGATCATCCGCACCGCCGCGATGCTGCAGCTGCTGCTCGGCAACGTCGGCCGCGCGGGCGGGGGCGTCAACGCGCTCCGCGGCCACTCGAACATCCAGGGCGCGACCGACATGGCCGGCGTCTTCGACATCCTGCCCGGCTATCTCAAGATGCCGGCGCCCGACGATGCCGATTTCGCGTCGTACCTGAAACGCACGACGCCGACGTCGTCGAAGCCGGCGGAGTGGGACTCGTACAACTACTGGTCGAACACGCCGAAGTTCGCGGTGTCGTTCCTGAAAGCGCTGTACGGAGACGCGGCGAAGAAAGAAACCGACTGGGCGTTCCATTACCTGCCGAAGATTGATCGCAAGCATTCCTGGGTCGAGATCTGGGACGAGATGTACGCCGGGCACATCAAAGGGCTGTTCGCGTTCGGCATGAACGGCGTTCAGATCGGTCCGAACTCCCATAAGAACATTGCTGCTCTGAAGAAGGCCGACTGGCTCGTGGTCGGCGAAATCTACCCGGACGAAACGAGCGAGTTCTGGAACGCGCCGGGGACGACGCCCGACGAGAAGAAGCGAATCCAGACGACGGTCTATCGACTGCCGTGCGCGGGATTTGCGGAGAAGGACGGCACGTTCGTCAATTCCGCGCGCTGGCTTCAGTGGAAGAACATCGCGCTGCCGACGCCCGGGGACGCGAAGGTCGATCAGGAGATCCTGTCGCGCATCTTCCTGCGCGTCCGCGAGCTGTACGAACGTGAAGGAGGCGTCTTCGCGGATCCGATCGTCAACCTGACGTGGAACTACACCGATCCGCTGCATCGTTCGTTCGTCGAGCTGGCCAAAGAGATCAACGGCCGCGATCTGACGACCGGTCAGCAGCTGCCGGGCTTCGCTGCGTTGAAGGACGACGGGACGACGATCAGCGGGAACTGGCTGTACTGCGGATCGTGGACCGAGGCCGGCGCGATGTCGATGCGCCGCGGGACGGAGGATCCCTCCGGACTCGGCATCTACCCGGACTGGGGATGGTCGTGGCCGATGAACCGCCGCGTCCTCTACAACCGCGCCTCGTGCGATCCGTCGGGCAAGCCGTGGGATCCGGAGCGGCGGCAGGTGTGGTGGAACGGGCCGGCCGGCAAATGGTCCGGCAACGACGTGCCCGACTTCAAGGTCGACTCCGCGCCGAACGATCACATGGGGCCGTTCATCATGAACCCAGAGGGCGTTGGCCGCCTGTTTGCGCCGCTGGCGGCATTCGCGGACGGTCCGTTCCCGGAA